>ENA-UERY01001225-UERY01001225.1-human-gut-metagenome-genome-assembly--contig:-NODE-1225-length-16659-cov-2.737064_pt1 | contig 16659 bp, 15 predicted proteins | sample MGYA00242989_ERZ507990 | MGnify/ENA primary metagenome ERZ507990 (study PRJEB26167, sample SAMN06115529) | human gut metagenome | host: Homo sapiens | place: China:Fujian | collected 2015-08-26...
GCAGGTCGAAAGATAGTGCTCGCGGACGAATTCCGCGCCGTTTTTCACGACGCCCTCGCGCAGCAGGCCGAGCCGCAGCGAGACCGACCGCGACCACGGAAAGGTGTCCTCGAACAGGATCTCCTCGCGGTGGTACCAGGGATATCCGCCGAACAGTTCATCCGCGCATTCGCCCGACAGGCAGACCGTCGTGCCGCCCTGCTTGACGGCTGCACAGAACAGCAGCAGAGAGGAGTCAACGTCCGCCATGCCGGGCAGTCCGCGTGCCTCGGCGGCAGGGCGGAGCGCAGCGCAGACCGCCTCCGGGTCGAGTACGACGCGGTGATGATGCGTGCCGAGAAAATCCGTCATCAGCGCCGCAAAATCGCGGTCATCGGTCGGCTGGAAGCTATTTTTGACGAAATACCGCTGGTTTTCGCGGTAATCGACCGACCAGGTGTGAAGCGTCTCATTTCGGGCCGCATAAGCGCGTGCGGCGACGGCGGACAGGATGGACGAGTCGAGGCCGCCCGACAGAAAGCAGGCGAGCGGGACGTCGCTGACGAGTTGCCGCTGCGCAGCATCGGTGATGAGGTCGTGGGTGCGCTGAACGGTCGCGTCGAGGTCGTCCTCATGCTCGTGCGCCTCCAGACGCCAGTAGGCGGTCCTGCGGAAGCCTTCGGGTGTCAGCACGGCAAAGCTGCCGGGCAGGAGCGAGGATATGCCGCGGAATACGCCGCTTTCGGGCGGCCGCGCAGGGCCGAGCAGCAGCACGGTGCGCAGACCGTCCTCATCGAGCACCGGCTCGGCTTCCGGGTGGCAGAGCACGGTGTCGATGGTCGAGCCGAACACAAGGCCGCTGCGCGTCGGACAGCAGAACAGCGGCTTGACGCCCAGACGGTCGCGCACGAGGACGAGCCGCCGCTCGGCCTTCTGCCAGAGCGCGAAGGCAAAAATGCCGTCGAGCCGCGCGAAGGCGTCCGTATCCCATTCGAGAAAGGCGTGCAGCACGACCTCGGTATCCGAGCGGCTGCGGAAAACATGGCCGAGGGCGGCGAGCGAATCCCGCACCTCGTCTGTGTTGTACAGCTCGCCGTTGTAGACGAGCACGGTGTTCCCGTCGGGCGAGAGCATGGGCTGCGCGCCGCCCTCGGGGTCGATGACGATCAGCCTGCGGTGCACGAGCGCCGCGTCGGGGTCGGTATAGACGCCGGACGCATCCGGCCCGCGCGGCCGGAGCCTGCGGTCCATCGCGCTGAGCACCGGGCCGCCGCGCCGCGCGTCGCGGTCGAAATCGACAAAGCCTCCAATTCCGCACATGAAAAATTTCCTCCTGTAAAATTTATTTTGCCGGGACTTAACATTTGTATTCCAAAGCAACCAGTAATATGCAAAGAGTTCACCAAGAGTTTGCCAAAAAAATCACAAATGCAACAAATGCGTGCATTTATATATAGCGCACGCACATTTTTATAGAAGATATGCATAAAAATGGGGGGAGGTTTTTATGGAAAAAAAGAATGTTAAATCCTTGACAAATGACTTCCGGACAGTATAATAGAGAATAGACATGCTCCAAAGTAGGGTGTCAGCACCTGAAAAGTGTCCTGCGGCAGAGAGGCTGATGGACACTGTATTTTTGTGTTTTACCCACGATTTATATTTTTGGGAGGTTTATGGCATGGATTTTAGGCTTACAAAAGAAGAAGCACTGTTCCAGAAGATGTGCCGTCAGTTCGCTCTGAATGAAGTAGAGCCGATCGCGGCAGAGATCGACGAGCAGGAGCGTTATCCGGAAGAGACCGTTCAGAAGCTGATGAAGTACGGTCTGATGGGCATTCAGTTCCCGAAGGAAGTCGGCGGCTCGGGCGGCAACTACGTCTGCTACACCATCGCGATCGAAGAGATGAGCCGCGTATGTGCGACCACCGGCGCGATCATTTCCGCACACGGCACTCTGGGCGCTTGGCCGATCTACGCGTTCGGTACCCCGGAGCAGAAGGAAAAGTGGCTGCGTCCGCTGATCACCGCCAAGGAAGGCGCTAAGCTCGGCGCATTCGGTCTGACCGAGCCGAACGCAGGCACCGACTCCGCTGCACAGCAGACCGTTGCTGTCAAGCAGGAGGACGGCTCCTACATCATGAACGGCTCCAAGGTATTCATCACCGGCGGCGGCCGCGCTGATACCTATGTCGTATTCGCTATGACCGACAAGAGCAAGGGCAACCACGGCATTTCCGCCTTCATCGTCGACAAGGACGATCCGGGCTTCTCCATCGGCAAGATCGAGCACAAGATGGGCATCCGCGGTTCTCAGACCTCTGAGCTGATCTTCGAGGACGTACATCTTCCGGCAGACCGCCTGCTCGGCAAGGAGAACGGCGGCTTCAAGATCGCTATGATGACCCTGGACGGCGGCCGTATCGGCATCGCTGCTCAGGCACTCGGCATCGCGCAGGGCGCACTGGACAAGGCTGTTCAGTACATGAAGGAGCGCGTACAGTTCGGCAAGACCCTCGACAAGTTCCAGGGCCTGCAGTGGATGGTAGCAGACATGGCTACCCAGATCGACGCAGCACGCCTGCTCGTTCGCCGCGCTGCATTCAACCACGACGTTGGCCTGCCGTTCACCAAGGAAGCTGCTATGGCCAAGCTGTACGCTTCCGAGGTCGCAATGGACGTCACCACCAAGTGCGTACAGATCTACGGCGGCTACGGCTACATCCGTGAGTACCCGATGGAGCGCATGATGCGCGACGCTAAGATCACCGAGATCTACGAGGGCACTTCTCAGGTTCAGAGAATGGTCATCGCCGGTCAGGTACTGCGCTAAGAAAAGGAGGAAAACTGAACTATGAAGGCAATTGTTTGTGTAAAGCAGGTTCCGGATACCTCCGGCAAGGTAGCAGTCAATCCCGACGGCACCCTGAACCGTGCATCTATGGCAACCATTATCAACCCGGACGACCTTAACGCTGTTGAGGCCGCTCTCAAGCTCAAGGACGCAAGCGGCTGCAAGGTCGTTGTCGTTACCATGGGTCCTCCCCCGGCAGAGGGCATGCTGCGTGAGCTGATCGCTCGCGGCGCTGATGAAGGCGTTCTGGTTTCCGCTCGTGAGTTCGGCGGTTCCGATACCTTCGCAACCTCTCAGATCCTCGCAGCTGCGATCAAGAACATCGGCGTAGACGCTGATGACATCGTATTCTGCGGCCGTCAGGCAATCGACGGCGATACCGCTCAGGTTGGTTCTCAGATCGCTGAGAAGCTGAACATCCCGCAGATTTCCTACGCAGCAGACGTCAAGGTCGACGGCACCACCGTTACCGTTAAGCGTATGCTCGAGGACGGCCATATGACCATCGAGACCCAGACCCCGTGCCTGCTGACCTGCATCAAGGAGCTCAACACGCCGCGTTATATGTCTCTCGGCGGCATCATGGACTGCTACTCCAAGCCGGTTTCCGTACTCGACTACAACGCACTCAAGGACGATCCGCTGATCGACCCGACCACCATCGGTCTGAAGGGTTCTCCGACCAACATCTTCAAGTCGTTCACTCCTCCCCAGAAGGGTCAGGGCAAGATGCTCGAGGGCGCTGACAAGGCTACCTGCGAGACTCTCGCAGCTGAACTGCTGAAGAAGCACATTATCTGATCGAAAGGAGAACACTTACAATGGCTGATTTCAATAACACCAACCTCGCCGATTTTTCTGGCGTATGGGTATTCTGTGAGCAGCGTCAGGGCAAGCTGCAGCCGACCGTACTCGAGCTGATCTCCGAGGCACGCAAGCTGGCTGACGACATGGGCACCGAGGTTTGCGGCCTGCTGCTCGGCGGCAAGGGCGTAGCTGATTCCATGGCGAAGGAGCTGGGCGCTTACGGCGCTGACAAGGTTCTCGTCTGCGAGTCCGATCTGCTCGACACCTACACCACCGATGCTTACGCAAAGGTTATCTGCGACACCGTTATGGCTAAGAAGCCGGAGATCCTGCTGATCGCCGCTACCAACATTGGCCGTGACCTCGGCCCGCGCTGCGCAGCTCGTCTGCACACCGGTCTGACCGCAGACTGCACCCACCTCGACGTTGACGTTGAGAAGTATGCAGCATTCCTCCAGGAAGCTTCCACCCTGCCGCAGGCACAGCTGGACGCGCTCAACCGTGAGGATCGCAACCTGAAGATGACCCGTCCGGCATTCGGCGGCCATCTGATGGCTACCATCATCTGCCCGCGCTTCCGTCCGCAGATGGCGACCGTTCGTCCGGGCGTTCTGAAGAAGGGCGAGTACAACGAGGCTAAGGCTAACGCAGTAGTCGTTGAGCCGGTAGCTTTCGAGCTGTCCGATGCAGACATCAAGACCAAGGTTCTCGAGGTCGTTAAGGAAGCTAAGGAGCTGGTCGACCTGACCGGCGCTGAGGTTGTCGTTTCTGTTGGCCGTGGTATCTCCAAGGACGTTGAGACCGGCATCAAGCTGGCTGAAGAGCTGGCTGGCCTGTTCGGCGGCGTTGTTGGCGGCTCCCGTGCTGCAATCGACTCCGGCTGGCTGTCTGCTGACCACCAGGTTGGTCAGACCGGCAAGACCGTACATCCGAAGCTGTACGTTGCTCTGGGCATTTCCGGCGCGATCCAGCACAAGGCTGGCATGCAGGATTCCGAGTGCATCGTAGCAGTCAACAAGTCTGACTCCGCTCCGATCTTCGACGTAGCTGACTACGGCATCTGCGGCGACCTGTTCAAGGTTGTTCCGATGATGATCGACGCGATCAAGGCTGCTAAGGAAGCTAAGTAATTTAGCTGTACTTTTAGACAATGAAAGACCGCAGAGATTCTCTGCGGTCTTTTTATCTGTATCTGAATAGCAATGCCAAAAATGTAGAACCGCACCCCATTTCATGGCGGCAGGTGTTCCCTGCTACCTGAGAGATGGGGTGCGGTTTTGTGTCTGATTAGATTATATTGCTCTGTCCATTTCTGCCGTCACAACAGCGACTGAGCGTGCGCCGAGTGTAAAGCATTGCCCGTCAAAGGGTATGTCAGGCGTAAAGGCGTTCTGAGCAAATGTGTGCAGTGTCAGAACCCAGTGCATGCCGTCAGGTGGCTTCGGCACCTGCTGCTCGCGCGCTTCCCAGTGCGAATTGATTGCAATCAATACTAAATCATCAGCTGTATCTTCCGCATTTCGGCCGGAAAAGAGTACACCGATCTGTCTGGTATCGTCATTCATCTCGTTATTCCATGCCACACCCAGATTATGCAGCGAAACATCTGGCCAGCCGCAGTGCGCAGGCTTTGTCGCGCCGCGCAGCACCGGATGCGCATGGCGCAGCGAAATCAGTCTGCGGACATACTGAAACATATCGCGGTTTGTCTCCAGCAGCGACCAGTCAAGCCACGAAATTTCGTTATCCTGACAGTAGGAGTTATTGTTTCCGTACTGCGTATTGCCGAATTCATCGCCCGCCAGAAACATTGCTGCGCCGCGGCTGCAAAGCAGCACGGTAAAAGCGTTTTTTCGTAAACGGTCACGAAGCGCGTTGATCTTCAGATCATCGGTCTCCCCTTCTGCACCGCAGTTCCAGCTGTGATTATCGTTCGCGCCATCCGTATTGTCCCAGCCGTTAGCTTCGTTGTGCTTTTCATTATAAGCATAAAGGTCGTGGAGTGTGAAACCGTCGTGGCAGGTAATGAAGTTCACAGAAGCGTTCTGACGCTTATCCGGCGGATACAGATCAGGAGAGCCGCAGATGCGCTGTACGGCGGCGTATGCAAGACGGTCATCGCCCTTGAGAAAGCGGCGCAGATCATCGCGGTATTTTCCATTCCACTCTGCCCAGCGATTCCATGACGGGAACGAACCGACCTGATACATGCCGCCGGCATCCCACGCCTCTGCAATCAGCTTCACGCGGCCGAGAATGGGGTCGAATGCCAGACTTTCCAGCAACGGCGGTTCGGAAAGCGGACCGCCGTCCTCATCGCGTCCGAGAATGCTCGCAAGATCAAAGCGAAAACCGTCTACGCGGTATTCCACGACCCAGTACCGCAGACAGTCGAGGATAAACTGCCGTACCATCGGCTGATTGCAGTTGAGCGTATTGCCGACGCCGGAGAAATTATAGTATTTGCCGTCCGGAGTGAGCATGTAGTAGATATTATTATCCATGCCCTTGAAGGAAAAGCATGGCCCGTGTTCGTTTCCCTCGGCAGTGTGATTGAATACGACATCAAGGATCACTTCGATGCCATTGGCATTGAGCGTGCGGATCATGGTCTTCAGCTCAGTTCCCTCGCGGTTGTATTCCAGAGCCGCTGTATAGCCTGTGTTTGGCGCGAAGTAGCACACCGTGTTGTAGCCCCAGTAATTGAGAAGCTGCTTTCCGTCGATCACCCGTTCATCCGCCAGTTCATCGAACTCGAATACCGGCATCAGTTCGACTGTATTGATGCCGAGTTCTTTCAGATACGGTAGCTTTTCCATCAGCCCGGCAAAGGTACCGGGATGTTCGACCTGAGAGCTTTCGTGCATGGTAAAGCCGCGGACGTGCATTTCATAGATGATCATATCCTGAAACGGGACATGTGCATCTTCAAAATCACCCCAGTCAAACACATCCTCGACCACGCGCGCATGATAGGAGCTGTCGGATGCCGGGCGGACGCCCCATCGGCTCTGACCAGTCACAGCACGCGCGTACGGGTCAAGCAGAAATCTGTTCTTGTCGAACAGCAGACCGCGCGCCGGATCGTACGGCCCGTCCATGCGGTAGGCATATTCGAATTCCGTGATGTCGAGACCGAACACGATCATTGACCAAGTGTTACCGATGCGGAACTGCTCGGGAAACGGCAGCACGGCATAGGGCTGCTGCTCGGTGCGGCGGAACAGGCACAGCTCACAGCCTGTTGCTCCGACAGAATGAATGGTAAAGCTGATGCCGCCGGGTACGATCGTTGCTCCGTTGGTCAGGAACAGTCCCGGACGTACAGAAAAGCCGCTGATGACATTAGTAGCATTCATTTCGCGCATGCCGCAGTGCAGTGTTTTTCCGCAGCAGGGATCTGAATTTAGCATAGTCCTTCCTCCTCCCCTGTTTCAGGAAAGCAAAAAGCCGCAGCAGGGATGCGCTGCGGCTTTTGAAACAGGTAATGTGGGTTCTGCCTCGGGGGGACAGATGCAGATCTTTAGCCCTGAACAGCTACGACCTCAACCTCGACCTTGGCGCCGAGCGGCAGAGCTGCAACCTGTACACAGGAGCGAGCCGGAGCCTGTTCGGTGAAATACTTAGCGTAAACGCCGTTGAATGCTGCGAAATCGTTGATGTCAGACAGGAAACAGGTGGTCTTGACAACGCGGTCGAAGGATACGCCGCCCTGTGCCAGAACGTACTGAAGGTTCTTCATGACCTGCTCAGTCTGCTCCTCGATGGTAGCAGCCTCGATCTTGCCGGTAGCCGGGTCGATCGGAATCTGACCGGAGGTGTAGATGAAGCCGTTAGAAGCGATTGCCTGAGAGTACGGGCCTACTGCTGCCGGTGCGGGGTCGGTGTGAAGGACTTCCTTGATAGCCATAATAATGGTTCTCCTTTTATATCTTTTATTTTTGAAACAAATTTAGAAATGTGTATCCACGCAGCAGCTTACTTCTTACCGCCCTTGGTCTTTTTCAGACGCTCGGTGTTGGACAGAACGCGCTTGCGCATACGGATGCTCTCCGGGGTGATCTCGAGCAGCTCGTCGTCCGAAATGAACTCAAGCGCAGCCTCGATGGACATCTGACGCGGCGGAATAAGGCGCAGCGCATCATCCGAACCGGAAGCACGCATATTGGTCAGCTGCTTCTTCTTGCATACGTTTACAGCCATATCCTCACCGCGCGGGTTTTCGCCGACGATCATGCCTTCGTATACCATCGTGCCGGGGGCGATGAACAGCGGGCCGCGCTCCTGCGCGTTAAACAGGCCATAGCCAACTGCCTCACCGGTCTCAAAGGCGATCAGCGAACCGGTGGTACGCTTCTGGATGTCGCCCTTGTACGGCTGATAGCTGTTAAAGACAGAGGACATAACGCCTTCGCCCTTGGTGTCGGTCAGGAATTCGGTTCGATAACCGAACAGGCCGCGTGCGGGGATAATGAACTCGAGGCGCATACGGTCAGCACCCTTCGGATTCATGGAGACCAGCTCGCCCTTACGGGAGCCCATCTTCTCCATAATGGAGCCGACAGCGTCAGCCGGAACGTCAGCGATCATGCGCTCCATCGGCTCGCAGGTCTTGCCGTCGATCTCCTTGAGCAGAGCCTTCGGTGCGCCGACCTGAAACTCATAGCCCTCACGGCGCAGGTTCTCGATCAGGATGGACAGATGCATCTCACCGCGGCCGCATACGCGGAATGCGTCAGTGGTATCGGTTTCGTTAACGCGCAGAGATACGTCCTTGAGCAGCTCACGGAACAGACGCTCGCGCAGATGACGGGAGGTGACAAACTTGCCCTCGCGGCCGGCAAACGGAGAGTCATTGACCATGAAGGTCATCTCGACCGTCGGCTCGGAGATCTTAACGAACGGCAGAGCCTCAACGTGCTCCGGGTCGCACAGGGTCTCGCCGATGGTGACGCCTTCGATGCCGGAGAAGCAGACGATCTCGCCGGCCTGCGCCTCTTCGATCGGCTGACGGCCCAGCTCCTCGATGGAGTACAGGGTAACGAGCTTTGCGTTGTACGGCTTGGTGTTGCCATGGTAGTCGCAGACCGTGACCTGCTGACCGACCTTCATCGAGCCGCGCTCGATACGGCCGATGCCGATGCGGCCGACATATTCGTTGTAGTCGATAGAGGAAACGAGCATCTGGGTCGGGCCCTCGGTGTCAACGTGCGGCGCCGGGATATGCTCGAGGATCTGCTCGAACAGCGGGGTCAGATCCTTGCCCTCTACGTTCGGAGACATAGATGCAGTGCCGGCACGGCCGGAGCAGTATACGATCGGGCTGTCAAGCTGCTCGTCGGTTGCATCGAGGTTGAGCAGCAGCTCAAGAACCTCGTCGCCGATCTCGTTCAGACGGGCGTCCGGACGGTCGATCTTGTTGATCGCGATGATGATCTTGTGGCCGAATTCAAGTGCCTTCTGAAGAACGAAACGGGTCTGCGGCATCGGGCCCTCTGCTGCGTCGACCAGCAGGACAACACCGTCTACCATCTTGAGGATACGCTCTACCTCGCCGGAAAAGTCCGCGTGGCCCGGGGTATCGACGATATTGATCTTGACGCCCTTGTAGTGTACCGAGGTATTCTTGGCCAGAATGGTAATGCCGCGCTCACGCTCGATGTCGCCGGAGTCCATGACGCGCTCCTCTACCACCTGATTTTCGCGGAAAGCACCGGCCTGCTTGAGCATCTGGTCAACCAGGGTGGTCTTGCCGTGGTCGACGTGCGCGATGATGGCGATGTTGCGTAAATCGTTTCGGATCATATATATTCCTCCATTATTAAAGGTCATTTTCGTACATCATCTATTATACTTGTTTTTCTGCTTGTTTTCTACCTGTTTTATCGTCAAAATTATGATAATTTCTGCGTGAATTTCTGTAAACTTTTGCGTGACCCCTTTGGTACACTGTTTTTCATTTCCGGTTCTGCAAAAAATGTACGCGAAATGTGGAAATTTTCTGCGACTTATGCTATAATGGCAGTGCAATCTATGAATGACGAGGAAATAACATGAAAGGTATTATTCTTGCCGCGGGCAAAGGCTCACGTCTTTACCCCATGACACGCCCGGTCTGCAAGCCCTTGCTTCCGGTATACGATAAGCCGATGATTTATTATCCCCTTGCTGTGCTGCTGGAGGCAGGGATCCGGGACATTCTGATTATCATTCCCCCCGGAGAGGAAGGCCCGTTTTACCGTCTGCTCGGCTCGGGCGGACGTCTCGGCGTTAACATCACCTACGAGGTACAGGAGGTCGCGCGCGGCATTGCGGACGCCCTGCTGATCGGCTCGCAGTTTATCGGAAACGATGATGTCTGCCTCGTACTCGGCGACAACATCTTTTATTCTCCGAAATTCGGCGGCTATCTCGAGCAGGCTCTTCAGCACCGTGAGGGCGCCTGTGTATTCGGCTATTATGTGGATGATCCGCGTGCGTTCGGCGTTGTCGAGTTCGATGCACAGGGCCGCGCTGTCTCCATCGAGGAGAAGCCGCGCTATCCGAAGTCGAACTATATTATTCCGGGTCTGTACTTCTATGACAACAGCGTCATAGAGATTGCGCGCAATCTGGAGCCTTCCGCACGTGGTGAGCTTGAGATTACGGACGTCAACCTGGAGTATATGCGTCGCGAGCAGCTGCATGTAGTCAAGCTCGACCGTGATTTTGTCTGGCTCGATGCCGGCACGGCGGACAGCCTGCTCTACTCCGCGCAGGAGGTCAAGCGTGTACAGGATGCGACCGGACGCTATATTGCCTGCCCCGAAGAAATCGCATACCGCCGCGGCTATATCGACCAGAAAACCGTGCTGCGCCATGCCGCAGAGCTCGATAAGACGCTGTACGGACGCTATCTGGAATGTCTGTAACCTACACCGAGATCTGACAGGATTGGAGAGATTATAATGCCGGTTTACACAGAAACAAAAACCTACCGCACCAAGGCTCACATGGGTATGATCGATGTGACCGATGACTTCCGCGCAGCGGTGCAGAACGCCTGCCGCAACACCGGGATGAAGTCCGGCACGATCACCGGCTTTACGACCGGCGGCGTTGCAGGTCTGACAACGCTCGAATTTGAGCCGGGCATGGTCTATCACGACCTCAAGGCTGCGATGGATGTCTTTTCGCCCTATCGCGACGAAAACGGCCGTGTGATCTATTACCATCATCATGATACCTGGCACGATGACAACGGCTCGTCGCATATTAAGGCGGCTCTCCTCAGCCCGTTCATCGTCATCCCTTTCGTCAACGGCGAGATTACGATCGGCCCGTGGCAGAATCTGACGCTCGTTGAGTGCAATACGAGAGATCGTACGCGCGACATCGTTTTTCAGGTAATGGGCGAATAAACGCATATCAGAAAAACGCGAAAAGGCACGCCGTCTGGCGTGCCTTTTTTACTTTGCGAAGCAGCGGATGCTTCAAAAGCAAACGCTTTTGAATTACTGATGTGCCTCGATGTAGTTTACGATGTCACCGATGGTGCTCATCTTTGCAGCTTCTTCGTCCTCGATGGTGACACCGAAGTTCTCCTCGAGATCCATCATCAGCTCAACTACGTCCAGAGAGTCAGCGTTCAGATCCTCCTTGACCTTGGTCTCCATGGTCATGGTGGAAGCATCAGCGTCGAACTTGTCAGCGAGAATTTCGCATACCTTTTCAAACATTGGGGTTACACTCCTTCATTTTGATCTTGATTTATTGTTCTGAAAACTCCGATTTTACGGAATTTTTCATACCGTTTCTGCAGCATCGTGTCGATGTCCGGCTCAGCATCCAGTTCGGCAAGCTGGTCGCGCAGCGTGCGCGCAACATTACGCATCAGCTGGGCATTGGACGAGCCTTCCTGAATAATGCCTTCGATCATGCCGAAGCTGTACAGATCCTGCGCGGTAATATGCAGGGTATCTGCGGCCTCCGCCTCGCGCGTCGGGTCCTTCCAGAGAATAGAAGCACAGCCGCGCGGCGAAATGACCGAATACAGCGCGTTTTCAAGCATGAGTACACGGTCAGCAACCGCGAGCGCAAGTGCGCCGCCGGAGCCGCCCTCGCCGGTCACGATTGAGATGACCGGAGTCTTGAGCTCGATGAACTCATACAGGCAGCGTGCGATCGCTTCGCCCTGGCCGCGTTCCTCCGCGCCTACGCCGCAGAATGCACCGCCGGTATCGACAAAATTGATGACCGGTCGATGAAATTTCTCAGCCTCGTGCGCGAGACGCAGCGCCTTTCGGTATCCCTCAGGATGTGCCATGCCGAAGTTCGCGTCCATGTTCTGTTCGATGGTGCGGCCCTTGCGATGACCGATCACGGTCACAGGGGTACCGCCGAAATAGCCGATGCCGCCCAGAATCGCGTGGTCGTCACCGAAATAACGGTCGCCGTGCAGCTCGATGAAATCGTCAAACAGCTCGTCGATATAATCGGTCAGCATCGGTCGTTTGGTATCATGAATGATACGCATTTTTTCGCTTGCCGGTCTGTCAGTCACGTTTCCACACCTGCCATTTCTTTGCCTTGGGATTGCAATGCAGTCGGAGCAGCTTTTCAAGCGTTTCCTTTAATTGATTACGCGGAACTATTTTATCACAGAAACCGTGTGAAAGCAAGAATTCCGACGATTGAAAATCATCCGGCAGTGTCTGACCAATCGTGCCCTCAATAACGCGGCGGCCGGCAAAGCCGACGACTGTGCGGGGCTCTGCAAGAATGATGTCGCCGAGCATGGCGAACGACGCGGTTACGCCGCCCGTTGTCGGGTCGGTCAGCACGGTGATATACAGCAGACCGGCGTCCGAATGACGGCGCGCCGCTGCACTTACTTTCGCCATCTGAAGCAGAGAAAACATGCCCTCCTGCATACGGGCGCCGCCCGAGCAGGTAAACAGCACGACCGGCAGTCCCTTTTCAGTGGCATACTCGAACAGACGGGTCAGCTTTTCGCCGACGACCGAACCCATGGATGCCATCATGAAATGACTGTCCATCACACCAAGCGCAGTCTCCACACCGCCGATCTTGCAGACACCGGTCTTGACTGCATCAGGCATGCCGACCTTTTCGGCAAGCTCCTTTGTCTTGTCCGAATAACCCGGGAAGTGAATCGGGTCTGCGGATGCAAGATCGCCGTATAGCTCCTCGAAGGTGTCCTTATCCGCGATCTGACGGATGCGGGTACGGGCCAGCAGGCGGCCGTAGCGGCCACAGTGCGGGCACACATACAGATTCTTGCCGTAGGCGTAGGCCTTCAGCTCGGCGCCGCAGCCCTTGCAGGTGACGACCTTGTTGGTGGTCTCTTCCCCCTGCGGTTTGAGTTCCATGGAGGTCTCGCGCGTTTTCTGGAACAGGTCGATCAGACCCATACTTACTCCCTCCCTATTCATCTGCGGTCAATCGCTGATAAGCGAAAGAGCCGCCGTTTTATTGATCGAAATCGCCATTTGCGATTGAATTAACATTGAAGTTGGCGTCAACGAACGCCTTGGAGCACAGAATGTGCATCTGGTAGTCCGTGCCGGTCACGACGCCCTCGAACAGCGTTTCCGCGAGCGCGCGGCGCATGCGGTCGATGGCCTGTGTGCGATCCGAGCCATAGACGATCAGCTTGCCGATCATCGAGTCGTAGAACGGCGGGATTTTGTATCCCTGATATGCCGCAGAATCCACGCGCACGCCCGGTCCGCCCGGCAGATGCAGGGAGACCAGAGTGCCCGGACAGGGCGCAAAGTTGCGAGACGGGTCCTCGGCATTGATGCGGCATTCGATCGCATGACCGCGCATAACGAGATCCTCCTGCTTGAAGGAAATCGGCTCGCCTGCCGCGATGCGAAGCTGCTCGCAGACGAGATCAACGCCAGTCACCTGCTCGGTGACCGGATGCTCGACCTGAATGCGGGTGTTCATCTCACAGAAATAGAAATTGCGGTCGTTATCGACCAGAAATTCGATCGTGCCTGCGCTGCGGTAGCCGACGCGCTTTGCCAGCGCGACAGCCGCGCTCGTCATCTTTTCGCGAAGCTCGGGCGTGACGAATGCCGACGGGCATTCCTCAATGAGCTTCTGATGGCGGCGCTGTACCGAGCACTCACGCTCGAACAGATGAACCACATTACCCAGACTGTCGCCCAGGATCTGCACCTCAATGTGTCGCGGATTGTGGATATATTTTTCCATATACAGACGGCCGTCGCCGAAGTTCGCTACTGCCTCAGCCGCTGCACTGTCGTAGGCATCCTTGAGATCCTTGACGCTGAGCGCCACACGGATACCCTTGCCGCCGCCGCCGGAGGCCGCCTTGAGCATGACCGGATAACCGATGCGCTCCGCCTCGCTGATCGCTTCATCAAAGTCGCGCAGAGGGCCGTCCGTGCCGAGCGCGACCGGAACACCGGCCGCGATGGCGTTGCGCTTGGCCTCCGACTTGTCGCCCATCAGACGGATGGTCGCAGCAGTCGGGCCGATAAACGCAAGGCCTGCCTGCGTAGTCCGCTCTGCAAAATCCGGATTTTCGGATAGAAAACCGAAGCCCGGATGGATCGCCTGACAGCCGGACGCAAGCGCCGCCGAAATGATGTTGTCCATGTTCAGATAGCTTTCCGCCGCGCGCGCAGGACCGATGCAAACTGCCTCGTCCGCGATCTGCGCATGGAGCGCCTCGCGGTCAGCCTCGGAATAGACCGCGACCGAAATGACGCGGCGGTCGCGGCACGCCTGTATGATGCGAACTGCGATTTCGCCGCGGTTCGCGATGAGTACCTTTTGAAACATTCGCTTAATCCTGCCTTAGTCCATGATTACCATGCACTTGATCTCGGCCTCTGCGGCCTTCTGGTCGCCGACCCATGCGACGCCCTCCGCTACGGCCATCGGGCCGCGGCGCTTGGTGAAGTGCACTTCAAGGCGCAGTGTATCGCCAGGCTTGGCCATGGCGCGGAACTTGGCCTTGTCGATGCCGGTGTAGACCGCAGTCTTGCCCTTGAACTCGGGCATGGAGAGCAGAGCGACGCCGCCCGCCTGCGCGAGCGCCTCCAGACGGAACACCGCCGGCATGATCGGATTTCCCGGGAAGTGTCCCTGGAAGAAGAATTCGTCGCCTGTCAGATGCAGCAGACCGATGACATGCTCCTCGTCCATCTCGACGATCTCGTCAACGAGCAACATCGGCGGACGGTGAGGAAGGATCTCCATGATCTGTTCTTTGTTCAGCATATTATAATCCCTCTTTCATAAAAATGCAAGAGTCACTTAGTGATTTAAGTTACTCGATGATGCAGAGCAGCTGGTTGTACTCGACCATATCGCCCGGCTGCACCATGATGCGGACGACCTTGCCGCTGCACGGAGCCTTGATCTCGTTCATGACCTTCATGGCCTCGATGATGCAGAGGGTGTCGCCCTCCTTGACCTCCTGACCGACCAGAACGAACGGCGGTTCATCCGGCGAGGGAGCAGAATAAAACGTGCCGACGAGCGGACTCTTGACCTGCGTACCGGCCGGAAGATCGTCCGCCGGTGCCGTTTCGGTCTCTGCTGCTGCGGCTGCCGCCGGAGCAGCGGCTGCGGAAGGTGCAGCTGCGATGACGGGCGCCGGAGCGGCCGCTTTGATCTTAATCTTGACGCCCTCGAGCTCGATGGCAACCTCACCCAGCTTCTTCGAAGCGAGTGCATCCATCAGCTCAAGCGCAACATTCTTGATTTCATTGATTTCCATAATACCTCGTTACACCTTCTTGATCAGGATACATGCGTTGTGACCGCCGAAGCCGAGCGAGTTCGAAATTGCGACGTTGACCGGCATTTCGACCGCCTTGTTCGGGGTGATGTCCAGATCGCATTCCGGATCGGGCTCCTTGTAGCCGATGGTCGGCGGAACAATGCCCTCGCGGATGGCCATAACGCAGGCAATGGCCTCAACAGCCGCCGCGCCGCCCAGCAGGTGGCCGGTCATGGACTTGGTGGAGGATACCTTTACGTTGTAGGCCTCGTCGCCGAACGCCTTTTTGATGGCGATGGTTTCGTACTTCTCGTTGAGCGGCGTGGAGGTGCCGTGCGCGTTGATATAGTCAACGTCGGCCGGAGTCAGACCGGCATCTTCAATGGCGCCGCGGATTGCATGCGCCGCTGCCTCGCCGTCCGGAGAGGGGCTGGTGATGTGATATGCGTCGCCGGATGCGCCGTAGCCCGCAACCTCTGCAAGAATGGTCGCGCCGCGCTGCTGCGCGTGGGTCAGGCTCTCGAGTACGAGACAGCCCGCACCCTCGCCCATGACAAAGCCGGAACGGCGTGCGTCAAACGGGATGGATGCTGCCGTCGGGTCGTCGCCCATGTGAACAGCCTTCATATTCTGGAAGCCTGCCATCGAGATCGGGATGATGCCGTTCTCGGTGCCGCCGCAGACAACAACGTCCTGGTATCCGTGACGGATGGCGCGCATTGCTTCACCGATGGAATGGTTGCCGGTCGCACATGCGGAAACCGGGCAGAAATTCTCACCCTTGAAGCCGAAATGCATGGAGATATAAGCTGCCGCGATGTTGGCGATCATCTCCGGAATGGCGAACGGCGAAACGCGGCCGGGACCCTTTTCGTTCAGCTTCGGGACTCCCTGCTCGGCAACGTGCAGACCGCCTACGCCCGAGCCGAAGATAACGCCCGTGCGATAGGGATCGAAATTGCCTTCCTTGAGGCCCGCCTGCTCGACAGCCTGAATCGCTGCCGCCATTGCATAATGCACATTTGCGTCTGCGCGGCGCGCCTCACGCTTCTCCATATACTGAGTCGGGTCGAAGTCCTTGACCTCAGCACCCAGCTTTACCTTGAAATCGGACACATCAAACTTGGTGATCGGGCCGATGCCGCATTTGCCGGTCTTGAGCGATTCCCAAAACGTCGGCACGTCATTGCCGACCGGAGTGATAGCGCCCATGCCCGTGATTACTACACGTCACCAATATTTGATCCTTCATTCC
>ENA-UERY01001229-UERY01001229.1-human-gut-metagenome-genome-assembly--contig:-NODE-1229-length-16580-cov-17.746895_pt1 | contig 16580 bp, 12 predicted proteins | sample MGYA00242989_ERZ507990 | MGnify/ENA primary metagenome ERZ507990 (study PRJEB26167, sample SAMN06115529) | human gut metagenome | host: Homo sapiens | place: China:Fujian | collected 2015-08-26...
CTCCGCTTTGTCAAGCATCCAAACCTTAATTTTGGACGTTGAGCCAAATTTCTGCTTTTGAAACGCCATTTATAAGGTATATTGCGCTCTTTTCCGTTCCAGTATTTTCCTGTTTTGAACAAAAAGACCGTCAGCCCTCCATTCCGGAAAGCCGTCGGTCTTCTGCGTTCTACAGATGTTTTTACTCGAGCACCAGCGGCAGGCTCATCTTGAAGCGGCCCTGCGCCGTGACGCCGTGGAGACCGTTCTTGTCGAGACGGAAGCTCTCGCCTGCGTTCAGCTCATAATTCTTCTGAATCTTCTTCATTTTTGTACCTCTGACCTCTAAATTTTTTGAAAAAATCACAGGTACAAGCCCCCAAAACCGTATAAAACAAAAAAGACGACAAACCGTTCGTTTCAGCGATTTGTCGTCCTTTTGGTGCGCTCGAGGGAACTCGAATCCCTGGCCCTCTGATTAAAAGAGCCCACCGGGTAGAACACTCTGATTTTAGAAGTTTCGCGTTTACGTCATTTTTGTGCAGAACATCGTGATTTTTCACTGCGTAATTTCTGCACCCTTTGTCGTATTTTGCAAGTCAGAGTGCCCCTTGCATCCCTTGAAACCGTGCAAAAACAGTGCAGAAACCGTGCACTTACTCTGGGACAAATGAAAAATAATGATTTTTGATCCATGACTTGATGGCGATTTGAGTGACCACAGAGGTAAATTTGATACACGGAAAGAAGAATGCCCACTCGTCTGAGGAGTTCTCAGGAGAGTGGGCATTTTGTGTAATAGCTTGTATAGGCAAAAAGAAAACAGCCCCATCATCTAATAGAACTGTTTCCTCAAGCCTAGGTTAATCAGATTCTTTTACAGCCTTCGTAAAATCGATAAAAGGAATGTTATAACTTCCATATCGAGACCAATTTGTTGAACTTGCAACGATAGGTCTTAAATAACTCAACAACAGTGAAGGGGCATTTTTACTCAGAAGACTTTCAAGCGCTTCATCACTGAATTGACTTCCGGACCAATCAAACGTTGCTTGTTCCGATGCTTCGAGATAAAATGGATCTTTTTCTGTCTTTCCACCTAAAGTTATAGTTAAGATCACTTCAGCCTTTGATTTTCCTTCATAAGGCTTTACGTCCGTGCTCAGATTTATACGCAATTGAATTTCAGATTCTTCACAAAAAGACTGATTCGTTTCATATTCTAAGTGCACCAACTCTGGATTAGAAAATCTGAAACCACTTTTCTTACTGTTCAAATCCATCTTTGCACCACTTTCTTTAACCAGCCAGCAGCATTTCGTCATCTCGGCTGACGGCAGATTCTACAGATGAAACTGTCGCCGAGAAAGAATCTACTGCAGTTAAACTTTGTTGCTCAAACGAATCACTCGTGTCCAAACAAATAAAGTTCATTTGAGATCGAAAAGAATGCAGATTGCAGACCTCGATTGTGCTTATAAACTTCTGGATGGTTTCTATACTATTGGCCCAATCCAAAGGTTCCAGTTCAAACGTAAAACCATCATCTGTTTCCTGATAGTTCACTTCATCAAGTGCCTTATCCCGTCGTCTATTCTCTTCCACTATTTTAGCAACATTGGGATGATGCAGATTATACACAAACTGCTTTGCTTCATCGCCTCGCAAAACGATATCTTCATTCACATAACGCATAAACTGCCCTCCTTCGTTTCATTTTTATATAAGATCATTGATACAGGCCTCTTCATACCGTTCCAATTCGGCCCGATCATGGTGATAACAGTCATAATACATTCGCGTTGTAAAACCAGCATTTTCAACTGCCATTTGGCGAATCGGTTCAAAGCCAAAACTTTTGTACCACGATACTAAATCATTTACCGCATCAATAATTATAAAACGAACAGGCCACTTTCGTCCAAGCAGAGAAATCTCTTTTAGTATACCATTCAGTATCGTACTTCCGATTTTTCTGTGTTGACACGTTTTTTCTACCGCAAGATAATGAATTAAGAGACATCCATACCTTAACTCGGAATTTCCAGACCAGTTGTGGTCATTCGTGTCTTCACTGATTTCTTCTGCCGATAGTGTAATAAATGCGATTTGGTATACCGCAATCACGCGATTATTCAAAATAGCAACATACGTATATCCTTTTTCAAGAAGTGTTTCGTAGTATGCTTTCTTGATCAACTCATCAATTGACGGCTCTCCACATGAAAATCCCATCAAGCACTCGGGATCTTTCAATAATTCAACTTTAACCGTTTCTTTCATATGTCAAAACAGTCCTTTGTATGCGTTGCCAATCTGGGTATACCTATTTCTATTATACCGGAATTGTTTACTATTTTCAAGTGAATTATTCAGATTTGTTCACTATGTTATTGTAAATTCGTTAATGGCATGCTCCACAGTATGACCCCAAGAAAACATTCTGACCTAGAACTTGAGGGTATCTTAAGTAACCAATCAGAGATTCAAAAGCGAAACAACCCACTCGTCTAAGGAGAACTCGGATTAGTGGGCGGTTCTATACAATGGTGGTTCTTATATGCCTCTTGCTGCATTTTATTTTAATGTTGCCACTTTTTCAGGGAACTTGCCACTTTTAGCATAGAGGTTGCCATTTTTGAGATGAAGTTGCCACTTTTCTATGGCAGGTTTCCGCACTTTCCGCATTACTTTCCACACTTTCCATATATCATTGGATATGCCCGCCTTGCTAAACTTCTATATGAAACATTGCTATTTGGATGTAAATTGAATATAATCTTAAATGGAAAGTGGACGTCATTCCGCTGGTGTGGCTGACACCTAAAATCCGATCTGATACAAGACGTAAGGGCTTGAGGCTGGCAGGCAGCGATAAAATCCGAAAGCGATGCAGGACATAGGAGTCTGAGGTTGGCGGACAACGATAAAATCAGTCACAAGGGGCATCGGACAGCACTGCGGTGTTGTAGATGTCCTTTTTATACTGTTGGCATTCAGTTCACCACCAAGTAACAAAAGAATGCCCGCCCACCGATGGAGTTGAATCTCCACAGTGAGCGGACATTTTGCGTTTTTGTTCGATTCGAGTGAATCTATTCGGCTTGTGGTTTTCGCTAAACCCACGGTTTGGCTCTACAACAGGCTGATGCCGAACCAGTCTATTGCTTCAATGCCACCCGATAGCTGGTCAACGCCGCTATCCTCTAAAAGTATTATACACCGTTGATGTGGCATTGCAAGGAAAAAACGCCATACACGATGATATGCTCAATCGAAAGTCGATACTTTCTTGAAGCGTAATATATCGAACTCGATACTTTCTTCGTCAAAGTCGATACTTTTTACAAGAGTATAGCGAGTTTCCGCCCTCCACAGGATATGCCTCCTCGCTAAACTTTTTCAGAGATTGCTACTTTTTAAGGCGTAGTTTCTAAATCTTGCCCAAAGGATGCTACATTTTGGCTCAAGGTCGCTAAACATAGCGCACAGAAAATCCCGCAATAATATAATTAAACTTATGATAATTTGGATTATATTATTTCCTGTAAACTGCATCTTCCTGAATCAGAATCAGGTTGGAGTTCTCCGCTGCCATTTCCACCAGTCGATCTGTAAAGCCGCTCTTGGAGAACAGTCCGTACACAATTTCGTAGCCCTTAAAGGCCGCTGTAAGTTCTTTGGACTGCCCCTTTTCTTGCAAGGCAGAGTAGACCGCCACATCCACAGGTTTCGCATGGTACTTACACTCACCGAGGAACAGCCGTTTGTGCTGGTTGTCCACAGCTGCAACATCGATCTCTGTGTCTCCCTCGTTGTCGTTACGCCAGTAAGAGCCAATGCGTGAAGGTTCAAAGTCAATCTGCCCCTTTCGGCACAGCTCTGCAAAGATGTTCCGGCAGATGCTCTCATAAGCGAAAGCCACGAACTTTTGCTTAAAGTCTTTGCCCATCTCGTCCAGCACGATCTGCTGGTTATCCAGTTCCAACTCCCCCTTGAATGGGTACACATAGCGGAACCAGAAGCGGATGAAGTTGTCCGAAACATAATACAGGCTTTTCCGGGAACGCTCTGGATTCTTTTCGGTGATGGGAACGTTCTTGATAACAAAACCAAGGTCGATCAGTGTTTTCAGGTACGGCGTAATAGCTGACGTGTCCTGCTCCATCGTCATACCGATCTTGCTCAGCTTGTGGTTGCCGTCCGAAATCGCTTTTAGCACGGAGAAATAGTTGATAGGCGTCTGCACTTCCTCGTTGAGCAAGAAATCCGGTTCTTCATACAAAAAGCCATTTTTCGACAGTACCACACGCCGAATCTGCTCCACCAGCGGCTCGTCCGTCTGGAAAAACTCCATATATTTCGGTACGCCGCCCGTGATGGCATACTGCTCCACAGCCTGCTCAAACGACAGGTTCTGCGCCGCATACACATCCGTAAATTGCAGCGGCATCAGCCGAATCTGTGCCGTTCTACGGCCATAGAGCGGACTGTCGTAGGCAAGTGCGTGTTTTTTCATCATGCTGATGAGGGAACCGCAGAGAACCAGCATCACGTTATGGTCTTTCAGCACTTCATCCCATGCGTTTTGCAAGATGGACGGGAAATCCGGGTTCGTCTTGACCAGATACGGAAATTCATCAATGACAAGCACCTTTTTCTCGTCCGGGTGGTCGTCTGCTACCACTTGGAATAAATCCAGCCAGTCGGTGAATGTGACCTTGCTGAGCATGGGATTCTTCGTGGTACGGGAAAGCACCCCGGCAAACCGCTTCATGCTCTGGGCTTCACTTTCTGTGGTTGCCAAAAAGTAGAACGCGCGTTTATCTTTGATAAACTCTTTAATCAGCGTTGTTTTTCCAACACGCCGCCTGCCGTAAATCACCACAAAACCGCTGCCACGCTCTAATTCTGCATTCAGCGTTGCCAGTTCGGATGTTCTGCCGATGAAGTCCATACCGTTCACCTCTTGCTTAATATAATATAATTTAAATTATGATAATATCAATTATATTATAGCTGTTCTGCACAAAACCGTCAATAGGACGAAATATCGAATTTTCAACATCAAATTCATACAATGTAGAAAACTCCGGGCTTCCCCCTTTTGCAGATTGAACCGATCCCGAAGAAACGGTATAATAACAGTATAACAAATTATTGTTTGTCGGGCTTATTTTCTCGACACGCAGGAGGAACATACATGGTAACCGGAGAACTGAAAAGCAAAATTGACAGCCTGTGGGAGATTTTCTGGACGGGCGGCCTGACGAATCCCTTGGATGTGATCGAGCAGATGACCTATCTGATGTTCATTCACGACCTCGATGAAAGCGACAACACCCACGCCAAAGAAGCCGCCATGCTGGGTCTGCCCTATAAGAGCATCTTTGCAGGGGAAGTGCAGGTCGGGGAGCGCACTGTGGACGGTGCACAGCTCAAGTGGAGCGTTTTCCACGATTTCCCGGCAGGCAAAATGTACTCCACCATGCAGGAGATAGTGTTCCCCTTCATCAAGAATCTGCACGGCGACAAGGACAGTGCCTACGCCAAGTACATGGGTGATGCCATTTTCAAAGTGCCCACGCCGCTGATGCTGGATAAAATCGTGACTGCCATGGACGGAATGTATGAGCAGGCGGCGCAGCTTTCCAACACTGACATTCGCGGCGATATCTACGAATACCTGCTTTCCAAGCTGGCAACGGCAGGTGTCAACGGCCAATTCCGCACGCCACGCCACATTATCCGCATGATGGTTGACCTGATGCAGCCCCGCGCTGATGATGTGATTTGCGACCCGGCCTGCGGCACGGCGGGCTTCCTTGTGGCCGCTGGCGAATATCTGCGTGAAAACCGCAAGCAGGAAGTGTTCTTTGACCGCAAAAACAAAGACCACTACATGAACCACATGTTCCACGGCTTCGATATGGACCGCACCATGCTGCGCATCGGTGCTATGAACATGATGACCCACGGCGTGGACAACCCGTTTATCGAGTACCGCGACAGCCTGAGCGACCAGAACCCCGACAAGGACAAATACAGCCTGATTCTGGCAAATCCCCCATTCAAGGGCAGTCTGGACTACGACATTGTTTCCACCGACCTGCTCAAGCTCTGCAAAACCAAAAAGACCGAGCTGCTGTTCCTCGCCCTGTTCCTGCGGATGCTGAAGGTCGGCGGACGCTGTGCCTGCATCGTCCCGGATGGAGTTCTGTTCGGCTCTTCCACTGCACACAAGGCGATTCGCAAGGAGATCATCGAGAACAACCGTCTGGAAGCCGTAATTTCCATGCCCTCCGGCGTGTTCAAGCCCTATGCGGGCGTTTCTACCGCCATCTTGATTTTCACCAAGACCGGCCACGGCGGTACGGATAATGTTTGGTTCTATGATATGAAGGCCGACGGCTTCTCTCTGGATGATAAGCGCAGTCCAACCACGGAAAACGACATCCCCGATATTATCGCTCGTTTCCACAACCGGGAGGCTGAAGCCACCCGTGAGCGCACGGAACAGAGCTTCTTTGTGCCGAAAGACGAGATTGCGGGCAACGACTATGATTTGTCCATCAACAAGTATAAAAAGACCGAGTATGTGCCGGTGGAGTATCCTTCCACACAGGAAATTATGGCACAGCTGCGTGATTTGCAAAAGAAGATCGACGCAGAGATGGACGCTTTGGAAGAACTTTTGAAATGAAACAATTCTAATTTGTGGGAGAAAGACCTGATGGAAACAGTTAAGCTGGGACTTCTGATTAAAAAGACTAAAGTTGCCAGATGCGGCGAACATAGTTATCCTGTTTTGTCAATTACCAAACAAGATGGCATCATAATGCAAAGCGAAAAATTCAAAAAAAGAATTGCATCTGCTGATACATCGGACTATAAAATTATCCCTCGTGGAAAACTTGTGCAGGGGATTCATATCGATGAGGGAAATTTTGGCATCCAAGACATTGTGGACAACGGGATTGTTAGCCCTGCATACGGTGTATGGGATGTAAATGATGGACTCGTTATTCCTAAATATCTCGAAATGGTATTGCGTTCACCGAAAAGTATTGAATTTTATCGTTCCAAACTTACAGGCACCGTAAATCGCCGTGGGCATATGTCCGATGCCGATTTTCTTTCGATGGATATTCCACTTCCAGATAGAGATACACAGTCTAAAATTCTCAAAACAATGAAACAAACCACGTCCGTTCTGTACTCCCGTCAGCAGCAACTTGCCAAGCTAGATGAACTTATCAAAGCTCGATTTGTGGAGATGTTTGGAGATTTCAAAAGCAACTCCAAAGGATGGTCTATCGTCAAATTTGACGAGTTCGCCCAAATTGATGGAAATATGACCACCGACTATGAAAAATACGCTGATTATCCACACATCGGAATTGACAGTATCGAAAAAGAAACAGGAACATTAAAAGGTTATCGTACGGTAAAAGAAGATGGCGTTGTCAGTGGAAAGTATTTTTTCACTCCGCAGCACATTATTTACAGTAAAATCCGTCCAAACCTTAACAAAGTTGCACTGCCTGATTTTGAAGGACTCTGTTCAGCGGATGCATATCCAATACTTCCAAACCCGAAAAACTGTAATCGAGTTTTTTTGGCATTGGCTATGCGCTCCAACTACTTTTTAGACTATATTTTGCAGTTTAGCGCAAGAACCAATCTGCCAAAGGTCAATCGTAAAGAGATAGCCGGTTTTTCCATGCCGTTACCCCCTCTGCCCCTCCAAAACCAGTTTGCCGACTTTGTAGCCGAGGTCGACAAATCAAAAGTTGAAGTGCAGAAAGCCCTTGACCAGACACAATTACTCTTTGACAGCCTGATGCAACAGTATTTTGGCTGATAATAAGCAACAACAGGCACTTTGCCGGAGCAGGATGTTGGTACACCAGAAAAGGAGTGCGCCAATATGGAAGACAAAATCGTGAAGATCATCAACGAGATGGCAGAGTACCTGAATGTTGCGCAGATGAAAAAGCTGCAAGAGGTGCTGTTGCAGACGTTTTCTGAATCCGAAGCGCAGAAAGAGCAGATCTCCAACGAGGAATATCTAAAGCTGTTCCTTGATGCCAAGAAAATCGAGGGCTGCTCGGAACGCACCATCCAGTATTACCGAGTTACCGTGGAGCGGCTGCTGCAAACCGTGGACACGTCCCTGCGCAAGATGACCACCGAAGAGATCCGGCGGTATCTGGTGGAATATCAGAAGATCAACAACTGCGGCAAAGTGACCATCGACAATGTGCGCCGGAATATTTCCAGCTTTTTCTCGTGGCTGGAAGAAGAGGACTACATCCTCAAAAGTCCCATGCGCCGCATCCATAAAATCAAGACCAAGCAGCCCGTGAAGGAAACCATCTCGGACGAAGCTATTGAACGCCTGCGGGATAACTGCAAGTGTGCGCGCGACCTTGCCATGATTGATTTGTTGTATTCCACTGGCATTCGTGTGGGAGAGCTGGTGAATCTGAACATTTCAGAAATCGACTTTGAAGCCCGCGAGTGTGTAGTGTTCGGCAAAGGCGACAAGGAGCGCCGGGTTTATTTTGATGCCAAGGCAAAGCTGCATTTACAAGACTATCTGCGCTCCCGCACCGATGCAAACCCGGCGCTGTTCGTGACGCTGGATGCTCCGTTTGACCGTTTGAAGATCAGCGGCGTGGAGATCCGTCTGCGGGAGTTGGGCCGGGAGTTGAATCTGGACAAGATCCACCCGCATAAATTCCGCCGCACCATGGCTACCCGCGCCATCGACAAGGGAATGCCCATTGAGCAGGTGCAGAAGATCCTCGGTCATTCGCAGATCGGCACCACCATGCAGTATGCAATCGTGAATCAGAACAACGTCAAGACCTCCCACCAGAAGTTTATCGCCTGAAAAGGCAACTTCTAATTTGTGGGAGAAACAGATGGCAAAATTAGGCGATATTTGTACAGTGGTGTCAGGCTCCACTCCGAAAACAGGAGTTGCGGAATATTGGGACGGCACTGTTAAATGGATTACACCTGCTGAGCTAAACGAAGACTCTTTTTATATCACAGATTCCGTTCGACATATTACAGAAGATGGAAAAGAAAAAACGGGATTATCATACCTGCCCAAGGGAACTGTAATTCTATCTTCTCGTGCGCCGATAGGAAAAACTGCGATTGCAGGTTGCGAAATGTGCTGCAATCAGGGATTCAAAAATCTGATTTGTTCTGACGCGGTTTATAATGAATATCTCTATTTTTTCTTGAAGTCGAAAACAAATTATCTCAATTCTTTGGGGCGTGGTGCGACATTTAAAGAAATTTCAAAATCTATTGTTGAAAAGATTGAAATTCCTCTTCCGAATATCGAAAAGCAACATCAAATAGTCAAAGAATTAAAAGCAACACGCAACCTGATTGCACATCGAAAGCAGCAGCTCACCAAGCTAGACGAACTTATCAAAGCTCGATTTGTGGAGATGTTTGGGGATAAAAATTACCACTATGAATCTCTAATCAATCTTATTTTAGATGGAACGAGTCTTTCTTATGGCATAGTCCAGCCGGGAAATGATGGAACAGGTGATATGGGAGTTCTGAGACCCGTCGATATTGTAGACGGAAAACTTACGATGTCATCTATAAAATACATTGACCGCTCTATCGGTGAGGGATTTAAGAAAACAGAGTTAGATGGAGATGAATTGCTGATTACAGTTCGAGGCACAACAGGAATCACTGCGTTAACAGATGGTCGCTTTGCAGGAATGAATGTTACTCGTGGTATCGCAGTTATTCGGTATAATCGTAAGAAAATCAACCCTTTATATCTTAGCGCATATTTCAATACAGATGAAAGCCAACGCTATATACAAGAACACACTCGTGGTGCTACGTTGCAACAAATCAATCTATCTGATTTACGCATTCAGAGGATTATGCTTCCCCCTCTTTCCCTCCAAAACCAATTCGCTGCCTTTGTAGCCGAGGTCGACAAATCAAAATTGCTCGCAAGATTATTTTATAATAGCTTTTTTAATTTTGGACATCTATTCAACATCACAAATAGGTTTGTTTGATATTTTTAGGAGGCAAAATGCCATGGAATCAATGGACGCAAAGAAATTTATGAGCCGCCTTGTAAAAAGCAGCAAACAAAAAGCAAAGTTAAAAGTTTGTCCTCTATGTGGAAAAGAACAGACGAGTTTTTGCAATTCTCACTCTATTCCACAATTTGTTTTAAACAATATTGCAGTTAATGGAAAACTTCTTCAATTTGCAGCGCTCGCTGCTTATAAGCCAATGATAGAAGAAAATCTCGTAGATATAGAAAAAGGAATTAAAAATTCCTGTACATTTCAATTTATTTGTAGAGAGTGTGATAGCAAGCTTTTTTCTGACTATGAAGATGAAATTTCCTTATGTAAGCTTCCCACACGGCGGATGATGGCAGAAATTGATGTAAAGAACAGCCTGTTGATGTTGTATAAACGTCTTTATGAACTTCCCATGTATGAATCTCTGGCAGAAATTTTAACTACCGTTGACCAAGGAAATGCCATAGAGTTTAAAAGTTATGATGTTCGAGACTACTATAATGACTTGAGTGAAAGTATGAGAATAGTTGCGGGTGAACATTCAGCTGGCTACAAACTTTTATATTGGAATGTACTTCCCTATAAGGTTCCATTAGCATGTCAGACACATCTTGCACTTGAAAAAACAATTTTGGGCAATAGAATCAATGACATCTATAGCAATGATCCTAATTACGCTATCCAAAATGCTCATTTATGTGTTTTTCCCCTGAAAGACAAAACTGCTATCATACTATTTTATCCGAAAAGGAACAAAAGATATATGGCGTTAGAACGAGAATTCAACTGCCTTACAGAAAAAGCCAAGTTGCAATATATTTCGTACTTAATATTTTCACAAACCGAAAATTTTGTTCTCAGCCCTGCAATCAGCAAAGAATTACTTCAAAATACCTATTTAAAATTAGCAGCACAGGAATCACAAGGAGTTCCTAATATGGGCTTTGTTCCCAAAGGGCTTGCTGGAATAGTTAAGCAATACTACATTCCAATATCGTGGAAACAAGTTCCAAATATTTTTGATTTAAAATATGAAATTAATTGATTTTATGGGGCATTATCTATGGAAACTTCTACATCTTCGTTTGATTGGGCTCTTTTTTGGCAGGCCGCAAGTGCAATTTCTACAAGCATTGCCGTAATCGTCGCCCTTTGGCAAACAACGTACAATAACAAGAAAAAATCAAAATAACTTTTCGGGACAATGTAATAAATATAACCGACCCTTTAAGGCGTCCTTATGTTGAACTTGAAATTGTTAATGTTGGAAATCGAAAAATAGTAATAAATCGTTATGGTATGATTTATAGAGGAAATTTTTGGGTGTTTGCTGTTCCTGATGAGACCGATATGATGGAATTATCGAAATTTATTGAATTGGATGTAGAACAATATACTGTTTTAAAATGGAAAAAATCCGACTTTTTAACACAAGTTAATAATCTATGTGCAATTTCTGTCAACTCAAGAATTATGCTTTTTGTTCAAGATACTACAGGCGCAATATATACTTGCAAAACATCTGATAAGCGAAAGAAATATCTGGACGAATACAAAACATTTTGTGCTGAGTAAAAAAAGGAAGTGAGTTTATGACCAACTTTGACTTTCTGAAAGATGACCCGCAATTTTCCGGCTTTGCGGATGCCGCGATCGCTGCGGAGAGGATTCTGCCCATTGATGCGGCCACCGCTGTGCTGGACTGTCGCCGTGCCATGGAATTTGCAGTCAAATGGATGTATTCGGTGGACAGCTCCCTCGTCAAGCCGTGGGATGATAAGCTCGTCAGCCTAATGAGCACAGAAGAGTTTCACGACATTGTAGACGATGATTTGTGGCGGCGGATGGATTTTATTCGCAAGCGCGGCAATGATGCCGCCCACGGAAGCCGCAGCATCAGCCGGGAACAGGCGGAACTTTGCCTCGAAAACCTGTTTCTGTTCCTTGATTTCGTAGCGTACTGCTATGGAACAAGCTATCAGGAAAAGAAATTTGACGCTTCCCTGCTCACACAACAGTCTGCTGCACCCGTTGCACAGCCCGCCCTGCCGGATGTGGATTTGGATGCACTTATCAAAGAAAACGCTGAGCTCAAGGCGCAGCTGACCGCCCGCCGCGAAACGCAACAACCTACCTATGTGCCCAAGCCGCTGGAACTTTCGGAGTACAAGACCCGGAAACTGTATATCGACTCCATGCTCACCGATGCCGGGTGGGTCGAGGGCAAAAACTGGGTTAACGAGGTCCCTCTGCCCGGGATGCCCAACAAGAGCGGCACCGGCTATGCAGATTATGTCCTGTACGGCGATGATGGCCGTGCGCTGGCTGTGATCGAAGCAAAGCGCACCTGTAAGGATGTTGCCGTAGGCCGTCAGCAGGCAAAGCTGTATGCAGATATTCTCGAAAAGCAGTTTGGCCGCCGCCCGGTGGTATTTCTAACGAACGGTTTCGACACCCGAATCGTGGACAATATCTATCCTGAACGCAAGGTTGCTTCCATTTACTCCAAGCGCGACCTTGAAAAATGGTTCAATCTGCAAGCAATGCGCACCAGCCTTGCCAATGTGGATGTAAACAAAAACATTGCCGGACGGTACTATCAGGAGGGTGCCATCAAGGCGGTTTGTGACAGCTTTGGCCGCAAGAACCGCCGCAAGGCTCTGCTTGTTATGGCAACAGGCTCCGGCAAGACCCGTACCGTCATTGCACTGGTGGATGTATTATTGCAGCATGGCTGGGTCAAGAACGTGCTGTTTCTGGCTGACCGCAACAGCCTTGTGACGCAGGCAAAACGAAGCTTTGTCAACCTCCTGCCGGAGCTTTCCGTGACGAATCTCTGCGAGGAGAAAGACAACTTTACGGCGCACTGCGTGTTCTCGACCTATCAGACCATGATGAACTGCATTGATTCCGTTCACGATGCAGAGGGCAAGCTGTTCACCTGTGGTCATTTTGATTTGATCATCTGCGACGAAGCACACCGCTCCATCTACAATAAATACCGCGACATCTTCCATTATTTCGATGCACCGCTGGTTGGCCTGACTGCCACGCCCAAGGATGAGATCGACAAAAACACCTACGAGATCTTTGACCTCGAAAACGGTGTGCCCACCTATGGCTATGAGCTGGCGCAGGCCGTCAAGGATGGCTTTCTGGTTGACTTCCTCTCGGTGGAGAGCGAAGTAAAGTTCATGAAGAAAGGCATCACCTATGATGAGCTTTCGGACGAAGAACGGGAAGCCTACGAAAACACCTTTGAGGATGAAAACGGCAACCTGCCGGCCAGCATTGATGCATCTGCTCTGAACAGTTGGCTGTTCAACAAGGACACCATCCGGCAGGTCCTGAATGTCGTGATGCAGAACGCCTTGAAAATCGACTACGGCAGTAAGATCGGCAAGACGATTATTTTTGCCAAGAGCCACGATCATGCAGAGGAAATCCTCAAAGTGTTCAATCAGGAATATCCTCACCTGAACGGCTACGCCATGGTGATCGACAATCGGCTCAATTATGCGCAGAGTGCCATTGACGAATTCTCAGACCCGAAGAAGTTGCCGCAGATTGCCATTTCGGTGGATATGCTGGACACTGGCATCGATGTGCCGGAGGTTCTGAATCTGGTCTTTTTCAAAAAGGTTCTAAGCAAGGCAAAGTTCTGGCAGATGATCGGACGCGGTACACGCCTGTGTCCGGGACTTCTGGATGGTGAGGACAAGAATAAGTTTTACATTTTTGACTTCTGCGGAAATTTTGAATTTTTCCGCATGAACAAAGGAAATGCCACCCCGAATATGATTGCCGTTCAGGGCGCGATTTTCGGCCTGCAGTTTGAAATTGCGTATAAATTGCAGAATATGCAGTTCCAAACGGAAGAACTGAAAGCGTTCCGTACTTCACTGGTGGAGCACATGGTCAGTCAGGTGCAAAAGCTGAATCGTGACAACTTTGCAGTCAAACAGCATTTGAAGTATGTCGAGTTGTATGCGGATAAAAACAGTTACAATGCTCTAACGTATGCAGACACCTTGATTGCCCGGGAGGAACTTGCGCCCTTGATTGAACCGGAGCCGGATGACCCGAAAGCACTTCGTTTTGATGCATTGCTGTATGGCATCGAATTGGCATACCTTGCTGGGAAGCCGTACAATCATGGCCGCAACGAGCTGCTGAAAAAAGCGAAAGCGGTTGCGAGCGTGTCCAATATTCCAGAGATCGATCAGAAACGTGCGTTGCTTGAAAAAATTATTCAGACCGACTATATCAAAACTGCCGATGTGAACGAGTTTGAGCACATCCGAAAAGAGTTGCGTGACCTGATCAAGTACATTCCCATCGAGCGTGTACGGTACACCACAGATTTCTCGGACGAAATTCTTTCGACAGAATGGAAGGAGGCCGAGCTGGAAAACGATGATCTGAAAAATTACAAGGCAAAGGCTGAGTACTATGTACGGCAGCATCAGGATAATGCAGCCATTGCCAAACTGAAAGGCAACATCCCGCTCACTGCCGAAGATGTCAAAGAACTCGAAAAAATTCTTTGGAGTGAGGTTGGCACAAAAGAGGACTATGAAGCCGAATATGGCACAAAGCCTTTGGGAGAATTCGTGCGGGAAATCGTTGGTCTTGATATGGCTGCGGCGAAAGCTGCATTTTCGCAATATCTGGATGGTGCTAACCTCGACAGCCGACAGATTTACTTTGTCAACCAGATTGTCGAGTACATCGTACATAATGGCATGATGAAAGACCTCTCCGTTTTGCAGGAGCCGCCTTTTACAGATCAGGGAAGCATCGTAGAGGTCTTTACAGATTTGAGTGTATGGCTTGGTATTCGCAAGACCATTGAACAGGTCAACGCCAACGCAATCGCAGCGTAATAGAATATCTTCTAAAACGGTAAAGTGGATTTTATCCGCTTTGCCGTTTTTCTTTTTGTCTAAAATTGTGAAATTTTCAAAACTGTATTCCAAAACGGTCCTGCGGATTCCTATTAGTGTAGAGGCTTTCAAAATCTTTTGTAAAACGGCTTTCCGCTAGTTCTATAAGTGGATAATGAACAAAATCTATATTCTAAAATTAGGCAGTTCAACAAAATTTGAAAATCTGTATGCCAAACACCCATTTTAGAATGTTATAGGTAGAGGGGAACGTTGGAAAAATGAATTTTCTTTGAATTTTCATAAGGCCCGGTTTAAAAATAGCCCTTTGAGTTTGTATAGGGTGTAAGGACTATTTTTCCAGGCTGACCGCTTCTCTGTGGTTTCACTTGTGAAAGCCCCTGATTCCTTACAAAGTCACATCGCACCTTGAAAATCGCATGAGCCACCCCAGCAGGATACCTCTGGTACTGAATGCGCATTCTGCGCGTCTTACCGGAAAATACGCCGGAGAAAATCGGGCAGGAACGGGCTGGGACAGAGTGGACGGTAGTTAAGAGCAAGATTCGCCTTTGTATACGAAATCGCTCCTACGGGCGATTTTTCTACGACGGCATCTTGGTGGGGATTGTGCTCCCCATACCCTCACATCGTGCAAAATCACATGATTTTGCCTGTTGGTGGCCTGTCGCAGCAGGTCACAGCCGGAGTGCAGATGCACTGCCGGGAAAATCAAACCATTGATTTTGGAAAGGAGACCCCATGCCACGAACGAAGAAAAAAGTGAAATCTATCGTAAAGACAAAAGTAATCTCCGCACGAGTTACAGAAACAGTACATGAACTTTTACACCGGCAGGCAGAAGATGCCGGGATGACCCTCTCTCAATTTGCAGCGCAGATGCTGATGAAAGGCCGTGTGAATACCTCGTATGTGTTCTACGTCCACCCGGACGAGATCGAAGCAATCACACGGGAGTTTGCCGCCATCGGAAACAACCTGAACCAGATCGCGGCTTTCTTCAACAGCGGCGGTATCCAGTCCCGTGCGATGCACGAAAACATCAACCATGCGATTTCCTGTATTTTTGAGATGCGGGAACAAGTCGCAGAAATGGCAGGAAAGAACTATGGCAATCTTAAAGCACATCGCAAGTAAGAGTTCCAACTATGGTGCTGCACTGGAGTATCTGATTTTCAAGCATGATGAGCTTCGGAAAACTCCGATCCTTGACCAGAACGGAAATCGCATCATGCGGGATGAGTTTTATCTGGACGGTCTGAACTGTGAACCCTATTCTTTTGATGCGGCCTGCCAGCAGTTGAACCGCGAGTACCAGAAAAACAAAAACAAGAATGAAATCAAAAGCCACCATTACATCATCAGCTTTGATCCACGGGACAGCACAGAAAATTGTTTGACGGGAAAACGGGCGCAGGAGCTTGGGATGGAATACGCAAAAGCAAATTTTCCGGGGCATCAGGCGTTGGTCTGTACGCACATGGACGGTCATAATGGCAGCGGCAATATTCATGTACATATCGTAATCAACAGTTTGCGAAAACTGGATGTGCCTCAGCAGCCCTTTATGGAGCGGCCCATTGACTGCAAGGCAGGGTACAAG
>ENA-UERY01001247-UERY01001247.1-human-gut-metagenome-genome-assembly--contig:-NODE-1247-length-16465-cov-2.658653_pt1 | contig 16465 bp, 8 predicted proteins | sample MGYA00242989_ERZ507990 | MGnify/ENA primary metagenome ERZ507990 (study PRJEB26167, sample SAMN06115529) | human gut metagenome | host: Homo sapiens | place: China:Fujian | collected 2015-08-26...
TCAATGGAGAATCCTCCATAGTAGGATTTATCTGGGTACCATTCACATGCAAATCTGTAAAGACCACCGGAGAAAAAGTTTCGCTATCCTGAATTTTATCAGGATCAATGACAAGCAGACCGTAATTTGTACCGAAAAGCAATTTTCCGTCTACTCCCACACAAGCACTATTCTCACTATAAACATTACCCAAAGTATAGGAAGAAAAGAAATAATTTTCAAAAGAATGATTAGTCGGGTTAAACTTAGAAATACCATATTCCGTAGCTACCCATAAGTTTCCGTTATTGTCCCCCAAAATTGATTGAATCACATCATTAACCAATCCTTCAGAGGTTCCGTAATGTTCATATTTCAATGAACGGTAATTATCTTCCGGCTCACAAAGATTCAAGCCGGAGCCAGATGTCCCCACCCACATACGTCCTTTCGTATCACGGTAGATACATCTGATTTCATTGCTGCAAAATGTACCGTTTGTATAATTGAACAGATGATAATCGTCACTGTCAGCTATCAATGAATCCGGATGAAAGATGCACACACCCTCACTGGTGCCCACCCAGATCATTCCATTATCGTCTTCTTCTATTACTCGCACCATACGCAGACCAAACTTCTGCTGTAAAAAATGACGGAATTTATACTTGCCATCAGTCGTCGGTTCTGCCAGTTCAAGCCCACCGCCAAAGGTACCTATCCACATACGGTCTTTCCGGTCACGAAAAAGAGAAAAGACATTATTTTCTGATAACGAAGCCGGATCCGAGACTTCATTGCGATACCATGAATCTCCGATCTTCAATCCATTTCCACGGGTTCCCACCCACATTTCGCCTTGATTATCTTCTGCTATCGCATAAATATTGGAATGGAAATACTGATTGGACATTTTGGAATGAAGATTCGAGTCAAACGTATATAATCCGCCTTTACGTGTTCCGACCCAAATATCCCCATCCGGCATTTTAGTCAACATACGAATCGTATTCGAGCGGTCAAATAATTCACGGGATTCGGGATAAATACGCGAGGTTCCTTCATTCAGAACTGAAATACGGGATAAACCGGAATACTCTGAACTTACCCAAATACCTCCGGCACGATCCTCCATCACATATAACAGAAAATCCGAACTTATATGACTCTGATCATTTATATTAGCCAGAAAATGTTCTAACTTATCCTCTGTCGTGTCATAGGCAAACAATCCGTTACCATAAGTAGAAATCCAAATGATTCCCCGGGAATCATGGACAATATGATAACGTTCATAATCAATGTATCCCAGTTTATCTTCAGGTATCAACTGAAATTCTTTTCTTGCTCCATTCTTGGCCAAAATATAAGTGACACATCCCGTATGATTATATATCCAGAAGTCACCATGATTATCACAAATCACTTCACCATTTCTGATGTTCAGACCAGAGTCCACACTGATCTTGCGTGTATTGAAATCATAGTTAAAAACCCCGGTATTGGTAAGGATGACCCATTTATCGTTCAACAGGAAGTTTCCCGTAGGTGACGTCTTACCCGCAACAGCAGAAAGCGAACCGACTTTTGTCAGTTTTTGCTTTGTAGTCTGATAGCAGTAGATGTCTCCGTCCGCTGTCAGAAAATACATATCATTCTTGAATGCCAGAGAAGAAGTAAAATGGAGTAATCTGTCTTCTACCTTATACTGTCCGTCGGATACGGAAACTAAGCCACGCTGTGTCCCGATCCAGATTCGTCCGCCGGCATCTTCATTTACAAACTGTACCCGGTTATCCGGAAGATTTCCACGCTCCGTCTTAAATTCCGTAGACACCATCTGTCTGTCTTTCTGATGGACCATTCTGAGACAACCATTGCCGGAATGTCTGAGCCATACATCCCCATTAGCAGCAACAAATATAGACGAATAATTCTTTTCCAGCGCACCAGTCCCCGTATAGTCTACAAAACAGGCACGTTGCAAGTCATAACAACTGAACAATTCCGGAGTTGTAGAGATCCATAAAAAACCATTTTTGTCTTCGGTAAGGTCATAAATCCGATTATCAGCCAAAGAGACTTTATCACCGATTTCCGGACGGAAAGTCAGAAAAGAGTTGCCATCATAGCGGCTTAACCCATTTAGGGTAGCCAACCACAAGAAGCCTTTGCTATCCTGATACAGGTACCGAACTGAGTTATTCGGAAGTCCGTCACTTGTTCTCATTTGTTTGGAACGGAGTTCAATGCCGCCGTAAGCCGCATTGAAAACAAGAGTCATGAACAATGTGAAAAGTAATATGCGCCTCTGTGTCATATAGATTCTAAGATTAATGATAAATGCCAGACAAAAATAGTCAAGATAGTTGAAATAATAAAGAAACAATCCATAAATAGTATCAGGAGGATGCTTGTTTTTTAATCAAACATCCCCCTGATATCAATTCTGTCTAAGGGTTCTAGTCCATATGAAAGACTTCCGGCAATGGTATTGAAACCGGTGAATTGTCCGGATTCACTTCCATGATATCTGCCATATAATCCCACCATTTCTGTACAATCTCTGTGTTGCCCAAGTCCTGCGAACCTCCTTCTCCTTCTGTTTTCTGGAAAGCAAATAGAATATTGGTTTCTTTATCCCAATATATAGAATAATCTGACACCCCATTTTTTGAAAGCAGTGCTTTTAATTCAGGCCAGATAGCGGCATGCCTTTTTTCGTATTCTGCTTCATAGCCCGGTTTCAGATACATTTTGAATGCTTCTCGTTTCATGGTTCCTATATTTTAAAGTTAATCTTTTATTTATTCACTATCTACTGCAAAGATAGGAGCTGTTGTCTTCTGCTTTTCCTGATAATATTGCACGGCACTGTCATTCATCTGAGGATGCTGGGTGTTGAGCAAACGAATCATTTCCGCACCTGCCCAAAGCACCGGTCCGTATCCATGCGCCGCATATACATTGACCGGACGATAATAATAGAAAGCCGGATCGAAAGCCATACCGGTGCCTACGCAAGTGCCTTCCACCTGTCCTTCTTCATTTATCTTTCCGGCGACGGCATGCCATCCCAACTGGGCAACAGGACCATACGCTATCGCATCAATCCAACCTTTATTAATGGCGTGTGCCAGACAATATACATAGATAGCAGTTGCAGAAGTTTCCAGATAAGAATCATTACGGTCGAGCAACTGGTGCCAAAGTCCTTCTCCACTTTGCAACGCCGTCACTCCACGCACATGAGCACGGAAATAATCCATCACCTTCGGACGTTGGGGATAATCTTCCGGCAATACATCGAGCAGTTCACAAGCTGTCAGCAGCGCCCATCCATTGGCACGTGCCCAGCAAAAAGCCGGATGATCCGTACTGCTTTCCACCCATCCGTGTCTGTACAATCCCTTTTCGGGGATAAACATACGGTCTGCAAATTGCAGGAATTGCTTCACGGCTTCTGCCAGATATTTATTCTTCGCTTCCTTATCATAACGACTCATCTGCGCTACCGCCGGAATGCCCATAAACATATCATCCAGCCAAAGAGTATTCCGCTGAGGACGATTACGGGCAAACGTTCCGTCTGCCAGACGATATTCTTTGTTGATGATAAAATCAAAGTAATTCTGAATTAATCCGTCAACCGGAAGAGACTCGTCTTTCAACCGTAATTTAATCATGGCAGTACATACGGCTCCCGCATCATCCAACGCATGAGGAGTCAGGATTTGCAACAATTGCGAATCAGTCTTCCCTTTTTCTTCATAGACACGTTTGAAATGCGGAGCGACTTCCGCCAAAAAGCGGAAACGATTCTGAACATAGTCAGTATAACGCTTATCACCTGTTGTTTCGGCAGCCGCTATCAGAGCGGAATAAGTGACACCCCATTCATAACTTGCCAGACGAAAAGCCCCGCGTTCCAGCTGCGCCTCATCCCCCATTGCAGTATAATCCGTAATCACCTTACCGGTATTCTTATCCACTACACGAGCCGGTGTCTCCTTATCTATATACGCAAAAACACGATCGATGTCTTTTTTAACCTGTTCGGGGGTCAAATCACCATAAGTACCCTGATAAGCAGGCTGCAGTAAATGCAAGGGGGTATTTGAATCATTGATTACTGCTTTCTTTTTCTGCGCACAGGCAGGTAGTGCTACCAATAACGCAGCAACGGTCATCATACGATAATTCATAATTTACTTTTTAGGTATTTTACATCCTCTGAATATAGTGCCACGCAACTCCGGACCAAAATAGAATCCGGGCTGAGTAGGCTGATTATAAGCCACATTTTGAGTCGCAATACTGATACGGTAAACCGGATCTTCCAGGAAAGTATGGAAACGGTAGTCCGTAGGAATGGTAGAGACATAAAGCCTCAAAGCTGTATTATCGGCTGTACGTAACAATACTTCTTCTCGCCAGTCTCCTACAATATCTCCTTGCAGACAAGGAGTTGACTTTGTTCCGTTATTAGAAAGAGCACCTTCAAAAACAGCGATACGTTCACAAAGTCCTTTCTCCCAATTATATTTACTGACTACATTACGATCCAGCAACTCACGCAAGAGATCACCATCCCACCAGACAGCCATATTCGTAGACAATCCTCTGACTCTGGAAGCAATCACTTCCCCTTTCACATTTCTGACACCTTTAGAATCTAAAGACCACATTTCAACTCCGGGATGATTAGGATCAATATCAGCAGCCATACAACGACCTACATCAGTATTACTCTTTATCTGGAAAATAATTTCTCCCGTAGCTGCATCCCGGAAAGTTGAGCCATCTCTTCTGTTCTCGTGGCAACTCCAAACCTGCAATCCCGGACGGGAAGGATCAAAGTGAGTCAGATGCATAGCATCACCATGCCCCATGCGGGTAGAATAAAGTCCGGTTCCATCGTTATTGATCGTACATTGTCCATATACAATCTCATCGCAGCCGTCACCATCTACATCACCTACACGAAGATTATGGTTTCCTTGTCCGGCATAAGCTCTGCAACCGGGATTATTACTGTCGAATACCCAGCGGTTCTTCAAATTCTTACCATCCCAGTCATAGGCAGCCAATACAGTACGTGTATAATATCCACGGCACATCACCACACTCGGATGTACTCCATCCAAATACGCAATACAAGCCAGATAACGGTCGCTACGATTGGCACGTCCGTCGCCCCAGTCCATCAGATTGCCACGTTCGGGCACATAATCAATCGTTTGCATTGCTTCTCCGGTCAGTCCGTTAAAGATGGTCAGATACTCCGGGCCTGTCAAGATACGTCCTCGCTCATTCCGATAATCCGCATTCGCATCACCGATCACCTTTCCCGTTCCGTCCACTGTTCCGTCTCCGGTCTTCATTACCACTTCCGCACGGCCGTCACCGTCCAGATCGAAGACCATAAACTGTGTATAATGTGCACCGGCGCGTACATTGCGTCCCATATTGATACGCCACAACTGCTGCCCGTTCAACTTATAACAGTCAAAAATCACCGGTCCCGTATAACCGTCATGAGCGTTATCATGTGCATTGGACGGATCCCATTTCAAAATAATCTCATATTCACCATCCCCGTCTACATCACCGATACTGGCATCATTCGGAGCATAAGTGTATGCTTGTCCGGACGGAGTAGTACCTCCCTCGGGGCGTACCAAAGGAATATTTAAATATCCTGTCGGAGCATCTGCCGGCAGTTGATAATTGCTTTCTGTTTTACCTTTTATAGCTTTTACCGTATAGAGTGCAGGTTCTGTTCCCTGATAAGAATCCTGGAAGAAAGTTGCATTTTTCAGCGGATGTTTATTCACCTTTTTACCATCCCGGTATATATCAAAGGATTCGTCCATCGGATCAGAAGAAAGATAGCGCCAAGAAACGACTACGGTTGACGGATTCTCACGAATGGCAATTACGCCACGTCCTAAATGTTCTCGTTTCAGTTTAGTAAAATCATAGTTTGGCTGGGCAACTACAAAAGTCGCTATTACCAACAAACTAAAAAAGATGCTTGTACATTTCATAGTTTTATCATTAATCAAAGTGTTCTTATCATATTTAGAATAACGTCGTGCAAAAGTAAGCGATATGGTCTACCCATAAAATAGAATATCGTACAAATCTATGTATAAATTGCCTTTTTAACCATCGCACTCCCTTTCCGAAGGCATTATGGACAAATTTAAATACTTGTGGACAATATTCCATTGAAGAGGAAAAAAGATTCCCCTATCTTTGCCCGTGAAATCAATTATAGTAGCTAATTTTATTTATAAACAGTTTTTATACCATGAAGAAATTACTCCTCTCATTTATTACAGCAACTCTCCTGAGTAGCATGTCTGCCGGTTCAGCCGGTGCGCAAGAGTTGCCCGAACAAAAGGAGACTTTGGCAACCATCGTAAAAGTAAACGACTACTTTATGAAAAAGTATGCCGATTATACCCTACCCTCGTTTTTTGGCAGAGTTCGCCCCAGCAATATCTGGACTCGCGGAGTATATTATGAAGGGCTGATAGCTTTATATAGCATTTACCCGCGCGAAGATTATTATAGCTATACATACGATTGGGCGAATTTCCACAAATGGGGAATGCGTAATGGAAACACGACCCGCAATGCGGATGACCAATGCTGCGGACAAGTTTACATTGACCTATATAATATGTGTCCCTCCGACCCTAACATGATCCGGAATATAAAAGCCAGCATCGATATGGTCGTAAATACTCCGCAAGTAAATGATTGGGACTGGATTGACGCTATACAAATGGCAATGCCGATTTATGCCAAGTTTGGCAAGATGACCGGCGAACAAAAGTACTATGACAAAATGTGGGATCTGTATTCCTATACCCGCAACACAGAAGGAGAAGCCGGTATGTACAATGCCAAAGAAGGATTATGGTGGCGCGATCAGGATTTTGATCCTCCTTACAAAGAGCCGAACGGCAAGAACTGCTACTGGTCCAGAGGAAACGGTTGGGTATATGCAGCCCTTGTGCGTGTATTGGATGAAATCCCCGCTGACGAAACACATCGTCAGGACTATATCAATGACTTCCTGACCATGAGCAAAGCCTTGAAGCAATGTCAGCGTACAGACGGCTTCTGGAACGTAAGCCTCCACGATGAAAGCAATTTCGGAGGTAAAGAAACTTCGGGCACAGCCTTGTTTGTATACGGAATGGCATGGGGAATCCGCAACGGATTACTCGACCGTAAAGAATATCTCCCTGTTGCACTGAAAGCATGGAATGCAATGGTAAAAGAGGCAGTTCATCCGAATGGTTTCTTGGGCTATGTACAAGGAACAGGCAAAGAACCGAAAGACGGGCAGCCGGTAACTTACAAAAGTGTTCCCGATTTTGAAGATTATGGTGTAGGATGTTTCCTATTAGCAGGTACAGAAGTTTACAAGTTAAAATAAGAGCATTATTTATCAGGTAAATGAAAAACAAGGTATTTCACTGCTTATGCTGGCTCACAGCCATCATATGCAGCTTGCAGATGCAGGCACAAAACAACATTGCTTCTCCAATGAAAGATGTGAATCAGGTGGTAGACAACACACTGGACAGTCTGAATAAAGCACGCACGGCACGCCCCGTTGCCGGAGCAAGCCGTAAAGGTAACAATCCGGTCTTATTCCTGGTCGGCAACTCTACCATGCGCACCGGTACTTTAGGAAACGGCAACAACGGCCAATGGGGCTGGGGATATTACGCAGGAGATTATTTCGACTCCAACCGAATCACCGTTGAGAATCATGCTTTGGGAGGAACTAGCAGCCGCACCTTCTACAACCGCCTCTGGCCGGATGTAATCAAAGGCGTGCAAGCCGGAGACTGGGTAATCATCGAACTGGGACACAATGATAACGGCCCCTATGACAGCGGACGTGCCCGCGCCTCCATTCCGGGAATCGGCAAGGACAGTCTGAATGTGACAATCAAGGAAACCGGAGTCAAAGAGACTGTATATACCTACGGAGAATATATGCGCCGTTTCATCAACGATGTAAAAGCCAAAGGAGCACACCCGATTTTATTCTCCCTGACTCCCCGCAATGCCTGGGCAGACAAAGACAGCACCATCATTACCCGTGTCAACAAAACATTCGGTTTGTGGGCAAAGCAAGTAGCGGAAGAACAGAATGTTCCTTTCATTGATTTGAATGATATCAGCGCCCGCAAGTTTGAGAAATTCGGCAAGAATAAAGTGAAATATATGTTCTATATCGACCGCATTCATACCAGCGCTTTTGGTGCCAAAGTGAATGCCGAATCTGCCGCTGACGGAATACGCGCCTGCGAAGGGCTGGAATTGGCAAAGTATCTGAAACCTGTTGAAAAGGATGAGGCTACCGGTTCGAGCCGCAAAGAAGGACGCCCGGTATTGTTTACCATCGGCGACAGTACGGTTAAAAATAAAGATAACGATAAAAACGGTATGTGGGGATGGGGCAGCGTGATAGCAGATGAGTTTGATCTGAATAAGATATCTGTTGAGAATTGTGCTATGGCAGGACGCAGCGCCCGTACATTCCTTGACGAAGGTCGCTGGGATAAAGTATATCATGCACTCCAACCGGGAGACTTTGTTCTTATCCAGTTCGGACACAATGACGCTGGAGAGATAAATACCGGAAAAGCCCGTGCCGAATTGCCCGGCTCCGGAGAAGAAAGCAAAGTATTTTTAATGGAGAAAACAGGTAAATATCAAGTCATTTATACTTTCGGCTGGTATCTCAGGAAGTTTATCATGGACGTTCAGGAAAAGGGTGCGATACCTATCGTTTTAAGCCATACCCCACGCAATAAGTGGAAAGACGGAAAGATAGAACGCAACACTGCCTCCTTCGGCAAATGGACACGCGAAGCTGCCGAAGCTACCGGAGCCTATTTTATCGACCTGAATAAAATAAGTGCTGACAAGCTCGAAAAGAAAGGTATCAAGAAAGCGGCAGATTATTATAACAATGACCATACGCATACTTCTTTGAAAGGAGCGCACATGAATGCCAAAAGCATCGCAGATGGACTGAAAATGGCTGATTGCCCGTTGAAACAGTACTTGAAATAAGAGACAGACTCATCTGATATATTCATAAAGCGGTTAATGCATTTCACTGACAATGCATTAACCGCTTTCTTCTAACTATTATTCATCCATCGGAATGACCTCCTGCATATAGATAGCATCAAGGCTCCAAAGTGCCGCATCATTTGTACTGATGCTGACGCATTCATCCAAAGGGGCCGGAACTTCGGGTGGAAACAGTTTAGTGATCCGGAAAGGAGGCGCAGGTGTATGTTCCAGTCGGGTGAATAAATCCTCCCATGCTTCTTTTGCCATTAGTGCATCCCGCTTGTGGTAAGCAGCGTATGCCATCAGACGGGAAATTCGGAAACGGCTATGATTCAATTCCCACGCCTTTTGCTTATAACGTGCCGCATGGTCCAGCCACGCGTCTTTCCATTCGGGAAGGTCAATCATACGTATCATTTCGTTCATTACCTCAAAACCACCCATAATAGTCATTAAATGATTCGAAGATTCCAGCTTGGGATCACATTCACTGGTGATGATTCCCGTTGCCGGATCGAAACCCAGCGCTTTGGGTCCCGTAAAGATACGGTTGGGCAGGGCTGCTATACTTTTCATTCCGGCTACGATCTTATCCCGGTAAACAGTGTTGCCTGTACGCTCCCACTCCGTCATCCAGTTTCCGGCATACGCCAGCCAGTCCGGACCGATACGCAGTCGGGCAGGCGCCGTACAGGGATATTCACTGCGAGGCTGTGCCAGCCGCATAGGGTCTAATTCATATAGTTTCTGATCGGCATCCTTTACTTCAGTCATCAAGTCACCGCAACGTTCATCGGTAGTGAGATAATAATAGAAACGGTTCCATGCAGCCTGACTGATCCGGGCTTCTTTAGCACCGCATCCCCAATGGCTGACATTATGTCGGCTGCCTAATCCCGCGTTCGGTCCGATATGGTAAACGTCCACTTCGGCTGTATGACGGGTCATAGCTTCTGCCATACGCCAGATATCTTCACGACCTGTACGCAGGAAGTTGTACCACAACCACATATTAGAAGCCAGTTCCGTATTGTCCCAGGCAAATCCACCTATATCATAACGCCAAGTATGACGGACCGGGTCATAAGCATGCATCACATCTCCATAATTCCAAAAGCCATACCATTTATTCTGCTCTATGGCTTTACGATAAAAATCAATATATGCATCCAGGCGATCTTCTACCCGCGCACGAAAAGAAGTACTCCGGTCCGGAAGGCTCCATACGCCGAAAGCCTGCTGTGCATGAAGATAGTCTGGTGTGGGCAGCAATATTCCCGGTTCTGAGAGTGATTCAGCAACATCGGCAAAAGCCTTTTTTCCTGCATAACCTTTCTGTGGAATAAGTGTGAGTGTAGTGGTGCGGGCAATGCCATAAGGAGTACTCATTCCCTCCTGAACATCTTCGTAGCTGGCATTCAGATCATGAGCGACATTATCGTAGTGACGTAAGTCCATCGGTTCTCCTTCGGGGCTCCATAACCATGCTGTGATCGTTGCAGATGAAGTTTTGGCACCCGATATTTCGAGGGATGAAGGATATGACTGCCAAAAATCATGCAGGCAGAGTCCCAAACCTCCCGTAATATCACCGACAAAAGCATAGCCTCCGCTACGGGTGCCGGAGAAAGTTCCTATCCAAGGATTATTGTCATTGGCACGTTTGCGAATGGAGAAAGCATCAGCAGAGAGTTGAGACAAGCGATAATCGTTCCATGAAGCCCAGTTATCAAGAAGATCACGATTCTTCCCGTCAAAAGCCTCGTAAGGCGGGATGCGTTTGCCATCCATCTGTTGCTGTTGCAGAGAAAGTGTATCCTCTTTGCCGAGTGTCAGTTTACGCCGTCCTGCCAGCGGTTGTACCGGTTCACTCCAGACGCCTCCATTGGCACAAGAGAAAGCGACATGACGGTTATAAAGAGCTTCACGCATAGGAGCATCCATACGAATGCCCAAGGCACGAATAAAATCCTTATTTTGATCTCCGTCGTACACAAAGCTATGTACGATCTTGATCTGCTCACTTCCGGCGTAGAAGTAGAGACGGACTACGAACGGAAGCCACTCCCGTCCGGTTTCACTTCTGTGGGTGCCTTCCAGTTTGACGAGTGTCCGCACCTTACCTATACGTTCTACTGTGGCCGATGTCAATCTTCCGGTATAGTTAGTAAAAGTGATTTGAGAAGTATTTTCAAGGACCGGTTCGCTTTGAGTGTTGCATACAAGACGTGCTTTTTCACCGACTTTCACTCCTTCACGGAACAGACTGTCAATCATAAAATCTCCCTGACGAGGGATGTAAGCGGAAATAATTCCTGTCTCTATGCGGATACTTTGAGGTGTTTCAACAACAGATAGGGATAATTTATTGCTACGATCATCGGCAGTCCTTGAAGATGCTTTTTCTTTTGACTTTTTTCCGGTCTTTTTGAGTAGCAGTTTCTCCGTATTTTTCGGAATAACTCCGGCTATCCCTTTCCATTTCACAGAACCATCGGGCCAGTAGGCCAATGCCCAAGTATCTGTCGGAAGCATTTCACCTTTATCGGTCATCAGCTGCAAAGTGTGCTCCGGGTATAATTCTCCTTCATTGAAGGGAACTCCCAGACTTACCGCTTTGTTTTGCTGCGGAGTATTACCGATCCAGTGTAATGGTATTTCAGAAGTTTCCTGCGACGAACATTCATAATGAAAATTGGCGATACGAGTTCGGGACAAGGTGGTACGAAAGCCGAACCAACCTTCCGTAAGGGGTTCGGCATCGCGGAAATCCACCAATCGCACTCCATTTATATAATAACTAACCCTATTATTTTCATTCGTTATCTTGATATGATACCACTTGTTTGCCTCCAACAAATGGTCGGCATCTGTATATTCTTTCAAGATTGCGGGACGGGCTTTTGCATTTGTAACAGCCGCTTCGTTGCCGTCATAACGGCGAAAACGTGTAGTAGAATTATGATTCCCACCGTATCCCATATAGTAAAGTTGCAGGGAATAACAGTTCAGAAAGATGCCATTACGCCATTTCTCACGTTTCCAGATATTATCGGGGTATTGAGGGTCCGAAGCCATCCAAAAACAATTCAAGTCACTCAAGCGATCGCCTTCTGCCTCAACAACGACACACGCATCGTACTCAATGGTTACCTTGCCACTCATCTTTTCTTTTCGCCAAAGAGTTAAGCCTTTGGGAGAAAGAATTTCAGCGGTATCACCACGAAAGGTTACTTTATAATCCGGAGATTCGGACTCTACTTTCCAGTATTTATGAAACTGGCGGGCGTTGAGTCCGGAGGTTTTATTATCTTGGGCGTTCGATGCCAAAGTAATAAGCAAGAACAAAAAAATAGATATGCTTTTCATATGCTAATTTAGGATAAGGAGTTCCATTATAAGGAACATTCTCAATGGTTTCACATCACAAAATTAGAAAATACCACCCGAATGATAAATAGAATATCATTCATTTAAATGGATATTTGTTCAACAAACGGTCTTCTTCCAGCAAACAGCAATATCATTGATTGTATTAAAAGTGACAAATACAAAAAAAACGATCTGATAACCAAGCCTAACTTGATATCAGATCGATTCATTTATCTTCAGCGTATATATCTATTTTTGAAACACAAGCTCACCCATACGGTCTGCCGTACTAAAGACTATGGAACAAAGGCCATCTTTTATTTGCAACACTTCCATTCCAGCCAGTTGAACGATCTAACGTGGCATTCGACTTCACACCAACCGACAAATCACCGTCGCAGGATAACACATATTGTCTTCCTTCCATTACGTTGGTAATAGCAACACTATTGACGTCGGTGAACAAACTCCAATTATTGGCTTTATTTAATTCAATCATGTTTCCCCATACAAAACGCTGATTATCGGTGCTCAATACACTTGATACAACCACTACATCAAGTGATACGCTGTGTCCTTCCAAATCTGTTACATTCAAGACGACTTTGCCGTATTTCACTCCCTGAATGTATATCAGATTTTCACGATACTTGGCGGTAGCATAACCTTCTTCAGAAAAAGAAAACTGGTATCCACCGCTTCCGCTTTCAATCTTTAGTATACCTTCACTTCCTTCTTTGATTTGAATAGCTGTACGATCAAGCTTCAGTTCAGCAACCGTATCTTCGTCTTTGCAAGACGAAAAGAGGCTGAGTTGAGATAATATCAAGACAAAAGATATTATATAAATATTAATAAACTGTTTCATATTATTCTAAGTTTATCCGTTTTATCTTTTAAATTTAAGCGCAATAGATTTTGTAATGTTTCCGTTTGCATCTTCAATGACTGCCTTCACTTCAAGCACGCCGCTAAAATCAGACAAGTCTATTGAGTTCTTATCAAACTCCGTCGTTTCTTCGCCATCTACAATCACATACATCTTCGTGAACGATGCAGCTTCGGGTCCCACTACACTGGCTTTACTTCCAACTACAACAATTGTCGGCTTCTTCAACCAACCAAAATCAAGATCAGTAGGTTCACCTGTAGCAAAACATCCCATTCCCCAAAAACGTAATTCCGCATCAGTAGTCAGCTTTCCGAAATTAACATCAGGCAAATCTCCGTTAGGCTTGCGGTCTCTCATCAATTCCGCTTCTTCCAAACTAATAAAATCGGTTTCTATCACTTCCTCGCTACCATCAAACGAATTGTTGGATACTTCGCTCTTCGCCCTGTTCACCATTACAATATGCTTACTACCCGATCTTGTAACCAATGATAAGTTGTTCTTAACCATATGATCATATCCGTTGACATCAGTCGGAGGAAGCGCCAGAGGTGACTCACGGTTTGTCATATTATAGTTTTCTCCGCTATTGACAGCCGTATTGCTCTCAAATATAATTCCACCTAAATGATGATTGGCATAAAATCCTCTCAATCTATTGTAATAAGCCAAACTATTCCGTACCTCATGTTGAGGGATCACACTGGGTATGGCAGGCAGTTTGTCGGCAGCCATTCCATAGCCTCCGGCTTTAAAACCGGTACCGTCACCAGCAACTTCTTTGGTTCCGGGTTTATACCCATTCAAGAAAGACCAACAATTAATTATCTTCACAGCCTCGAAGCAATTGATCAAATCGAAACCATCATCACTATTGTACCATGCGCGACATCCTTCAAACACATTTCCCGTGCCTTTGCCTTCGCCAACTGAAGATGAGTTAATGTGACCGCCAAAACCATCAACATTGCCCCCCTTACCACCTTCGGAAACCGAATCATAATTGTTGTAAGCATCACAGTTCAAGATGTGATTATTGCTTCCTCCAAGCAAATAGAAACCAATTGCCATACCATCATGCGTTCTCAAATCTTCAAATTTGTTATTATTGGCTCCTTTTACAATACGGAAACACTCTGATTGCGTATGACCGGTAATAGTCACTTGCGTACCGATGACATCAAATCCCTTTAGATAAAGATTGGAACCTGTAACATAAAACACCGTAATACGCTGATCTTTCGGTTTTACCTGCGAAAGATCAAAAATGGGCCTCCCCTGTTTATTCGGATTAGCCAAATAAGAAATAGGTTTACCTGCTTCACCACTTTTATTCATATGAAATACACAATGATAAAGTCCGCTATTGGTAGTTGTCATCGGCACTTGATTGGCGGGAACCACATATGTTCCCGGATTGATATAAACTACATCTCCCGCAACTACCACTTCCTGCACTTTTACTAAAGTGGCAAAAGGTTTATCTGAAGTTCCCGGATTAGAATCACTTCCCTCAGGATCCATATAATATGTCTTTTGTGCGGCTAGAGGGACTGATAACATCAGTCCCAAAAGTAAGTACGTTATTTTTGTTATATCTTTCATAATTATCTTTTTTTGATTGAAAAACATGCTATTTAATGAGAAGAAGACTTACCTTGCAAGTCCCAAGGTACGAAATAAGCACCATTCATAATCTTGGCTTTTACTTCTGCTTGTTTAGCCTGATCGGATTCATATTTCTGCCCGACAAAATCTGCTATGAATGAATAGTCATTCCAACGTTTTGCCACACGAATCATAAGCGGATAAGTTTTTCCTTCACAAGGGAATTCCAAGAAGGCTTCTTTCACCAATTCAATATCATTATGCTTTTTGATCTTGTCCTCGTCACTCAAACCGTCTAATTTTTGTTCTGCTACAATCTCCTCTTTGATGTCTTCCGGGGTCTGCCACATATCGCGCTTGCCAAGTCCTAAAATACCGCGAACACCGTTATCGGCATACGTGCGGCGGAATCCCGCATAAAGTGTTGTCCACAATCCCCAGTTGCAATTCAGTCCTTGCCATTGTTCGCCCAATACTACACCGGCTCCGTAGAAGGGATCCACACCAGTATTCATCAAGACGGATACCGGCTCAAAACGTCCCATATTATTCAGCGCTTCAATCGCCATGAAATAAAGATCAGAAGTGTGATAAATCATTATATATGTATCGTCATGAGCAACAGAATGTCCGCTCTTTCTAAATCCACGGTATTTGCGTATCGCATATTCCACATCTTTTTCGATTTCCTGAATGGCTCTGAAACGCGCATCAGATGTTTTAATAGCCGTTGCATCGGCAGACGGATTGAAAGTAATATCTTCAAAACGTTTTGATCCTGGCACAGAAGCACGCATCATATAGCTTCCGCTACGGTCGAAATGATTCAATAACGAATTCTGCTGATTGTATTTGTAATCATACATAATAACAGATTCAGCTGCTGTCAACACCGGCATCTCAGAATCATATTGCTGACCGTAATTGCTACCGTAACTTCCCGAACGCATATACTTGATATTAGCAACATTTCCTTGATACTCAGCCAACGCAAAAGTTCTGCTCATTTCTCCAAGAATCGTTGTAGCCGCTTTCTGATAATCCCCTTTCCAAAGTGCGATTTCTGCCTGTAATACGAAGTATCCGGGAACCATCATATTCCATCTTTTATATTCATCGTTTGTGGAAGTAGCTCCGTTAGCTGGATCAAGCCACTCATTCCATGACATATTGTATGTACCGTTTATTCCATCAAAGCCTGTATTCAACAGTTTGTCGCATTCATCGACAAGCTCACTCAGGTTCTTAGGAGTCTGGCTGACGATATCTTTCATGCTTTGCATCGGATCGTCGAACCATATAGCTTGTCCATATATCTTTGCCAACATGAGATAAGTCCATGTTTTCAATCTCACCGTACTACTAATCAGACCTCTATAATCATCGTCATCTACGGTAGTAACATGTGTATCCCTGTATTCTTTTGCTTTCTGCAAATAATCATTGCAAGCAATAATTACATCATAATACTTAGCAGGGTCAGCGTATGTGTTACCG
>ENA-UERY01001248-UERY01001248.1-human-gut-metagenome-genome-assembly--contig:-NODE-1248-length-16460-cov-2.895379_pt1 | contig 16460 bp, 10 predicted proteins | sample MGYA00242989_ERZ507990 | MGnify/ENA primary metagenome ERZ507990 (study PRJEB26167, sample SAMN06115529) | human gut metagenome | host: Homo sapiens | place: China:Fujian | collected 2015-08-26...
CCCGTATATTTTCCGAAAGTCTTCCGGACGTCGGAATCTGCCTTGCTTTCTGCGGTATCGCAGAATATTGCCCGCCATCCAGGTAGGCAAGCCGAGACTGAGGAAAGTGGCGGAGTCGGCGGTATTCGGATCGAACGCTGCCGGTCTGATTTCTTTTTTCGGATAGGCGGGCGATGAATACCTGCCTCTGTAAACTGGATATTTCTTGTCCTGCTTTGCTTCTTTTATGGAAGAGATAAATTCATTATATTCCTTTTCGGATTTCGCCTGTTCAGTCGGGTCGGTTTTCTCCGGTCCGGAGAAAGCCTGCAAGAGTGCGGGGATTGTGTATACCCCTATAACACGAACGCCCAGGACGATAATGCCTTGTCGTTCGGTTTTAGTGAAATAAAAAAAGTCTTTCCACATTATAGTTTGATAAGTCCCAACTCATTGATAAAGATCAGAGAGATGGCAATCGGTGCAATATATCTTAATATAAAGATGATCAGTTTGTATACGGGAACTTTCAGCGAACCGTCATTGGTGATCTCCGACCAGACGATTTTCTTGTCGAGATACCATCCGGTAAAGATGGAAATGCACAGACCGCCGAGTGTCAGCATGATCTTAGCCGTGACAAAGTCGAATAAGTCAAAGATTCCCAATCCGAAGATGGTGAATCCTTTCATCACTCCGAGCGACAAAGAACAAAGGATACCTAAGAAGATACATCCTCCGGTCACCAGTCTGGCTGCCTTGCCGCGTGTGAAGTTGAATTCTTCGTGCAGATAAGCGGTGACCACTTCGTGCAGGGAAATGGTGGAAGTCAGTGCTGCCATGGCAAGCAATACGTAGAACATGACGGAGAAGATATAGGCCAATATCGGTACTCCGCTGAATGCCTGCTGGAATACATTGGGCAGTGTGATAAAGATAAGGCTCGGACCCGCATCCGGTTGTATGCCTACAGAAAATGCGGCCGGAAAGATAATGAAGCCTGCCAATACTGCCACAAATGTATCTATAATCCCTACGCTGAATGCTGTCTTGGTCAGATTGGTTTCTTTGCTGAAATAAGAAGCGTAGGTGCAGAGACATCCCATCCCCAGGCTAAGGGAGAAGAAAGCCTGTCCCATCGCACTCAGAAATACATTTCCGTCCACCTTGCTGAAATCCGGTTTCAGCAGAAACTCGATACCCGCACCAGCTCCCGGCAGGGTAACCGAACAGATTACAAGTATCAATATAATAATGAACAGAGTCGGCATCATGATCTTGGAAGATTTCTCGATACCTTTCTCCACGCCTTTGACAATAATAAAATGAGTAACCAACAGAAACAGAACCAACCACAAGACCGGTCGCCACGGACTGCTGGAGAACTGCTGGAAGGAAGAGATGAATTCTGTGGGAGTCTTACCCGTAAAGCCGTTCGTAAGAGCTTCATACACATACTCCAGCGTCCATCCTGCCACTACGGAATAATAACTGAGAATCAGAAAAGCTGCGAGGACTCCCATGCGTCCCACCCAGCGCCAATGAGTGCCGGGAGCTAATTTCTGATAGGCTCCCGCTGTATTTGCCCTCGAACGGCGTCCGATTAGGAATTCGGCAATCAAAATGGGAAGTCCCAAAAGGAAAACGCATCCTAAATAGATCAGTATAAAGGCTGCGCCACCGTGATTACCCGTTTCATAGGGAAATCTCCAGATGTTTCCCAATCCTACTGCCGAGCCGGCGGAAGCAAGTATTACGCCTAATTTACTTCCGAAGTTCGCTCTATCAATTTTCGTCATAAATCTTGTTTTGTCTTACAAATCGTTATAAAATGTACGTATTAAAATGCAAATATAGAAAATGATAGTTATATTTGTACCGGAATCGTAATTTTATTTAGATATGCTATCTTATATTAAGAAATATCCTATTTCACTTTTTATCATCTTAACTGTGATTTATCTGTCTTTCTTCAAACCTCCTAAAACGGACTTGAATGAAATCCCTAACTTAGATAAATTAGTTCACATCTGTATGTACTTTGGTATGTCAGGTATGTTATGGCTGGAATTTCTGCGGGCGCATCGTCGTGATGACGCACCGTTATGGCACGCATGGGTAGGGGCATTCCTCTGTCCCATACTGTTCAGCGGCTGTGTGGAATTGCTGCAAGAATATTGCACGACTTATCGGGGAGGAGACTGGCTGGACTTTGCCGCCAACTCGGTGGGTGCCATCCTTGCCAGTTTAGTGGCTTATTATGTGGTTCGTCCGCGAATGATGAGAAGGGAATAGAAGACTGTAGTAATGCATAATCATACTCATGCCTATGAGAAAAAATTCTCATTGCAGTGAGAAAATATTCTCATAGGCATGAGTATTTTTTCTCATCGTGGTGAGAATTTTTTCTCAAAGGCATGAGAATACTTTGAGAAATTAACAGCGATATTATAGATAATCTACAACCGAACTGAGTTTAATTCCGTTGGACCCTTTGATCAGGATAGTGTATCCTTTCGGCTTGTCGGCCTCCAGTTCCTTTATTACTTCCTGTACGTTGGGATAGGTTTGGAAGGAGTGCTCTGCTGCTGCAAACTGATCTCCTACCAGCCATACTTTTTCGAACGCGCATTCTTTGAGGTAGTCTGCTATCTTCTGATGTTCGGCAGCGCTTTCGGCACCCAGTTCGCGCATATCACCAAGGATGAGCATTTTGTGAGGAACTTCCATGTTGCGGAAGTTCTGTAAGGCAGCCATCATGCTGGTCGGATTGGCGTTGTATGCGTCGATGATCAGTGTGTTATCGTCCGTTTTCTTTAGTTGCGAGCGGTTGTTCTGTGGTGTATATCCGGCTAAGGCTTCGTTGATCTTTGCATCTTCCACTCCGAAGAAGCGACCGATGGTGATGGCAGCCAGTGCATTGGGGAAGTTGTATTCTCCGATCAGTTGCGTCTGAACCTGATAGGATTTACCATCCTTGCCCGCTTTCCATTCGAAAGTGAGATAAGGGGAGTTGCCGGTGATTCGTCCGTTTACGTAAAGGTCATCTTCGGTGCCGTAAGGGATCAGGTTCAGTCCTTCGGCAATGTTCATCAGATAAGCATTGTCGTGATGGATAAAGACGGTAGAACCTTCTTTCTTACGGAGAAAGTCATAAAGTTCTCCTTTGGTTTTTATCACACCTTCGAAAGAACCGAAGCCTTCCAAATGGGCTTTGCCTACATTGGTGATGATACCGCAGTCCGGCTCTACGATTTCGCTGAGGAATTTGATTTCTCCCGGATGATTGGCGCCCATCTCGATGACGGCAAGGTCGTGTTCCGCTTTCAGGCGGAGCAGGGTAGAGGGCACGCCGATGTGGTTGTTCAGATTACCTAGCGTATAAAGAATGTTGTGGCTCTGAGAGAGTACGGCGGAGATCAGTTCCTTCGTAGTCGTCTTGCCGTTGGTACCAGTGATACCGATTACTCGTGTACCCAGCTGGCGGCGGTGGTAATTGGCAAGCTGCTGCAATGTTTGCAGGCAGTCGTCTACGAGTATATATCGTTGATCGCCTTCAATCGCGTATTCGGATTCGTCGATGACAGCATAGGCGCAACCGGTTTCCAATGCTTTTCCGGCAAAAGCGTTTCCATTGAATGACTCGCCTTTCAGAGCGATAAACAGTGATCCTTCAGGACAGTTCCGACTATCGGTCGTCACTAATTGGCAATCCAGAAATATCTGGTAAAGAGCAGAAAGTTTCATAGCCTGAGCTTTTATTTTTAAATGTTGCAAAGATAGGCTATTCTTTCGGATTTGGTATCGGTCAGAAGCGTTTTTTACTCAGCATATACCAAAGGAAGAGTCAGCACCATCCGGCACCCGTCCGTATAGGATGAATCGATGTGGAGGCTGCCTCCTAACTTTTCGGCAATCGTCCGGCTGATCGACAGTCCGAGGCCCGTGCCCTGTGAGAAGGAGTTCATTTTGTAGAAGCGTTCGAATACTTTTTCCTGTTTCTCCTTAGGGATTCCTATACCGGTGTCGGTAACGCTGATCTCGAGTTTCTTTTCTGCTTCCAATACCGAATAAGTCAGTTCGATGCTGCCATGAGTCGTGAATTTGATCGCATTGTGTGCCAGATTGGCAAGTAACTGCGAAATGCGTTCCGGATTGCTGAGTATGATTAGTTTTTCCCTTTCCGGTTTGAAAAGGAATTCGACTGTGTCTTGTTTCTGCATTTTAGCTACTTCGATAGATAGCTGGCAGATCATATTGATATCCGTTTGGATATTTGTAGGGAGCTTGTTATATTGGTCGAGCTCCGACAATGCGAGCACATCGGTCACGAGTCGAAGCAGATCGTCCGTGTTGGCTTTGATGATGTTGACGAATTCTTTCGTTTCCTCATTGCCGTAGTGGTCACTTAATACTTGTGAGAAGCCTATGATCGAATTGAGCGGTGTCCGTATTTCGTGAGACATACTCTGAATAAAAGTCGTTTTCATCTGGCTGGTCGCTTCTGCCTGATCTCTGGCTTTGCGCAGTTCTTCTCTCGAATAAGTCAGTTCTTCGTTCTTATTTCTTAATTCACTTTCCGAGGCCTTCAGCCTCCGGTTCAGACGGCTTTCCCGATATAAGAACAAGAAGAGGATGGCTAACAGGATGATCAATGAAAAAATCAGCGTCGTTTTATTGCTCAACTCCTTTTCTTTTGTCCGAAGCATTAATTCCTTTTTCTCCGCATTGAGCTTTTCTACATTTAGCAGCGTGGCATATTCGCTGCTCGCCAGTTGTTCATTGGCTATTTTCAAAGAATCGTCTACTTCAATATACTTTTTCAGAAATTTCACCGCTTCATCCGGTCTGCCCATCTGTCTGTAGATTTCTCCTTTGAGGCGGTATTGTCCGCTGCTCATGGCGTACTCATTCAGCCGTTGCTCTTCGGTTTTCTGCTTCTCGACAGCTTCCAGTGCCTTGACGAACTGTTTGCTGCGCTGGTAGTAGAAAGCCTCTGTGCGGTAAAACCTTTTTTTGAGTGAGTCCAGCCTTTTGTCCTGGTCGAACAGTTCCCTGCATTCTTTCAGCATCTTCTCCGCTGCTGAGAAATCTTTAAATTCACTGTAATACTCTACGTATGTCAGTTTTGCCAGTATTTTATGGCTGGCGGAGTTGGCTGTTTTTACTGCTTTTTCCAGTGCTTCCAGCGCTGGTTCCGGCTGATGATGCGTAATGTAGTAATTGGCAAGTTGAGCGTAAGTATTACTGATATTATAGTTTTCTAATTTGTATTTTTCGGTCAGTTCGATTTCTTTCACGCGCCATTCGGACGCCATGACATCAAAGTTCTTGATTGTGTAAATCTGCGACATGATGTTGTAGCAGTACATGAGTCCGGTCTTGTTGTCCTCGGCTTGTGCCTCTTTCAGCACTTTTTCGGCTTCATAGAGGGCGATGTTACTCCTTCCGGTTTTCAGGTAATATAGGATCAGCCGGTTGGCCCAGGCGAAATAGTAGTACTTGGACTGCTGTATTTCTTTAGCGAATTGTTTTACCTTATTGGTATAAAAAATGATGCTGTCTTCATTATTGGCCTGGTAATAATAATAGTCCAGCCGGGTGGAGAGAGCTACCGCCTGCATCCGCTGGTCGTTTTGTCCGCTAGCCATACGGAACAGCGTATCGGACATACTCAGCACGACCGGTTCCAGCAAATGTTCCTGGCAACGCTGATAGTAGGCATACAAAGAGGAATCAACGTTATAAACTTCAGCTTCTTTCTGGGCTTTTGCAGGAATAACGATGAACAAAAAAGAGACAAGGTATCCTAAGATAATTCGGGACAATCGGCTCATGGTATTCGTTTTCGGTAGTTCTATTGATTGCTATTGATTGCAAATATACGTTTATTTCCTAATTTTAATACGAATACTTGCTTTTTTTATCTACATTTGCAACAGTCTAACTGGAATATAATCAAGAATGAAATTGATCTCTCCAACTTATATAAATGTGAAAGGACGTCTGCTCGATCTTGCTACTCCGCAAGTGATGGGTATTCTCAATGTGACACCCGATTCTTTTTATTCCGGCAGCCGGATGCAGACGCAGGAGGAAATTGCAGCGAGGGCACGGCAGATCATCGATGAAGGAGCCTCTATCATTGATATCGGAGCTTACTCCTCGCGCCCGAACGCCGAACACATCACCGCCGAAGAAGAAATGAACCGCTTACGTACCGGACTGGAGATCGTAAACCGGAATCATCCGGATGCTATCGTTTCGGTCGATACTTTCCGGGCGGATGTAGCCGAACAGTGTGTGGAGGAGTATGGCGTAGCTATCGTCAATGATATCGCTGCCGGTGAGATGGACAACCGGATGTTTGAGACTGTGGCCCGCCTGGGAGTGCCTTATATCATGATGCACATGCAGGGAACTCCCCAAAATATGCAGAAAGAACCCCATTATGATAATTTGATGAAGGAAGTGTTCATGTACTTTGCTCGCAAGGTGCAACAACTTCGTGAATTGGGTCTGAAAGACATTATACTCGATCCGGGTTTTGGTTTTGGGAAGACACTGGAGCATAATTATGAGTTGATGGCTCACCTGGAAGAGTTCAGCATTTTCGAACTTCCACTGTTAGTCGGTGTTTCCCGGAAATCAATGATTTATAAACTATTGGGAGGAACTCCGCAGGATTCATTGAATGGAACAACCGTACTGGATACCGTTGCGTTAATGAAAGGAGCGCATATCCTGCGGGTGCATGATGTGCGTGAAGCGGTGGAAGCCGTCCGGATCACAGAGAAATTAAAAATAGAGAGTGGATATGACAAATAAGAGGAGGGCGCATGTTTTTTGAGTTTGGCATAAAAGATTTTATCGATATTCTGCTGGTAGCTTTTGTTTTGTACTATACCTACAAATTGATGAAAGCTTCCGGTTCTATCAAGGTGTTCACCGGAATTCTGGTTTTTATCCTGATCTGGCTGGTGGTGACGCAAGTGCTGGAAATGAAATTGTTGGGCTCTATTTTCGACACATTGATGAATGTGGGTGTGATCGCGTTGATTGTTCTTTTTCAGGATGAGATACGCCGTTTCCTCTTGACTTTGGGATCTCACCGACATGTCAGTGCGCTGGCCCGTCTCTTTAACGGTTCGAAAAAAGAGTTGTTGAAGCATGACGATATCATGCCGGTGGTAATGGCTTGTTTGAATATGGGGAAGCAAAAAGTCGGCGCATTGATTGTCATAGAGCATAACGTTCCTTTAGACGAAGTCGTCCGCACGGGCGAACTGATTGATGCAGCAATCAACCAACGTTTAATCGAAAATATATTCTTCAAGAATAGTCCGTTGCACGATGGCGCAATGGTAATCAGCAAAAAACGTATCAAGGCAGCAGGATGTATTCTTCCTGTATCCCATGATTTGAATATACCGAAAGAACTTGGCTTGCGACATCGCGCAGCAATGGGAATCTCTCAACAGTCGGATGCTCATGCTATTATTGTTTCGGAAGAAACAGGCGGTATCTCCGTAGCCTATCGCGGACAATTTTATCTTCGTCTGAACGCGGAAGAGTTGGAAAGTCTGCTGACAAAAGAAAACTGATTTTATAGTGATAGGCCAATGGTCAAATAATGATGGTCGTTTTATGACTATCATTATTTGACCATTGGTGTTTTATTTATTATCTTTAGGGCAATAACAATAGATATGAATAATCCTTTTGTGATTTAATGGTTATGTTTCTGCCAGGTATTTCTGCGATCGGGAATAAATGAAATAAAGCAAAATAGCGCCAATTGGCGCTATTTTGCTTTATTTCTAACCTTTTTTGAATGATAATTGGTACCTGCGGTTTAGGTGAATCGCCTATCTTTGCCGTATACTATATATAATTATAATTCTATATTGAGATAAAAGCCATGAGACACAGATTTATTGCTTTACTAGTACTTTTTACAGTCATCTTTTTCAGTAGTGCAGAGGCGCAGACTACTGCCCGTAAGTTTGAGGCAGGCAAGAATACTTTCTTGCTGGACGGGAAGCCGTTCGTAGTAAAAGCTGCCGAACTGCACTATACCCGTATTCCGCAAGCCTATTGGGATCATCGTATTGAGATGTGTAAGGCGTTGGGAATGAACACTATTTGTATTTATATCTTCTGGAATATACACGAACAGGAAGAAGGCAAGTTTGACTTTACAGGTCAGAATGATATCGCTGCCTTCTGTCGTGCCGCTCAGAAACACGGAATGTATGTCATCGTCCGCCCCGGTCCGTATGTGTGTGCGGAATGGGAAATGGGCGGCCTGCCCTGGTGGTTGTTGAAGAAGAAAGATGTGGCACTGCGCACGCTCGATCCTTATTATATGGAACGGGTAGGCATCTTCATGAAAGAAGTCGGTAAGCAACTGGCGCCGCTACAGGTAAATAAGGGCGGAAATATTATCATGGTGCAGGTGGAGAACGAATACGGTTCTTACGGCACTGACAAGCCTTATGTTTCTGCCGTACGCGACTTGGTGCGCGAATCCGGTTTTACCGATGTACCTCTCTTCCAATGCGACTGGAGCAGTAACTTTACACGGAATGCACTCGACGACCTGATCTGGACCATCAACTTCGGAACAGGCGCCAATATAGACCAGCAATTCAAGAAACTGAAAGAACTTCGTCCGGAAACTCCGTTGATGTGCAGCGAGTTCTGGAGCGGATGGTTCGACCACTGGGGACGGAAACATGAAACACGTCCTGCCAAAGATATGGTACAGGGCATCAAAGAAATGCTCGACCGCAACATCTCCTTCAGCCTTTATATGACTCACGGAGGAACGACTTTCGGACATTGGGGTGGTGCCAACAATCCTGCCTACTCCGCTATGTGCAGTTCTTACGACTACGATGCCCCGATCAGCGAAGCCGGATGGACGACAGAGAAATACTATCTCCTCCGTGACCTGCTGAAAACGTATCTTCCTGCCGGTGAAGCACTGCCGGAAGTCCCTGCCGCAATGCCGGTCATTGAAGTACCCGAATTTCATTTTACCAAAGTAGCTCCGCTTTTCTCCAACTTGCCGGATGCCAAGCAGTCGGTGGATATCCAGCCGATGGAGCAATTCAACCAAGGGTGGGGAACAATCCTGTACCGTACCACATTGCCCGAAGCAGTAACCTCAGGCACTACATTGAAAATCACCGAAGTGCACGACTGGGCACAAATCTACGCCGACGGCAAGCTGCTGGCCCGCCTCGATCGCCGCAAAGGAGAATTTACCACTACCTTGCCGGCCTTGAAGAAAGGTACGCAACTGGATATTCTGGTAGAGGCAATGGGACGTGTCAACTTTGATAAGTCCATCCACGACCGGAAGGGAATCACCGAAAAGGTAGAACTCCTTTCGGGCAATCAGGTGAAAGAACTGAAGAACTGGACTGTATATAACTTCCCCGTAGACTACTCATTTATCAAGAACAAGAACTACAAGGATACGAAAATATTACCGATTATGCCTGCTTACTATCGGTCATCTTTCAAACTCGATAAAGTAGGCGACACTTTCCTCGACATGAGCACATGGGGCAAAGGTATGGTATGGGTGAACGGTCATGCCATGGGACGTTTCTGGGAAATCGGTCCCCAGCAGACACTTTTCATACCGGGCTGCTGGCTGAAAGAAGGCGAGAATGAAATCCTCGTCCTCGACCTGAAAGGTCCGACGAAATCATCAATCAAAGGTCTGAAGAAACCGATCCTCGACGTACTCCGCGAGAAAGCGCCGGAAACACACCGCAAGGATGGAGAAAAGTTGAAGCTGACAGGAGAAAAGGTTGCGCACGAAGGAGCCTTCACTCCGGGCAACGGCTGGCAGGAAGTACGTTTCGCCGCTCCGGTGAAAGGACGTTTCTTCTGTCTGGAAGCACTCTCTCCGCAAGCCAATAACAATATTGCCGCTATTGCAGAGTTCGATGTGCTGGGAGCCGACGGCAAACCCGTATCCCGCGAACATTGGAAAATCCGTTATGCCGATAGCGAAGAGACACGTAGCGGAAACCGTACGGCGGATAAGATATTCGACTTGCAGGAATCCACTTTCTGGATGACTGTTGACAATGTCGCTTATCCCCACCAACTGGTAATCGACCTGAGCAAAGTGGAAACAGTGACGGGCTTCCGTTATCTGCCCCGTGCCGAAAAGGACTTTCCGGGCATGATTCGTGAATACCGCGTCTATGTGAAACCGTCTGATTTCAAGTATTAAACCAATAATAAGCCAATATCGGCCTTTTGATAATAAAGCATTCACTTTATAAATAAGCATTTACTCTCAAATGAATATGAAAAAATATACTTTACTCCTGGCACTCCTTTTAGTAGGAGTGCTGACAGGATACAGCCAGCAATCTGCCTACCTGTTTGTCTATTTCACCGGAAACAGGATGAGTGAGGAAGCCATCCGGATGGCTGTCAGCCCCGATGGATACAACTACTATGCATTAAACGGAAACCAACCGGTCATCGATTCCCGTGAAATCAGTTCTACGGGTGGAGTGCGTGACCCGCACATTCTTCGTTGTGAAGACGGAAAGACATTTTACATGGTCGTAACTGACATGGTCTCCGGCAATGGATGGAGTTCCAACCGTGCCATGGTACTGTTGAAATCGAAAGATCTCGTCAACTGGACCTCCAACATCGTGAATATCCAGAAGAAATACCCGAATCAGGAAGATTTGAAGCGGGTATGGGCACCGCAAACTATTTATGATAAAGAAGCGAAGAAATACATGGTCTACTGGTCAATGCAGCATGGTAATGGTCCGGACATTATTTATTACGCATACGCTAACAAAGATTTCACCGATATAGAAGGAGAACCCAAAACTTTGTTCCTCCCGAAGAATGGCAAATCCTGTATTGACGGAGACATCATTTATAAAGACGGACTTTACCACCTGTTCTATAAAACGGAAGGAGACGGCAATGGAATTAAAAAAGCAACCACCGCCTCCCTGACTTCCGGACAATGGACAGAATCGGAAGATTATAAGCAACAGACGAAAGAAGCTGTAGAAGGTGCCGGCATCTTCCCGCTGATAGGTACGGACAAGTACATCCTGATGTACGATGTATATATGAAAGGCAAGTATCAGTTTACGGAAAGCACCGATTTGGAGAATTTCAAAGTCATAGACAATGCCATTAGCATGGACTTCCATCCGCGCCACGGCACCGTAATGCCGATTACTGACAAGGAACTGAAACGCTTGTACAAGGCCTACGGAAAGCCCGACAAGATGTAAAGCCATCAGATACACCATCTAATATCCCATAAATAAATACCATGAAAAAACTCCTGTTGTTCATTTTGCTTGTCTGTGCAACAGTACAGGCCTATTCGCAAGAATACCCGAAAGTCGTTTTATCGGGTGACTATCCGGACCCTTCTGTCATGCGCGATGGTGAGGATTATTACATGACTCATTCTCCTTTTTACTACGCTCCCGGATTTCTCATCTGGCACTCCCGTGACTTGATGAACTGGGAACCCGTCTGTCGCGTAATGCCCGAATACGAAGGCTCTGCAATGGCGCCCGACTTATTGAAGTACAAAGGAAAATACTACATCTATTATCCGGCCAAAGGAACAAACTGGGTGATCTGGGCAAATGACATCAAGGGCCCGTGGAGCAAACCCATCGACCTGAAAGTGAGTGGCATCGACCCCGGACACATAGCCGATCAGGAGGGGAACAGATATTTATATGTTGACAAAGGAGAAGTCATCCGACTGACGGACGACGGACTGGCCACCATCGGCCAAAAACAGAAAGTGTACGAAGGCTGGCGATATCCCAATCACTGGGAAACGGAATGTATGTGTCTGGAATCGCCGAAGCTGAATTACCATAATGGTTATTATTACCTGACTTCCGCACAGGGAGGAACGGCCGGTCCGGCAACAAGCCACATGGCAGTTGCCGCCCGTTCGAAGAGTGTCACCGGACCGTGGGAAAATTCTCCCTATAATCCGGTAGTGCATACCTATAGTGCCCATGACAACTGGTGGTCGAAAGGACACGGCACACTGATCGACGATGTGAACGGCAACTGGTGGATCGTATATCATGCCTATGCCAAAGGCTATCACACCCTGGGACGCTCCACCCTCATCGAACCGATTGAATGGACCGCCGATGGATGGTATCGTACCAAATCCACCGCCACTCCCATCAAGACCGATCCGTCCATCAAACACGGACTCAGCCTCTCGGATGACTTCGAAGGACCGGAACCGGGACTCCAATGGACTTTCTGGAAAGAATATGCCCCTCAGTCGCTCAGCTTCAAGAAACAGACCTTATGGATAGATGCGAAAGGAAGTACCCCTTCCGATGCCCGCTTACTGCTGGCCACCGCCGAAGACAAGAATTACGAAACACAGGTGGAAGTCAACGTAGGCAAGGGTAACACAGCCGGACTTCTTCTATATTACAGCGAAAAGGCATACGCTGGAGTCGTGTCCGACGGAAAGAACTTCACTATCTACAGAAACGCGGAAAACAGCTTTACCCTCCCTAACAAGTTGGGCAAACGCTTCCTCGCCAAGATACAGAATCAGGGAAACAGTGTCCGGATAGCAGTCAGCAAGGACGGCAAGGAATGGACTACGCTGGTAGAAAACATGGATGTATCTCAGCTGCACCATAACAACTACGGCGGCTTCTACGCTTTACGCATCGGACTGCTTTCCTCCGGAAAAGGCAGCGCCGGCTTCCGTCAGTTCCGTTACCGTAACGCCATCCCGCAGGAAAAGGACATGGGGGCTTACTTGATGGTCTTCCATAAAGACGAGACGCACAGCCTTTATATGGCCGTCAGTGACGACGGATATACATTTACTGCCTTGAACGACGGCAAACCGGTGATCGCCGGAGATACCATCGCCCTGCAAAAAGGTATCCGTGACCCGCACATCTTCCGTGGACCGGACGGAGCTTTCTACCTTTCCATGACCGACCTGCACATCTATGCGCAGAAAGACGGCTTCCGTGATACCGAATGGGAACGTGACGGAAAAGAATACGGCTGGGGAAACAACCGCGGACTCGTACTGATGAAATCGTGGGACCTGATCAACTGGAAACGTACCAATGCCCGTTTCGACCTGTTATCGGCAGGCTTGGGTGAAATCGGCTGCGTATGGGCGCCCGAAGTGACTTACGATGACAAGAAAGGTAAACTGATGATTTACTTCACCATGCGTTTCAAGAACGAGGCGAACAAACTGTACTATGTCTATGTCAATGATGACTTCGACCGGATAGAGACACTCCCGCAAATCCTCTTCGAGTATCCCAACGAGAAAATATCGGCTATCGACGGTGACATCACCAAGGTAGGCGACCGGTATCGCATGTTCTACGTTTCGCACGACGGAGGCGCCGGAATCAAACAGGCCGTGTCAGACCGAATCAACGGTGATTACGAATATGACCCTCGCTGGTACGACTTCGAACCCAGGGCCTGCGAAGCTCCCAACCTCTGGAAGCGTATCGGAGAAGACAAATGGGTATTGATGTACGACGTCTACGGCATCAACCCCCATAACTTCGCTTTCATCGAGACTTCCGACTTCGTGAATTTCAAGAACCTGGGACGTTTCAACGAAGGAGTGATGAAGACGACTAATTTCTCGTCGCCCAAACACGGCGCGGTGATCCATTTGACAAAAGAAGAAGCCGCCAAACTGAGAAGTCATTGGGAAAACAGGAAATAACAGAGTATCAGATCTTTTTTAGTGAATACATACTCTTTTTTTGCAGAGATCTTATATTATAATTTATACCATGAAACATTTACTTCTACTATTTAGTGTATTATTATTATCATTGCAGCCGGCCGCATTTGCCGCAACGCATGAAACGACTGCTACTCCCGATTCAGTATCCCTTTTTGCCTACGCCACCCGAGGTGACGACGGCCGTAGCGGACTCCGCTTTGCATGGAGCATGGACGGAAAACATTGGTTTGAAATAGGACGAAACTACGGCTATCTTCGTTGCGATTACAGCCGTTGGGGATCGCAGAAGAAGATGCTCGACCCGAATCTGAAACAACTCCCCGGCGGGGAATGGCTCTGTGTCTGGAAGTTGAACGACCACGATGGATACGGTCAGGCCAGATCAAAAGACCTGATCTACTGGGAAGCTCAGCAATATCCCCGTACGACTTCCGATTTTGAAGGAACAAGAGTCAAAGCAAAGATTGCCGGACACGAAGAAACGGGAACTGTCAGCCAAGTGCCCTGGTCGGTAGTGGACGGACTGACCCAAACCTACGAACGGAACCAATACCGTAACTCCCTGTATGGCGAACGCCCTGTACAGGATAAAGAACGCTTTGCCGGACTGAAATCGGTCAAAGCCACCGTCACAGCACAACCGGAAGAAACAAAAGAAATCAGCGACTTATTGATGGGTATCTTCTTCGAAGACATCAACTACTCCGCCGACGGCGGCCTGTATGCCGAACTGATCCAGAACCGGGACTTCGAATACGAGCCGTCCGACCGTGAAGGGGACAAGAACTGGAACAGCACCCATTCATGGAAGCTGGAAGGAGAAAACGCCACCTTTACCATATCGACTTCGGACCCTATCCATCCGAACAATCCGCATTATGCCGTCTTGAAGACGAACCAGCCGGGAGCCGCCCTGACCAACACCGGTTTTGACGGAATCGCCCTTAAAGCAGGCGAGAAATATGATTTCTCCCTGTTTGCCCGTATCCCGGAAGGTAGCAAGTCCGGAAAACTACTGGTACGCCTCGTAGATGCCGACGGCACCGTACAGGGTGAAACGACAGTTACCGTCTCTTCCCGTTCGTGGAAAACGTATAAAGCAGTGCTGACAGCGAAAGCGTCCGCCGATACCCATCTGGAACTTCACCCGCAATCGGCAGGTGAAATCGAACTGGATATGATTTCTCTCTTCCCGCAGAATACATTCAAAGGCAGAAAGAACGGTTTGCGTCCCGACCTTGCACAGACACTTGCCGATATGCACCCGCGCTTTGTCCGTTTCCCCGGAGGCTGCGTGGCTCATGGAGACGGTTTGAAGAACATCTATCAATGGAAAAACACCATCGGACCGCTGGAAGCCCGTAAACCTGCCCGTAACCTTTGGGGATATCATCAGAGCATGGGACTGGGTTATTATGAATACTTCCAGTTCTGCGAAGATATAGGTGCGGAACCGCTTCCGGTGCTGGCGGCAGGTGTACCTTGTCAGAATTCCGCTTGTCATGGCGATTTGAGAGGCGGTCAGCAAGGCGGTATCCCGATGAGCGAGATGGGTGCTTACATTCAGGATATCCTCGACCTGATAGAATGGGCGAACGGTGATGCAAAGAAAACCAAATGGGGCAAGATACGTGCCGAATCCGGTCATCCGAAGCCTTTCAATCTGAAATATATCGGCATCGGCAATGAAGACTTGATCACCGATGTCTTCGAAGAACGCTTCACGATGATATACCTTGCTATCAAAGAGAAATATCCGGAGATAATCGTTGTCGGCACAGTAGGTCCTTTCAATGAGGGAACAGACTATGTGGAAGGCTGGAAACTGGCGGACAAACTCGGTGTTCCGATGGTAGACGAACATTATTATCAGTCTCCGGGATGGTTCCTGCACAATCAGGACTTCTATGACAAGTACGACCGCTCTAAAAAGACGAAAGTATATCTGGGCGAATATGCCACTCACATCCCCGGACGCAGAGCGAATATGGAAACAGCTTTGACCGAAGCACTTTATCTGGCTGCTTTGGAACGGAATGGAGATGTAGTGCACATGAGTTCTTATGCTCCTCTGCTGGCAAAAGACGGGCGGACGCAGTGGAATCCGGACCTGATCTACTTCAACAATCGGGAAGTAAGACCGACAACGGGATACTATGTGCAGAAACTGTACGGTCAGAACGCAGGCGACCATTACATCCCTTCACAGATAAACCTTGATAATCAGGACGGTCGCGTAAAACTCCGTGTTGGTTCTTCCATCGTTCGTGATAGTAAGACGGGGGATGTGATTGTGAAACTGGTGAATCTGTTGCCCGTCAGCATAGAGACGGATGTCCGGTTGCCGGGAATGGATGGTATCCAGTCTTCCGCTACGCGGACTGTACTGGCAGGTGCACCCGAGACGACTCCGCTTCCGGTGACGGATACGATAGAGGCAGGAACCAGCTTCAAGCAGGAATTGCCTGCTTATTCGTTCACGGTCATCCGCTTGAAGACACAAAAGGGAAAAAATAAGCAATAAACTGGTTTTCAATAGGGGTTAGTTTATTTTGGGGGAGGGGTGCTCACCTATCATCTCCCCCTGTGGGTAGGGGCTGACTAAAAAGTCAATAGTATCCTAAATCTCCTCCTTCGGGAAGGAGGAGTACCCGTAGGGGGAGGTGGTAGGTGAATACAT
>ENA-UERY01001249-UERY01001249.1-human-gut-metagenome-genome-assembly--contig:-NODE-1249-length-16450-cov-30.285531_pt1 | contig 16450 bp, 8 predicted proteins | sample MGYA00242989_ERZ507990 | MGnify/ENA primary metagenome ERZ507990 (study PRJEB26167, sample SAMN06115529) | human gut metagenome | host: Homo sapiens | place: China:Fujian | collected 2015-08-26...
GCCACCCAGCGGGAGAGCGAGGTGCGGAAAAAGCGCCTCCACTTCGGCCTCGTGTTCCAGAACTTCAACCTCTTCCCCCAGTACACCGCACTGGAAAACGTGATGCTGGCGGGGGAGCTTCTGGCAAAGGAACAGCCCGACTACAAGGCCAACAAAAAGGCCATCCACGCCCAGCTGGAAGCACAGGCCCGTGACCTGCTGGCCCAGATGGGCCTGTCGGAGCGGGCAGGCCACTACCCCCACCAGCTTTCCGGCGGTCAGCAGCAGCGGGTGGCCATCGCCCGCGCACTGGCGCTCCACCCGGACATCCTCTGCTTCGATGAGCCCACCAGCGCCCTTGACCCGGAGCTGACCGGCGAAGTCCTCCGTGTCCTGCGGGACCTTGCCGACCGAAAGACCACCATGATCATCGTCACCCATGAGATGCACTTCGCCCGCGACGTGGCCGACCGCATCCTATTCATGGACGGCGGCGTCGTGGTGGAGGAAGGCCCGGCCCGCCAGCTCATCGACCACCCCCAGGAGGAGCGCACCAAGCAGTTTTTGGCGCACTACTCGGAATAAGACAGGCTATGGCCCTCCCCGCTCGGGAGGGCTTTTTTGCGCCATTCACGCCGAAAACACCACGATTCGCGCAGTTTTTATTTACATTCTCCGGATTTTTTGGTAAGCTTGTATCGAAAAAGGCGGATTCTTCAAAAGACGAACAGACCAAAGGAGGATGGACTATGAGACTGAAGAGCGCACTCCGGCGGGGCGTGGCCGCCGCCGTCATCGCGGGCATCGTGGTAAGCTCCGGCATCCCGGCCTACGCGGCCCGGTGGGACATCGCCAACGGCGACATCACCGTGAAAGCGGGCGACGCCGAAGGAAAGAACAAGGTCTCACAGGGCGAGACCATCGACAAGGACGACACCAACACCGTCATCACCGGCGAGTCGGATAAGAACACCGTCACCATCAACACCTCCAAGGGCGACGTGGACGTCACCTTCGACGACCTGAAGATCGACGTCAGCGGCAAGAAGGAGGGGAATGGCAGCGATGACAGCCCTGCCCAAGAGAGCAAAGCCGCTGTCACCGTGCAGGGCGACCACGATGCGACCATCGAGCTGGACGGCGACAACGAGCTGAAGAGCGGCGGCTATAATGCGGGTCTTGAGAAGAACGAACACGAGTCGAAAGGCACTCTGACCATCAAGGACGACAACGATACCAAAGGCGCGCTGACCGCTGAGGGCGGCTTCGGCGGCGCAGGCATCGGCGGCGGAAAGGAGAGTACCGGCAGCAGCATCACCATCCGGGGCGGCACCATCGAGGCTGTGGGCGGGAGCAACGCGGCAGGCATCGGCGACGGAGCAGGCCGCGCGTCGGACGACACCGACGACCCGAACCCGGGAGACCTCTACATCTGCGGCGACGCCGAGGTGACGGCCAAGGCGGGAAGCCAGATGACGGACGCCAAGGCCCCGGCCATCGGCGGCAGCTACGGCGAAGTACCCACGGAGAACCTTTCTGACGATGAACATAAGGTGACGGGAGGACGGCTGACCCGTCTGAACGCGGACGGCACCGAGATGGAGGGGATGGGCTACGACTACACCTCCACCCCCAAGCCCCAGCCGGACGACGACGAGGACGACGATGATGATGACGTCCCGCCCCCGGCACAGGAGAACGCTCACGAACCCCTGCCCGGCGGCATGGTGGTGGGCGGCTTCTTTTCCAGCCGGGTCACCATCCAGCGGTTGGATTCTGCTTTGGCCATTATTGAGAGCACCGACCCCATGGTCGGCAGCGTAAAGGCCGGCGACGCCGGAGAGGTCCTCACCCCGGGGGGTGTGGTGCTTATTGAGAGCGCCGCTCCCCGCTCCACCGTCACCACCGACATCTCCAGTCTCCGGGAGGACGGCGTGGAGGACATCTTCTTCCGCTATGAGGACACCATGACCCACTATAGCGTGGACAAGATGGCCGACGCGGCGGGCGAGGACGCTGACGTGGAGCTGAAGCAGAACAGGGAGGACATCAGCCTCCGGCTGGACGGCGAAACGCGGGACGACCTGTCGGAGCGCTATCTGGAGTGGGTGCCGGTGCAGACGCCAGAGCCGCAGGAGCGGCTGATATTGACCCACGAAGGGGTAGAGCAAAAAACGAGTGAAGAGCTCAGACGTGAACGCGAAGAGGCTATACGTGAACTGGACGAGTCCCTGAGGCAGCGGACGGTCTTCCAAATCGAGAAAAGAGACGACCTCCCGAGTTTGGATTGGTGGCTCGAGCCTGCGAGAGCGGAAACGGTAGAGCAAAAAACGAGTGACGAGCTCAGACGTGAACTTGACGAGTCCCTGAAACAGCTGGCTGCCCGATTTGAGGACATCGCTCCCGAGGAGGATAAGAAGCCACTGCTCTTTCTGGTCGAACCCACCGTCACGGAGCGCAAAAAGTATACCGATCCGTTGGAGAGTGACCTGCGGAGCTATGCCGACCTTGGTGACGACTGGGACGACCTGCCGGATACCCAGGGTGAGATAAAGCTCTGGATACCGGAGGACTTGGGGCAGCCTAAAGAAATAAGCATCTCAAAGGAGAGCCTGAGCAGCATCGACGGCATTGCATGATACACAAAACGAAAGGAGATGTACGATGAGACTGAAAAGCGCACTCCGGCGGGGCGTGGCCGCCGCCGTCATCGCGGGCATCGTGGTGAGCTCCGGCATCCCGGCCTATGCGAAAACATGGAACATCGCCGACGGCGACATTACGGTCAAAGGTGCGAGCGATGAAAGCGGAAACTATAACAATGTCAAGCAGGGTGAAAAGGATTTCGAGAAGGATGAGGGGGAGACCGTCATCACCGGCGAGTCGGATAAGAACACCGTCACCATCGACACCTCCGAGGGCAACGTGGACGTCACCTTCGACGACCTGAAGATCGACGTCAGCGGCAAGACCGAGGTGGATGGCAGCGGCAAGACCGAGGTGGATAGCAGCGGTGACAGCCCAGTCGATGCGGGCAAAGCCGCCGTCACCGTGCAGGGTGACCACGATGCCGCCATCGAGCTGGACGGCGACAACGAGCTGAAGAGCGGCAGCTGCAATGCGGGTCTTGAGAAGAACGGCAATGAGTCCTCCGGCAAGCTGACCATCAAGGACGACAACGACACCAAAGGCTCCCTCACCGCCGAAGGCGGCAAAGACGGCGCAGGCATCGGCGGCGGCTACGAAAGCGGTGCCGGAAACATCGAGATCACCGGCGGCACGATAGAAGCCGTGGGCGGCGAGGGTGCTGCCGGTATCGGCGGCGGTGTGTACGGCCCGGGCCGCGACATCGAGATTTCCGGCGGCAAGGTGTCGGCCACGGGCGGCAGCTACAGCGGCCCTGAAGAAGACCCCCGCCCCGGCGCGGCAGGCATCGGCGACGGCGCGGGTGCGTGGTCTGAGATAGCCCCGGATGCGCCGCCCAGCAATCCCAATCACATCTATATCTCCGGCGACGCCGAGGTGGAGGCCAAGGCAGGCGCAAGCACCGGCGGCGAAACTGCGGCCATCGGCGGCGGCCTCGTCGGCGAGATCCCCAATGACGCCCTCTCTAACGACGACCACAAGGTGACGGGCGGCAGTCTGACCCGCTACGACCCCGACGGGAAGAAGATGGAGGACTACAGCTACGACCGGCGGACGCCCTCCCAACCGGAGCAGCCGGACAAGCCGGAGCAGCCGGACAAGCCGGAACAGCCAGACAAGCCGGAACAGCCAGACAAGCCGGAACAGCCGGACAAGCCGGAACAGCCCGATGATACCGAGGACGACGAGGACGACGACGAGGACGACGCTCCAAGCGTGCAGGCCGGCGAGGTGCCGGGCCGTGTGAAGCAGATGTACGAGACCGTCGGCGTGATCACCCATCTGGATGGCACACAGGAGCTTGGTGACGTGGCCACGGCGGAGTATGACCCGGTCAACAAGGTCCTGAGCTTCGATGCCCACAGCACACTCTTTCGGATGACAGGCGACTCGCTGCGGGAGCTTGCAAAGGAGGTCCATGAGCTTCGCATCCGGTTCCTTGATGGGGAAGGGCGGGAGATGGAGGCGGTCATTCCGCTGGCCCGGATCAAAGATCTGGTCGGCGTGAATGGTGCGTTCGAACTCGAGCTGTCCCAGGAAGGGCTCTATCGCTTCTATGTTGTCGGGCAGACGGGATATGATAGAAAAACATTCTCGGATGAGACCGCCCTGCGCCGAAACGGCAAGGAACTGGTCCTCGTGTACCGCGTTGGCGATGAGGAGCAGAAAGCGCAGGAGACTGCCCGGGTGGAGGAGGCGATCGCCCGCCGCAAGCAGGAGAAAGAGCAATGGGGAACGGTCCTCTCCGGTCGAGAAAGCAGCTCCCTGAGCGGACTGCCCGAGCTGACTCAGCCGGGAACGGACACCGTCGGCGGCGTGGCCGGCTTCAGCGCAAACCCGAAGGATCCCACCATCCTCGACATGGGCTCCATCACGGTCCGTCCGTCCGAGCAGCTCGCCTCCAACCCGACGGTGTGGAAGACATTTACCAGTAACATCGTGAAGCTCGTGGGCGGGAAGCAGGACAGCAAGAAGGACGACCCGGCCCCCTCCGTCGGTGACCTCAGCGGGCCGACGACTCTCTCGCCGGACAGCCTCACCACGGTCCAGCAGCCGGAAATAAGCACCCAGCAGCCGGAAATAAGCACCCAGCAGCCGGAGACAAGCACCCAGCAGCCGGAAACAGGCGGATGGGTAACGGACAGTCAGGGTGACTGGGTGTGGAAGCCGGGCAAGGATGACAGTCAGCCGCCGGATTTGAGAGGAGATTGGGAGACGAGAAAATGGATAAGGGACAGTCAGCCGCCGGATTTGAGAGGAAATTGGGAGACAAGAAAATGGGTAAGGGTCAGTCAGTCGCCGGATCTTGCTTGGTGGAATTCCTTTTATGACTCCATACGGAAGTACGATTATGAAGGCTGAGAGGGAGTGCAGCAGGAGGGCCTTGCCGCTCCCCTGCGCACAATCACCAAAAACCACCGATAGAAAATAGCAATGTTGTACGAAGAAATCTGAGAAAAACCCCTTGCAAAATCACGATGAGCTGAGTATAATACCACTCATGAAACGCAAAACGTCCTGCCCCTCGTCCGGCAGGGCGTTTTTGTCGGTAAAAATTTGGCAAAGAAATGTTAAGTGACCGCCCGGGGAGGGGCTTTGTATGACAAAAGACATGACACAGGGCAGCCCGCTCAAGCTCATCCTTGCCTTTGCGGTGCCGCTGATGCTGGGCAGTCTGTTCCAGCAGTTCTACAATCTGGCCGATACCATCATCGTGGGCCGCTTCGTGGGCGTGGATGCGCTGGCGGCGGTGGGCAGCGTGGGCGGCCTGAACTATCTGGTGCTGGGCTTCGTCAACGGCATCGCCTGCGGCTTCTCCATCCCCATCTCGTGGACCTTCGGCGCGAAGGACTACAGAGAGATGCGGCGCTACACCGCCAATACCGTCTGGCTGAGCCTCTTTTTCGCCGTCGTGCTCACGGTGGTGACGGTGGCCCTGACCCGGGCGGTGCTGGTCTGGACCAACACCCCCGACAACATCATCGACATCGCGGACATCTACATCCGCACCATCTTCTGGGGCATCCCCTTCACCCTGCTGTACAATGTCACCAGCGCCCTCATGCGCGCGCTGGGCGACAGCAAGCGGCCTCTCTATTTCCTGCTGGTGGCCAGCGTGCTGAACATCGGCCTCGACCTGCTCTGTATCCTCATCTTCCGGATGGGGGCGTTCGGTGCGGCCTTCGCCACCGTGTTCAGTCAGGCGGTGGCGGGCATCGGCAGTCTCATCTACATCGGCCACCACTACCCGGAGCTGAAATGGAGCAGGGAAGAGGGCCGTCTGAGCGCCAGCCACTGCCTCAAGCTCTGCAACATGGGCATCCCTATGGGCCTGCAGTGCAGCATCACCGCCATCGGCAGCGTCGTGCTGCAGGGCGCGGTGAACGGTCTGGGCAGCAGCATCGTGGCCGCGCAGACCGCAGGCAGCAAGGCCGCTCAGTTCCTCAGCGTGCCGCTGGAGAGCATCGGCACCGCCATGACCACCTACGCCAGCCAGAACATGGGCGCTCACGACCTCAAGCGTGTGGACCGGGGCGTCAATACCGCGCTGGGCATTGGCTGCGTCTACAGCGTGGCATCCTTCCTCATCCTGCGTGTGCTGGATGTGCCGCTCATCAGCCTCTTCCTCGAGAGCAGCGAGGTGGAGATCATGGCGAATGCCCGCAGCTTCATCTTCTGGAACAGCGTGTTCTACATCCCGCTGGCTGTCCTCATCATCTACCGCTACACCATCCAGGGCCTGGGCTATTCCGGCCTTGCCATGTTCGCGGGGGTGGCCGAGATGGTCGCCCGTGCCATGGTGGGCTTCTGGTTCGTGCCGCTCTGGGGCTACTTTGCGGCTTGCATCGCCAACCCTGTGGCATGGTTCTTTGCCTGTTTCTTCCTCATCCCGGCCTACTTTGCAGTGCGCAAGCGGCTGACGAAGGAGCTTGCCGCAGCGCGGATGGAGGACTGAGGGGAACTTCGCTCAAGCCTCTCCCTTTGGGAGAGGTGGCATTGCGAAGCAATGACGGAGAGGGCAAGCTCACTTCCCAAGAGTATCTGCACAGCGATAGGCACTGGCTTTTGTCAGAGCGGTGCTATCGCTGTGCTTTTTGCTTTTCTGTAGCATCCTTGCCCTCTCAGTCTCGCTCCGCTCGCCAGCTCTCCCAGAGGGAGAGCCTTTGGCAGGCCGGTCAGGCCCACGCGGGACGAGCAAAGTTTGATTTTATCGGAAACAGTAGTGCCCTGCTACAGAGATTCACAGCAGCTTGACAAAGTGCTCTTGTCTAGAAGCTGCTGCCCTCTGTAGCAGGGCACTATTTTTTACGCCATATTGAGCTTTCAGCGGTCAGCGCAGAGTTGCCCGGCACGCCAGTGGTGCTTCGCACCCGGGTTGCGGCTCCCAGCATCCGCTGCGCTCCGCTTGCGTCTTGCTGGCCGCTGCCCCAACAGCTCCTCCCTGTTTCCGCCGCTGGCGGCGGTCGTCGTTGTTGCCCCCTTTGGGGGAGCTGGCGCGTAAGCGCCTGAGAGGGCTACTTTTGTTGTATTTCAGCAATAAATCTTGACAAAATGTGGCAGAAGTTGTATCTTCGAAACATAAATACGCCGCCGGTGCAGGGAGAGAGCCTGCGGGGCAGCCAAGATGTAAAGGAGAGATACGATGAGACTGAAAAATACGCTCCGGCGCGGAGTTGCTGCGGCAGTCATTGCGGGTATCGTGGTAACTTCTGGCCTGCCGGTCTATGCAAAGACGTGGGACATTTCCGAGGGCAGCATCACCGTCGAAGCAGACGGAGAAGAGGATGGAAAGTCCTATAATAAGGTCACTCAGGGTGATAAGGAAACGGTGCGGGACACCGACACTGTCATCACCGGCAAGTCTGAAAAGAACACCGTTACGATCAAATCGGGGGGGGGGGGGGGCAGACCTCTGACGTGACCCTCAAGGACGTCAGCATCAAGTCGGACAAAGACGCCGCCCTCAAGGTAGAAGGCGACGGCAACGTCCGGCTGGAGCTGGACGGCAAGAACGAGCTGAAGAGCGGCGCTAACCACGCAGGCGTCGAGAAGAACAACAGCGACTCTAAGGGTACACTGACCATTAAGGATGATACTGGCGAAAAAGGCTCTCTGACGGCGACTGGCGGCGCACAAGGTGCAGGTATTGGAGGAGCAAAAAACAACAGCGGCAGTAACATTGAGATTACTGGCGGTACTATCACAGCGACCGGCGGATGCAACAACAACGAAGCAGGAAACGGCGGTGCGGCTGGCATTGGTGGCGGTTTTAACGGCAGCGGAACTGACATCAAAATCACCGGCGGCAATGTCACGGCCAACGGCAGCCAGAAGCCGGACGGCACCAGTGGATGTCAGGGTGCAGGCATCGGCGGAGGTTATGGCAAAGGCGGCACCAATATCTCTATCAGCGGTGAAGATACTGTAGTGAACGCCAACGGCGGCAAGTATGGCGCTGGCATCGGCGGCGGTGCAATGGGTGCTGGCGAAAACATTACCATCAGCGATGGCGCTCATGTAACAGCCAACGGTGGTGCACAGGGTGCAGGCATTGGCGGCGGCAGCGGCATTGGCGGCAATGGCAGCAACATCACCATCAGCGGTGACAAGACCTATGTGGAAGCTACCGGCGGCGGCGACGCCGAAGCAGCCGGTGCCGGTATCGGCGGCGGTTTCAGTGGTCGGTATGGTAATGTTGGCAAGGGCAGTGACATCACCATCGAGGGAGGCACGGTTATCGCAACCGGCGGTAGCGTTACCAGCGATTCAGGCGGTGGAGCGGCAGGTATCGGCGGCGGCAGCGGATATGCCCCGCGTGATGACAAGGCTGGAAATGGTGCTGCAGGCATTGGTGGCGGCAATACCAATAATAAGATGGGCGACGCCATCGACATTGTTATCGAGGGCAACGCTAAAGTAACTACTGAAGCAGGCGGTGACGTGTCCATCGGCGGCAAGAATGGCGAAATTTCCAACGACGACCTTCTTTCGAAGGACTTTACCGGTATCCTGACCCGTAAGGATAACACCGGTAAGGTCATGGAGGACTACAGCAAGGATGCCACCCCGCTGCCCGCCTCGGAGGAGAACGGCGTGGTTTGGGTAGACGCTGACGTCAGCGGATGGGGCGGCGTGCGCATCGCCGTCCCGGAAGGGACGCCTACCGACAGCGTGTCGGCCTGCTATCTGGAAGAGGGCGCTCTGCTGATAGTAGATGCAGGCGGCAGTGACTGCCTGCTGGAAGGCCGCGTCAGCGACCTACGCCAGAACGGCATCCGCCAGCTCTGCCTGCGCTGGAACGGCGGTGAGCAGACCCTCAGCACGGACGCTCTGGCCGCAGCAGGCGGCGAGGATGCCTCTTTCCGCCTGACGGAAGTAAACGGCGGACTGACGATGGTTTTGAATGGGCTTACCCGCAATGAACTGCTGGCAAAATAAATGTATCTCTACAGCTCCCCTTCGGGGGAGCTTTTGTTGTATTTACAAATCCCCCCAAAACCGCTATACTATATATAGTTGTGTCAAAACGAGGAGGCGGGACGATGGAGCAGGAGCTGGAACGGCTGGAAGGCACGGTAGAGGACATCATCTACCTGAACGAGGACAACGGCTACACCGTGTTCGAGGTGTCGGGCGGCGGTGTCGTCACCGTTGTGTGCGGCGTGGTGGGAGAGCTCCACGCCGGTGAGAGCGTCGTCTGCCGGGGCAGGTACGAGAACCACGCTACCTATGGCCGACAGTTCCACGCACAGGAGTGCGAGACGGATATGCCCAAAGACCTCGAGGCCGTCTACGCCTTCCTCGCCAGCCGGTCACTGCCCTACATCGGGGCTCGGACGGCGGATAAGATCATTGACAAATTCGGCGCGGCGGCGCTGGAAGTTATCGCCAACGACCCCGCCCAGCTCACCCTCATCCCGGGCATCTCGGCGGACAAGGCCGACCGTATCCAGCAGGAGTTCAAGCGGATGTTCGGAATGCGGGAACTCATCGCTTATCTGGCTCAGTTCGAGATCAGTCCCCGCCGGGCGATGGAGGTCTTCCGCACCTTCGGGTCGGGGGCCATGCAGGCCATCCAGCAGAACCCCTACCTGCTCTGCGGCGAACCTTTGCAGCTGGACTTCCGCCACGCCGACAGCATCGCCCAGTATTACCAGATGGCAGGGGACTGCGCCCAGCGGCTGGAAGCCGCCCTTCTGCGCACCCTGCGTCACAACGCCGGCAACGGCCACACCTGTCTGCCCCGGGCGCAGCTGCTGGAAACGGCGTCGAACTTCATCCACCAGCCCCCCGAAAAGCTGGCGGCGGCGCTGGACAGCTGCATCCAGACCGGGAAACTGGCGGTGCGGATGTTCGACGGCACACCGTATATTTATCTGCCGGATCTGCTGGCCGCAGAGCAGGACATCGCCGACCGTCTGGCCATGCTGACCAAGCGCGGGAAGCAGGCGGCCCACGGCCTCGACAAGAACATCCAAATACTGGAACTGGCGCAGGGCTTTGCTTACGCGCCGCTCCAAAAAGAAGCCATTCGCAAGGCCATGACCGAGAACTGCCTTGTCCTCACCGGCGGCCCCGGCACCGGCAAGACCACCACGGTCAACGCCATCCTGCAGCTGCTCGAGAACGAGGCCGAACGGGTAGCCCTCTGCGCTCCCACAGGCCGCGCCGCCAAGCGTCTGAGCGAGCTGACGGGCCGGAAAGCCTCCACCATCCACCGTCTGCTGGAAGTGGACTACACCGGCGGTGTGGTCAGCTTCATCCACAACGACAAGAACCTGCTCAAGTGCGACGTCGTTATCCTCGACGAGATGAGTATGGTGGACGTCAAGCTGTTCCAGGCCCTCATTGCGGCACTGCGGTACAGCTGCCGTATTATTATGGTAGGCGACGCCGACCAGCTGCCCAGCGTCGGCCCGGGCAATATCCTCGGCGAGATCATCCGCTCCGGGCTGGTGCCGACGGTCTGCCTCAACGAGATATTCCGGCAGGCCGCTCAGAGCCTCATCGTGGAGAACGCCCACCACATCATCTCGGGCGAACCGCTGAAAAAGGGCGGAAAGACGGACGATTTCTTCTTCCTCGAAGCCGACGGCGACGCGGCCCAGAAGCTGGTCTGCGACCTTGTGACCACCCGTCTGCCCCGCAGCTACCAGTTCGACCCGGTGAAGGATATTCAGGTGCTCTGCCCCACGAAGCTCGGCCCCACCGGCACCCAGGCCCTCAATGCGGAGCTGCAGGCCATGCTCAACCCGCCCAGGAAGGGCAAGCCGGAGCTGCAGAGCGCGGCCCGGGTCTTCCGGGTGGGGGACAAAGTGATGCAGGTGCGCAATAACTACGAGATAACGTGGCAGCGCATCGGCGGGGAACAGGGTGTGGGTGCCTACAACGGCGACATCGGCATCGTGGAGTCCATCGACGTGCGCAGCCGCTCCATGGTGGTGCGGATGGACGACCGGCGGCTGGTCTACCCGGCGGAGAACCTCAACGAGCTGGAAATTGCGTATGCCATCACGGTACACAAAAGCCAGGGCAGCGAGTTCCCGGCGGTCATCCTCCCGGCGGCACAGGTGCCGCCCCGCCTGTGCTACCGCAACCTCTTCTATACCGGCGTCACCCGCGGGCGGAAGCTCTGCATCGTGGTGGGCCGGCGGGACGTGGTGAACCGGATGATGTCCAACATCCGCCAGAACCTGCGCTACAGCGGCCTGGCCGCCCTGCTGGCCCAGGCTCTGCTCCCGGAGCAGGAGAACCTTTAAGGGTTTCTTTTTGGATACACCTGTGTTATACTATAATGTGTTTTGATGACCCGCGCCCGGAGATGGGCGATGGAAATAGAGAATGGGCAGCAGAGAAAGGAAATATCACAACTATGGCACAGAACGACATCGGTATCGATCTTGGTACGACGACCATCATCATCGCGCAGGAGGGGCAGGGCGTCGTGCTCAACCAGCCCAGCGTGGTGGCGGTGGATACCCGCAAGAACTGCGTGCTTGAGGCCGGCGACAAGGCCCTTGCAATGGTGGGCCGCACGCCCAACTACATCTCCGCCATCTTCCCGCTGAAGGATGGAGTCATCAGCGACCACACCATGACCCGGGAGCTCATCTGCCGCTTCGTCAATCAGGTCTACAGCTCCCACATGGTCAAGCCCCGTGTGGCCGTCTGTGTGCCTGCCGCTATCACCGGCATCGAGAGCGACGCTGTGGTGGAGGCCGTCATGGCCGCCGGTGCGCGTCAGGTCTACCTCATTGATGAGCCTATCGCCGCAGCTCTCGGCTCCGGCATCGACATCACCGTGCCGGACGGCCGGATGATCATCGACATCGGCGGCGGCACCACCGACATCGCCGTGCTGAGCCTCGGCGGCAAGGTCAAGGCCACCAGCGTCCGCGTGGCCGGCAATCACTACGACGAAGAGATCCTGAAGTTCGTGCGCAATAAGTTCAGCATCGCTATCGGCCAGCGCACCGCTGAGAACCTGAAAAAGAACGTGGCCTGCTGCCCCCAGAAGGCAGATTTCAACGAGACCATGGAGATCAAGGGCCGCAGCCTGCTCACCGGCCTGCCCGTGCGCGTCAATGTCTCCACCGCCGACCTCTACGAGCCGGTCATGCGCCTGAGCGAGCAGATCGGCACCGCCGCTCATCAGGTGCTGGAGAAGACTCCTCCGGAGCTGGCCGGCGACATCTACCGCAACGGCGTCGTCCTCACCGGCGGCGGCGCACAGCTCCACGGCCTGCCTGAGTACCTGAGCCAGGAGCTGAAGGTGGAAGTGACCGTCTCGCCTGACCCCGTCAACTGTGTCGCGCTGGGTACGGCCATGAGCCTGCGTCTGGGCGACAAGCTGGAGACCGGCTTCATGGACGCCACCCCCCGCATGGGCCGCCGCTGAGAGGGAAGTGCTGTTCACAGAACCGTGAAAAACAACATGATTTTTGTTCATAGTTGTTGAATCGACCCGGAAAATATTGTATAATATCTTCAAATCGCTTTTTGCCGCCCGCCCCCCGGGCGGCAAAGAAAAAAGTAAATAGGAGGAAGACCATGGATTTAGGTTATGATGTGATCGTTACCATAACCGGTATTGTGCTGGTGTTTCTGATCCTCGTCCTGCTGATGGCTATCATCACGCTGGAGGGCAAGATCTTTGACGCCATGAACGGCAAGAAGGCAGCTGCCAAGGCTGCTTCTGTTGCAAAACCGGCTGCTCCTGTGAAACAGGCCGCTGCGCCCGCTCCTGCAAAGGCTGCTGCCCCGCAGGTCGAGGCCGGCATCCCCGGCGACGTTGTGGCAGCCATCATGGCAGCCATCTACTCTATGGGCAACGGCAAGTATGTGCTGAAGGCAGTCCGCCGCGGCAAGAATGGCTGGGGCAAGGCTGGCGTCAACGACACCACCGCACCCTTTTAACACAGGAGGAAAAACATGACTCAGTTTATTGAGACTCTGGTCGGTATTTTCCAGAGTTCCGGTTTTGCCCAGTTCGGTGAGCCGGGCGGCTGGCTGTACGCAGTGATGATCTGCGTAGGCTGCTTCCTGCTCTACCTCGCTATCGTCAAAGAGTTTGAGCCTCTGATCCTGCTGCCCATGGCCTTCGGCATGATCCTGGCCAACCTCCCCGGCAGCGGCGTCATCCATATGCAGTACTTCGTCGGTGACGGCCTCGAGCACCCGATGTGGGTCGAGATCCTGAACAACGGCGGTCTGGCTGACATGCTTTACATGGGCGTCAAGCTGGGCATCTACCCGCCGCTGATCTTCCTCGGCATCGGCACCATGACCGACTTCGCACCCCTGATCTCCAACCCCAAGAGCCTGCTGCTGGGCGCTGCCGCTCAGTTCGGTATCTTCGGCACTTACATGGGCGCTCGTCTGCTGGCCGCTACCGGTCTGGTGGACTTCACCCAGAAGCAGTCTGCCGCCATCTCCATCATCGGCGGCGCAGACGGCCCCACCGCTATCTTCGTCACCTCCCGTCTGGCTCCTGAGCTGCTCGGCTCCATCGCCGTCGCGGCCTACAGCTACATGGCTCTGGTGCCTGTTATCCAGCCGCCTATCATGAAGGCTCTGACCTCCAAAAAGGAGCGTACCGTCGTGATGAAGCAGCTGCGCGCCGTGACCAAGACCGAGAGGATCATCTTCCCCATCATGGTCACCATCATCGTCTCCCTCATCGTGCCGGATGCCGCCGTTCTGGTCGGTATGCTGATGCTGGGCAACCTGATGAAGGAGTGCGGCGTCGTGGACCGTATCCAGAAGACCGCCGGCAATGAGCTGATGAACATCATCACCATCTTCCTGGCTCTGTCTGTCGGCTGCACCACCTCTGCAAACACCTTCCTGAACAGCCGCACCCTGTTCATCATCGTGCTGGGCCTCATCGCCTTCTCCTTCGGCACCGCTGCCGGTGTTCTCTGCGGCAAGGTCATGTATGTCCTGACCGGCGGTCAGGTCAACCCCCTGATCGGTTCCGCTGGCGTTTCCGCTGTGCCTATGGCTGCCCGTGTTTCTCAGAAGGTCGGCCAGAGTGAGAACCCCTCCAACTTCCTGCTGATGCACGCAATGGGCCCCAACGTGGCCGGTGTTATCGGTTCCGCCGTCGCTGCTGGTATCCTCATCAACATCTTCGGCTAAGCATTTCCTGAGATTTCCGCTCCATCGTGGTATTGACCGCGGTGGGGCGGTTTTTGTTTGCATTGTTTTTATGTACAACTTTTTTGAAATGTGATATACTATATTTTAAGTGATATATCCAGAAATGATTGAAAAGAACAGGTGAAACAATGGCAACAGATCTCGCACAACAATTCTGCGCTTTGCGTGATACGTATATCGAAAAGCAGTTCGGACGCCTGAACGATATGCAGCGGGAGGCGGTGTTCACCACCAACGGCCCCCTGCTCATCCTCGCGGGTGCAGGCAGCGGAAAGACCACCGTGCTGGTCAACCGCATCGCTAACCTCATCCGCTTCGGCTCGGCCCACGGCTCCAAGTGGACGCCCCGGGAGGTGACGGAGGACGATGTGAAAGCCCTGCGCACTGCCATCATGACCGGCACCGATGCCCCGTCGTGGCTGGACGGGATGCTGCGGAAGGACGCCGTCCGGAGCTGGAACGTTATGGCCATCACCTTTACCAACAAGGCCGCCGGTGAGCTGAAAGAGCGTCTGCGCCGGATGCTGGGCGGGGAAGAGGGCGACGAGGTGTTCGCCTCCACGTTCCACTCGGCCTGCGTCCGCATTCTCCGCCGCTGGGCTGAGGAGATCGGCTACCCCCGCAGCTTTACCATCTACGACAGCGACGACTCCCAGCGTGTCATGAAGACTGTGTACAAAGAGCTGAGCGTGGACGACAAGTTCTTCCCGGTCAAAAGCGCCATCAACCAGATGAGCCGCTGGAAAGACCAGCTCATCAGCCCCGCCGAGGCCCTGAAGACCCCGGCCCGGGACACGAAGGGCGCTCTTGCGGCCAAGGTCTATGCCGCCTATGAAAAGAAGCTCAAGGAGGCCGGTGCTTTCGACTTCGACGACCTCATCTACCAGACGGTCATCCTGCTGTCGGAGCACGAGGACGTGCGGGAGTTCTACCAGAATAAGTACAAATATCTGCTGGTGGACGAGTATCAGGACACCAGTGTGGCTCAGTTCCGGCTCGTGAGCCTGCTCACCGGCCCGGAGAAAAACATCTGCGTCGTGGGCGACGACGACCAGAGCATCTACCGCTTCCGCGGCGCGACCATTGAGAACATCCTCAACTTCGAGCGCATCTATAAAGGCACCAGGACCATCCGACTCGAGCAGAATTACCGCTCTACGTCAAATATCCTGAATGCCGCCAACTGTGTCATCCAGCACAACACCGAGCGCAAGGGCAAGACCCTCTGGACGAAGAACGGCGAGGGCGACAAGGTGCAGGTCTACACCGCCGAGAACGAGCAGGACGAGGCCAGCCATATCGCGGACGTCATCGGCCAGCACCTCAAAGAGGGCGGACATCTGGCCGACCACGCCATCCTCTACCGGATGAACGCCCAGTCGGCCCCCATCGAAAGCTACTTCACCCGTGCGGGCATCCCGCATAAGATCGTGGGCGGCCAGCGCTTCAATGACCGCAAGGAAGTCAAGGACATCCACTCCTATATGTCCATCGTGGCGAACCCCCGGGACGATGTCCGACTTCGTCGAATCATCAACGAGCCTGCGCGCAAAATCGGTGCAACGACCATCGAAGTCATCGCGGATTTGGCGGCTCAGCAGGGCATCAGTATGCTGGATGTCATCTCCCATGCCGACCAGTACGCCAAGCTCAGCCGCGCCATCGCGCCGCTGTTCAAGTTCTGGGACATCTACCAGAAACTGCAGGAATCGCTGGAAACGAAGACGCTGGATGAGTTCGCTTCCGATGTCATCGAGATCACCGGCTACCGCGCCATGCTGGAAGCTGACGCCGCCAAGGGTCACGAGGATGCCGCTGACCGTCTGCAGAACCTTGGTCAGCTGGTCAACAACGTCAAGAGCTACTGCGACCAGCACGGCGAAGAGGCTTCGCTGGAAGGCTATCTGGAGGACATCGCCCTCATCAGCGACATCGACAGCTACAATGAGAGCGCCGACCAGGTGGTGCTGATGACCATCCACTCGGCCAAGGGCCTTGAGTTTCCCTATGTATTCCTCATTGGCATGGAAGAGGGCGTCTTCCCCAGTGAGATGAGCAAGTATTCCGAGGCTGACCTCGAGGAGGAACGCCGCCTGGCCTATGTGGGTATCACCCGCGCCAAGAAGGAGCTTTACATCTCCAACAGCGTCACCCGGATGCTCTA
>ENA-UERY01001251-UERY01001251.1-human-gut-metagenome-genome-assembly--contig:-NODE-1251-length-16426-cov-3.189125_pt1 | contig 16426 bp, 13 predicted proteins | sample MGYA00242989_ERZ507990 | MGnify/ENA primary metagenome ERZ507990 (study PRJEB26167, sample SAMN06115529) | human gut metagenome | host: Homo sapiens | place: China:Fujian | collected 2015-08-26...
CTTGAAGTTTCCCCGGAGCTTAATACTGCAGATGAACTGAAAGAGCTTTTGAAACTTGTCATGGTGGAAAAGGTCACCATGACAAAGGACAGAAGCTCTATTCGTGTTTATATCAGAAGTCCCAGACTCATTCATAAAAAGAACATTTATGCCCTGGAAGACGGGATCGCGAAGCAGCTGTTTCCGGGAAGACCGATCACGATCAAGATCCTTGAGAAGTATCGTCTGTCGGCACAGTATACCCCGGAGAAGCTCTACGATGTCTACCGGGACAGCATCCTCATGGAGCTTAAGCATTATGGCATGATCGAGTACAACATTCTCCGTCGGGCGGACACAAAATTTGTGACCGATGACAAGATGGTTATGACGATCGAGGACAACCTGATCTACAGGGAGCGGTCAAAGGAAGTCGGGCGTGTCCTCGAGAAGATCTTTACGGAGCGCTGCGGACTTGCGGCGGAAGTGGAGTTTTTATATAAAGAAGCGGAGAAGAAGGACCCGATGGACCAGCCGGTGTTCATGAAGCCGGGCGGAGAGCTCATCATGGGAACCCGGAGTGAGGAGAATTACCTGGAAGGCACCGCGGAAAGTGCGCCGTGGGACGAAGGTCCGGCGAACGGCGGATTCAGCGGAACGTTCGGCGACGGCAATGGAGACGCGGGGGCCGGGATCACGGCACAGAGCGCTGGAAATTCCGGATCCGCAGGACGGTCCGGTGCGGCGGGCGGTGGTAAAAATGCCTCCGGAGAAAAAACAGCGTCTGGTTCCGGAGCAGCGACGCAGAAGAGAGATGCGGCAGGAAAGTCCGGCGGAAACCAGAACGGAAAGTCTGCCGGTGGTGGACAGAACGGCGGCGGTTTTACAAAGAAGACTTTCGGCGAGAAGGGAAAAGGCGGTTTTTCCGGCGGCTTCCGGAAAGGTTCCGACGGAAGGATCCCGTACCGGAAATCGGAGAATCCGGATGTTCTGTTTGGGCGCGATTTTGAAGGTGATGCGGTAGATATTCACGATATTGACGGTGAGATCGGCGAGGTTGTGATCCGCGGCAAGGTGATCCGTGCGGAGAAGAGAGAGCTCCGGAGCGGAAACAAACTCATGATCTTCGATATCACGGACTTTACGGACAGCATCACGGTCAAAATGTTCCTCAGGGAAGGCCAGGAGGAAGATGCGACAGCGGCGATCAAGGAAGGAAACTTCATCAAGATCAAGGGCATCACGACGATCGACAAGTTCGACGGTGAGCTCACGATCGGTTCCATCGTCGGCATCAAAAAGAGCGAGGACTTCACGTCCAAGCGTGTGGATAATGCCCCGGTGAAGCGTGTGGAGCTCCACTGTCACACGAAGATGAGCGACATGGACGGTGTCTCCGAGGTGAAAGACCTCGTAAAGCGTGCCAAGAAGTGGGGGATGCCGGCACTCGCGGTCACGGACCACGGCTGCGTCCAGGCGTTCCCGGACGCGAACCATGCGCTCGACAAGGGGGATACCTTCAAGGTCCTCTATGGAGTTGAGGGGTACCTCGTCGACGACATGAAGGAGATGGTTGTCAATTCCAGGAACCAGAGTCTTGACGGCGAGTATGTCGTATTCGATATCGAGACCACAGGATTTTCCCCGACAAAGAATAAGATCATCGAGATCGGTGCCGTGAAGGTGAGAAACGGGGAGATCATTGACCGGATGGATGAGTTTGTAAATCCGGAGGTCCCGATCCCGTTTGACATCGAGCGCCTGACCGGGATCAACGACGCGATGGTCATGGGCGCGGACACGGTGGACAAGGTCCTGCCGAGATTTCTGGAGTTTGTCGGCGATGCGGCTTTAGTGGCACACAATGCGTCCTTCGACGTGAGCTTTATCTCCCACAATGCGGGACTTCTTGGACTGCCGTTTGATCCGACGGTCCTCGATACGGTGACGCTTGCAAGAGCGCTTCTCCCGAACCTGAATCGATTTAAGCTTGACACGGTGGCGAAGGCGCTCGGCGTCTCTCTGGAAAATCATCATCGCGCGGTCGATGATGCGGAGGCAACTGCCGGAATTTTCCTGAAATTCGTGGAAATGCTGAAAAAACAGCACGATATGACGACGCTCGACCAGCTCGAGGAGTTCAGTCATGTGAGTGACGAGACGATCATGAAGATGCCGACGTACCATGTCATCATCATCGCAAAGAATGATCTGGGACGCGTGAATTTGTACCGCCTCGTGTCATGGTCGCACCTGAAGTATTTCTCGAGAAGACCGAGGATCCCGAAGAGTGTGCTGAATGAGTACCGGGAAGGTTTGATCATCGGCTCGGCCTGTGAGGCGGGAGAGCTTTACCAGGCGATCCTCCGCGGGGTTCCGGATGCGGAGCTTGCGAAGATCGTAAAATTCTACGACTATCTGGAGATTCAGCCGCTCGGAAACGACATGTTCATGCTGCGGGACGAGAAGAGCACGGTGAAGACGGTGGATGACCTCATGGACATCAACCGGAAGATCGTCTCCCTCGGCGAGCAGTTCAACAAGCCGGTCTGCGCGACCTGTGATGTGCATTTCATGGACCCGGACGACGCGATCTACCGGAAGATCCTGATGGCCGGAATGGGCTTTAAGGATGCGGACGAGCAGGCGCCGCTGTTCCTGCGGACGACGGAGGAGATGCTCTCGGAGTTCGAGTATCTGGGCAGTGACAAATGCTACGAGGTCGTTGTCACGAACACCAGAATGATCGCCGATATGTGTGAGCCGATTGCGCCGGTGCGCCCGGATAAGTGTCCGCCTGTCATCGAAAAGTCGGATGAGACGCTGCGAAATATCTGTTACAACCGTGCACACGAGATGTATGGCGAGAATCTTCCGAAGATCGTTGTGGACCGTCTGGAAAGAGAGCTGCACTCCATCATTTCCAACGGATTCGCGGTTATGTATATCATCGCGCAGAAGCTCGTGTGGAAGTCGAATGAGGACGGATATCTGGTCGGTTCCCGAGGATCGGTCGGTTCATCCTTTGTCGCGACGATGTCCGGTATCACGGAGGTAAATCCGTTAAGTCCGCATTATTCGTGCCCGAACTGTCATTATTATGATTTTGACTCGGACGAGGTGAAGAAGTATGCCGGAATGGCGGGATGTGATATGCCTGATAAGGTGTGCCCGGTCTGCGGACATCCGATGGTGAAGGACGGGTTTGACATCCCGTTCGAGACATTCCTGGGATTCAAGGGAGATAAGGAGCCGGATATCGACTTAAACTTCTCCGGTGAGTACCAGAGCCGTGCGCATGACTACACGGAGGTTATTTTCGGTAAGGGCCAGACGTTCCGCGCGGGGACGATCGGTACGTTGGCGGACAAGACGGCGTACGGTTATGTGAAGAATTATTTTGAGGAGCACGGAGAGCGGAAGAGAAACTGTGAGATCAACCGGATCGTTCAGGGTTGTGTCGGCGTCCGACGGACAACGGGACAGCATCCGGGCGGTATCGTTGTTCTTCCGCTCGGCGAGATGATCTATTCGTTCACTCCGGTCCAGCATCCGGCGAACGATATGACGACGAAGACGATCACGACGCATTTCGATTATCACTCGATCGACCACAACCTGTTAAAGCTTGATATTCTCGGGCACGATGATCCGACGATGATCCGTATGCTGCAGGACCTCACGGGACTTGATCCTGTCAAGGATATCCCTCTGGATTCGCGGGAGGTCATGAGTCTGTTCCAGAGCACGGATGCGCTGGGGATCAAGCCGGAGGATATCGGCGGGTGTAAGCTTGGTGCGCTCGGGGTTCCGGAGTTCGGTACGGATTTCGCGATGCAGATGTTGATTGACACGAAGCCGAAGTATTTTTCGGACCTTGTGCGTATCGCGGGTCTGGCCCATGGTACGGATGTATGGCTGGGGAATGCCCAGACGCTCATCCAGGAGGGCAAGGCAACGATTCAGACTGCGATCTGTACGCGTGATGATATCATGATCTATCTGATCCAGCAGGGACTTGAGGAAGGTCTTGCGTTTACGATCATGGAGGCGGTCCGTAAGGGCAAGGGATTGAAGCCTGAGTGGGAAGAGGAGATGACGAAGCACGGGGTTCCGGACTGGTATATCTGGTCCTGTAAGAAGATCAAGTACATGTTCCCGAAGGCGCATGCGGCGGCGTATGTTATGATGGCATGGCGTATCGCGTACTGCAAGGTGTTTTATCCGCTGGCTTATTATGCGGCGTTTTTCAGCATTCGCGCGAGTGCGTTTTCTTACGAGATCATGTGTCTCGGGCGTGAGAAATTGGAGTATCATCTGGCGGATTATAAGAAGAGGGCGGATACACTTTCGAAGAAGGAGCAGGATACACTGAGGGATATGAGGATCGTGCAGGAGATGTACGCCCGTGGGTTTGATTTTCTGCCGCTGGATATTTATACGGCGAAGGCCAGACATTTTCAGGTCGTGGGGGACAAGCTGATGCCTTCCATCAACAGTATTGACGGTCTGGGAGAAAAAGCGGCTGATTCCATCGAGGAGGCTGCAAAGGCCGGAAAATTCCTCTCCAAGGAGGATTTCCGGAACAGAACGAAGGTCAGTAAGACGATCTGTGATCTGATGGAGGAGCTGGGGATCCTGAAGGGACTTCCGGAGTCGAATCAGCTGTCGCTGTTTGATTTCTAAATTTCATAGTGGCTGGGGGTACGCGCCGGTGAGACTCCGGGCGCGAACGCTTAGTGGGATTCCGGGAGGGTTCCTCTATGCTCCCAGAAAAATGCTAAGGGCGGAGGCCCGGGGACACAACTCGCAACTTGCGTTGCTCAGACAAGTGTCCCCGGGCCTCCAACGCATTTTCCAGCGAGCCAGCTCCCTCCATCCAGGCGGTCCGTGCCCGGAGTCTCACCGGCGCTGGGTGTTGGCGGGAGTGAGGGATGAAGGGAAGGTTGTGGCGGAAGCTGGACGATGCGCGGGCCCTTTGGGCGCCGCGGCATCGCGAGGTTGTGGATCGCGCATTGTTAAGCTGTGGTTTGATTTTTGGGGCTGATATGATAGAATGTAGGTGATGACGGAAAGAGTCGGATATTGGAGAGAGTATTTTTTAGGAAAATTAAAGATTTATTTAGGAGAGTTTTTTTAAGGAGAAAATTATGGCAAATTATAATGTTTATTTTAGTCAGACGGGCACGACAGAAAGAGTCGTAAAACATATGGGAGAAAGTTTTGGCAGTAGGGAAAATATTGACCTGTCGAGACGGGATATGAAAAATCATGAAATGAAACAGGGGGATTTTTGTATTGTGGGAGTTCCGTCCTTCGGAGGACGTGTTCCGGGAATTGCGAACGAGAGACTTCGGAAAATAAAGGGTGACCGCACGCCGGTATTTTTGCTGGTTACATATGGCGGAAGAGCGTATGAGGATACTCTGATGGAATTGAAGGATGTGCTTGAGGCTCAGGGCTTTGTCTGTTTTGGGGCTGCTGCGATGGTGGCGGAACATTCGATCGCCCATCAGATCGAAGCGGGGCGTCCGTCAGCGCAGGATTACGATGAACTTGATACGTTTGCGGCTGAGGTGAAGGAGCGCCTGAAGGGGAATGTCTGTCAGGTCGAGGTGCCGGGAAACAGGCCTTATAAGGAATACAAGGTTCTGCCGATGGACATCCAGGTGTCAGATGAATGTATGGGATGCGGAAGCTGCGCGGAGAGCTGTCCGGTTGGAGCGATACCGTTTGAGGATCCAAAGATGACGAACGGGGAAGTATGCATTTCATGTATGAGATGCGTGGAAATCTGTCCGCAGAGTGCCAGAAGCGGGAATCCTGAAAAGGTCCAGATGATTTCGGAGAAACTGAAAATGATCTGTCAGCCGGATAAGGCGAATGAGTTTTTCTGATTTAGAGATAGTTGGGAGAAATGTTTTGAAGATATATGAATTTTCACAGTGTTGCAGGTCGGAAAAAGCGGGAAAAGAAAAAGATCATCGGCATCAGGTAGGTTTTACATATAAGATTGCAGCAATGACAGGAGGAAAAATACTATGATTGTCAAGAAGGATACATGTAAACTCGCTCTGGTACAGGCAGCACCAGTCATGTTCGATAAGGACAAGTGTGTGGAGAAGATCATCGCCCTGATCGGGGAGGCGGCCGCTAAGGGAGCGGAACTGATCGTTTTTCCTGAACTTTTTATTCCGGGATACCCATATGGAATGACTTATGGATTTACCGTCGGAAGCCGTAGCAGGGCGGGAAGAGAGGACTGGAAGACTTACTATGACAATTCGATCCTGGCGGATGGAGCGGAGATGCAGAGTATCGTTGACTGCGCGAAGGAACATTCGGTATATGTGAGTGTTGGGTATTCGGAGCGGGACGCTGTGACGGCGACACTTTATAATTCCAATATCATGATCGCACCAGACGGACAGACGATGAATCACAGAAAGCTGAAGCCTACCGGCAGCGAGCGCGTGGTCTGGGGAGACGCGGATAAAGATTTCTTCCCGGTAATGGAGACACCTTGGGGACCGATGGGTAATCTGATCTGCTGGGAGAGCTACATGCCGCTTGCGAGAGTGGCGCTTTACCAGAAGGGAGTTGCGCTCTATATTTCCCCGAATACGAATGACAATGAGGAGTGGCAGAATACGATCCGCCATATCGCCATCGAGGGACACTGCTTCTTCATCAATGCGGATATGTACTTCACGAAGGATATGTACCCGAAGACCGCCAGCGGTGATGAGGAGATTGCGAAGTTAAATGATATCGTGTGCCGGGGAGGAAGCTGCGTGATCGATCCTTACGGACATGCGGTGAGTGAGACTGTGTGGGATAAAGAGGAGATCATCTACGCGGACCTTGACATGCAGAAGGTCCCGGCGAGCCGGATGGAGCATGATGTCTGTGGACATTACGCGAGACCGGACGTGTTGAAATTGAGTGTGGAGGATAAATAATGAAAGTATTGATGATCAATGGAAGCCCGCGGGCGAATGGAAATACATCTATTGCGTTGAATGAGATGAAGACGGTGTTTGAAAAAGAGGGAGTCGACGCGGAGATCGTGCAGGTCGGCAGTGAGGCGGTAAGAGGATGTATTGCCTGTAATCGATGCGCGGAGCTTGGGAAGTGTGTGTTCGACGATGTGGTGAATAAGCTGGCGGTGAAGCTTTCGGAGGCTGATGGACTGGTGGTCGCAACCCCTGTTTATTATGCGTCTGCAAATGCGACCCTGATCGCGGTTTTGGACCGGCTGTTTTATAGTACATCCTTTGATAAGACAATGAAAGTCGGGGCGAGCGTTGTCTGTGCGAGACGCGGCGGATGTTCGGCGACTTTTGACGAGTTAAATAAGTATTTTACGATCAGCAACATGCCGATCGCATCTAGTCAGTACTGGAACGCCATCCACGGGCGCGGACCCGGAGAAGCAGTGGGGGATGCGGAAGGTATTCAGACGATGCGGGTTCTTGCGAGAAATATGACATTTCTCATGAAGAGCATTGAGCTTGGAAAAGAGAAGTATGGTCTTCCGGAGAAGGAAGAGGTCGTGCGGACGCATTTTATCAGATAGAGAAGAATGATATTGGAAGGAAATTATGCGATGAATCGGCAGAAACTGGTAAGTCAGATCAGAAGGTATGTGCCTTATAATGAGCAGGAAGAGGCGGATAAGGCTTTGATCCTAAAATGGATCGAGAAGAATGATGACGCGTTCCTTCGGGATAATGTGGTGGCGCACATGACGGCTTCGGCCTGGGTGGTGGATAAGGACAGGAGTAAAGTCCTTATGGTGTATCACAATATTTATCATTCCTGGTCATGGCTTGGCGGGCATGCGGATGGGGAGACAGATCTTCTGGCGGTTGCAATCCGGGAGGTAAAGGAAGAAGCAGGAATTTCCGATGTGCGGCCAGTGTCGGAGGAGATTTTTTCGCTGGAATCACTCACCGTTGACGGACATGTGAAAAAAGGACGGTATGTGTCCAGTCATCTGCATCTGAATGTGACGTATCTTCTGGAAGCGGATTCTGAGGAACAGGTGTCTGTGAAGGCGGATGAGAACAGTGGGGTCGCTTGGTTTACGCCGGAGGAGGCGTTAAAGAAATCTACGGAGCCGTGGTTTGTGGAGCGGGTGTATGCGAAGCTTGTCGAGAAGACGATATCATTGTTGATGAACGAGTAGCAGACTGGTGTAAATCCGGTTTTGTTGCTCGTTTTTTATTTCAGTCGAGAAGACTCCCATCTTTTTTAGAAAATGATTCGGTTCTATGCCCCGGATGGGGGTTTCTTTTTATCGACTAGTTATAGGTTTTCCCTATATGTAACCATAAAATAGAAAGATTATACAGAACTGCCGTCCGGTGGTAGATTATTATCAAATATCCTATGGGAATAGTAGGAATATGAACTCTCTATTTACAAGAGAAAACAAGACAGGAGTGAAAAGATATGGAGAGAGGAATTAATACACGATGTTTACACTTAGAGGAAACAGAAGGTAAAACAGATAATTACGGAGCACTGAGCTACCCGATCTATCAGACAGCGACTTACGCCCATGCAGGTGTCGGAAAAAGCACCGGATACGATTACAGCAGACTTCAGAATCCGACAAGAGAGCAGCTTGAGAAGGTGGTTGCAAGCCTGGAGGGCGGCATCGATGCTTTCGCCCTTTCGAGCGGAATGGCGGCGATCACACTGCTTATGGAAATCTTCAAGCCGGGTGACCATATTATCGCTGAGGCAGATCTCTACGGCGGAAGTGTCCGTCTGTTTGACAATGTCTCGAAAAAGAACGGATATGAGTTTACATACTTAAACTGTTCCAGGGATGACATCGAAGGTGCCATAAAGGAGAACACGAAGGCGGTCTACATTGAGACGCCGACAAACCCGATGATGAACGTATCTGATATTTCCAAGATCGCGGAGATCGCAAAAAGACACGGACTCTACCTGATCGTCGACAACACATTCCTGTCCCCATATTTTCAGAATCCGTTAAAACTCGGCGCGGATATCGTGATCCACAGCGGAACGAAGTTCCTGGGCGGACACAACGATACCTTAGCCGGATTTATCGTGACAAACAACGAAGAAGTTCAGGAAAAACTTCGGTTTATCATAAAGACGACCGGAGCCGGACTCGCACCGTTCGACTGCTGGCTGATCTTAAGAGGCATCAAGACTCTCGGAATCCGCATGGAGCGGTCCCAGGAGAATGCCATCAAGATCGCGAACTGGCTGAAGGAACAGCCGGTTGTAAAACATGTATATTATCCGGGACTTCAGGAACACCCGGGATATGAGATCATGAAAAAGCAGGCAAGAGGATTCGGCGCGATGCTGACCTTCGATGTGGACACAGAGGCACATGCGCTGCAGATCCTCGAGAGTGTCAGGATGATCAAATTTGCGGAGAGCCTCGGCGGCGTGGAGACACTGATCACCTACCCGACGACCCAGACCCATGCGGATGTGCCGGAGGAAGTACGGCTGAAAAATGGAATCACGCCGTGCACGCTCCGGGTATCCGTGGGAATCGAGGATATCGAGGACCTTCTCGCGGAGTTAGCGGAAGTATTTAAGGGATTGGAATAGGATCAGAAACGCGAAAAGAGGAGAGGATTTCGGCATGGCAGAGAGAAATTTGAATTTTGATGAGATCGTCGAGCGGCGCGGAACGGACTGCTTGAAATATGACTTTGCAAAGAGGAGAGGAAAGCCGGCGGACGTCCTCCCGCTCTGGGTGGCAGACATGGATTTTAAGACATCTTCCTACGTGGAGGATGCGCTGATCGAGCGGGCAAAACATGGAATCTTTGGTTACAGCGATACCCAGGAAGTATATTTTAACGCGGTGGCAGGATGGATGGAACGGCATCATCACTGGAAGATCAAAGAGGACTGGCTGATCAAGACTCCGGGTGTGGTATTTGCCCTGGCAATGGCGGTAAAGGCGTTCACAAAGGCCGGTGACAGCATACTGATCCAGCAGCCGGTCTACTATCCATTTTCCGAGGTGATCCGGGACAATGACCGTGTGATCGTCAGCAATGACCTGATCCTGGGGGACGATAACCGGTATCATATCGATCTGGCTGATTTTGAAAAGCAAATCGTGGAACATGATGTGAAGCTGTTCCTTCTCTGCAATCCCCACAACCCGTCAGGAAGAGTGTTTACGAAGGAAGAACTGACTGCAATGGGAGATATCTGTGTGAAGCACGGCGTCACGGTGGTCAGCGATGAGATTCACAACGATTTTGTGTTCCGGGGTGAACATACGGTGTTTGCGTCCATCAAGAAGGAGTTCGAGGACATCTGCGTGGTCTGCACGTCTCCGAGCAAAACCTTCAACCTGGCCAGCATGATGATCTCGAATATATTTGTCCCGAATAAGGAGCTGAGACAAAAATTTCAGCATCAGGTCGATGCCGCGGGAATCAGCCAGCTGGGCGTACTGGGACTTGTGGCGACACAGACGGCGTATGAGAAGGGCGACGAGTGGTACGAGAGCATGCTCAAATATGTCTGGGAAAATATCGCCTACGTAAAGAAATATGTGAAGGACAACATGCCGGGAGTGAACGTCATTGACGGCGAGGGAACCTACCTCTTGTGGCTGGATTTCGGAGGGACCGGAATCGATGCCGATGAGCTGGACCGGCGGATCATCTACGACGCAAAGCTGTGGCTGGACAGCGGAAAGATCTTCGGAAAGACAGGAACCGGATTCCAGAGGATCAATGTGGCGGCACCGAGGAAGACGATTGAGGAGTGTATGGAGCGGATTAAAAAAGTGCTGTGACTTAGAGATATGTGCGTATGCATGTCATAAAGAATTCATTTACGAATTGGAAAGGTACTGGAGTCCGGAGTGGCAGTTTAAAATGAACCGCCTGCATTTCTCAATAGCGAAGTTGGTTGCCGGACAGGAAAAATCGTGATACATTCTAAGCAGGACGTATTTCTGTGAACGGCACATACTGGATCTGCGATGCATACGGAATGTACTGCGGTCCGGAACCGGCAGAAAGGCAGCATCCATATTTTCAGCAGGATAAATTATAAAAATAGAATGGCTGGCCGTATCTCCTTTGGGGCAGGAGGACGGTCAGCCGTTTTTGTGTCTTTACTTCTGCTTTCGTGATGGTCTTCTCAATACACGGACGCTTTCTGTGATTTTTGCATATGGATAGTTAATTTTGGAAGTGCAGTGCAGGAATCATGTATTTGTTTGCAGCCTATAACATGTGAGTGCTATAATGAGAACTGGCAAGTTTAAGCAGTTTAAAGGCACGCAGGAGTGAAAACATCAGAATGTGAAGAAAGAGCTTATTCAGCCGCTCTACGATTCGTAGAGTCATGGAAGATATGACCACATAAACGCTGCGTCGGTTTTCAGTCCTGCATGCGGATGATATGATGGGGATATCATAAAAAGGAGGCGCAGGATATGGAAGCGAAGGAATTGGGAGCGTTTATTGCGGAAATCAGAAAGGAAAAGCAGATCACGCAGGCGGAACTCGCAAAACGGCTGCATGTGACGGACAAGGCGGTGAGCCGCTGGGAGCGGGGCGTTGGATATCCGGATATTAATACGTTAGAGCCGTTGGCGGACGCTCTTGGGGTCACGCTGACGGAGCTTATGAAATGTTCGAGAGATAAGGAGAAGAGCTCTGACGAGGGGATCATTGCCAGTATTGAGATCGCGAAGAGTCAGAGAAAGAAAGTGATCAGGAAGATCATTGGCGGCGGAGCGTTGTGCGTGTTCGGTGTGTGGGCGCTGCTATATGCACTGAAGCTTTTTATGACGCACACATGGACATTTATGGTTTCGGGAAGCGATGGACCGACGGCTGTCTTTGTGGCGGGCCGGATTGGGAACCTTCCGCCGACGGTGACTGGGATCATCGGAGCCGCGGCTTTAGTAGTTGGAATTGCTGTGATTGTTCGGGCAAATAATCCGGATCAATAGGTAGAGAGCATCGGTGTTCCGGTATCGGTGTCTTACTTATATGGAAAAAGAGAAGAAAATTGTCTGGAATACTTGCAAATTTTTTCAAAATTATGTATAATACCTGACAAATAGGGAGCTCAAATGGATGGGCTGAGAGTAGGCTTTATTAGTCTTGACCTGGAACCTGATTTGGATAATGCCAACGTAGGGAAATACATGTCGCGAATGAATGGACTTGTGTGTCGATGCTCTCTGTTTTGTGTGAACTGGGGGCACCACTTTTCACAGAATCTTTCAGGCGCCGGATAACAGGATAACTGTTGTCCGGCGCCTTTTTTGCGCACTCGCGCGAAGATGCAGGTTGTTGCAAGCAGTCGTGCGAGATGTCTGAATGTGTCAAAGTACATTCCAAATTACGCTATTTCGAATCCGGAGAATCTTACCGGTGACAGGCGGCGCAGACTTTTTACGGTGTTAGAAAACGAAAGGAGCAGATAGATGGTACAGATCAATGGAGAGGCGAAGGAAATTGCCGGAAAAACGCTTCTGGAATACTTGACAGAAAATGGGTTTGAACCGGAGCGGGTAGTGGTAGAACGAAATCTTGAGATCATTCCGAGCGAAGCACTTGGTCATGTGATGATCCAGGATGAGGATGTGATCGAAGTTTTGCGATTTGTCGGAGGTGGCTGAAGAAATGACAGAAATGCAAAAAAATATGCAGAGTCTCATTTCCAGAGAAGAACTGGAGCGTGCATTTGATGCAAGGTTTCCGAAAGAGATACAGAGAAAACTACGGAATGCCAGAGTAGCGGTTGCAGGACTTGGCGGTCTCGGATCAAATATTGCAGTCATGCTGGCAAGATGTGGGATTGGAAAGCTTTTGCTGGTGGATTTTGATGTGGTGGATGTGACAAATCTGAACCGTCAGATGTATTTTATCCCGCAGCTTGGGAAACCAAAAGCAGAAGCCTTGCTGGAACTTCTGTATAAGATCGATCCTTACGCATCCTATGAGACTGTCTGCGTAAAAGTAACGCCGGAGAATGTAAGAGAACTATTTTCCGAATATCCGATCGTGTGCGAGGCCTTTGATCGTCCGGATCAGAAAGCGATGCTTGTACGGGAACTCCTTACCCAGTGTCCGAATACGATCGTTGTATCGGGAAACGGGATGGCAGGATATGGAGATATAAATGAGATAAAAACATATCAGATGATGCAAAGATTATATGTGTGTGGAGATCGGAAAACGGATGTTTTAGATGGAACCGGTTTGATGGCACCGAGAGTGGCAGCATGTGCGGCCCATGAGGCCAATAAAGTTCTGCAGTTGATCCTGCAGGAAGAATCAAATGAAAAGAGAGGAAAAGAAGATGGAAGATAAATTTGTATTAGGTGGAAAAGAGTTTAAGAGCCGTTTTATCCTTGGCTCCGGAAAATACAACCTGAATCTGATCAAGGCAGCAGTTGAGCAGGGAGGAGCGGAGATCATTACGCTTGCACTTCGTCGTGCCAATACGCAGGAGAGTGAAAATATTCTTGATTACATTCCGGAGGGAGTGACACTGCTCCCAAATACATCCGGAGCGAGAAACGCGGAAGAGGCTGTCCGGATCGCAAGACTGAGCAGGGCAATGGGCTGCGGAAATTTTGTGAAGGTGGAGATCATGCGAGATGCAAAATATCTGTTCCCGGATAACTACGAGACGATCAAAGCAACAGAAATCCTCGCAAAGGAAGGCTTTGTGGTTTTACCGTACATGAATCCGGATCTGAATGTTGCGAGAGATCTTCAGAATGCCGGAGCAGCGGCAGTTATGCCGTTAGCGGCTCCCATCGGAAGTAACAAAGGACTTGCGACGAAAGCCATGATCCAGGTACTGATCGATGAGATTGATCTGCCGATCATTGTGGATGCCGGTATCGGAAAACCGTCCCAGGCATGTGAAGCAATGGAGATGGGTGCAGCGGCGATTATGGCAAATACGGCGATCGCTACTGCAGGAGATGTGCCGGAAATGGCAGCTGCATTTAAATTAGCGATTGAAGCGGGAAGAAAAGCATATCTTACCGGAATGGGCCGAGTACTTGCCAGAGGCGGAAGTGCTTCGGATCCGTTGACGGGATTTTTACGATAGGGAGGACCGGATCATGAACGAGGAGAATCAGATTTATTTTGTAGACAGCGATAAGCTTCCGCCGGCTGCTTTGGAGAGAAAACACCGGTTGGAGCAGGATCCGTCATTCCGTACAAATCATATGGAGTATATGGAAGGAATGCAGGTTCTGGAATCGGATATCAAAGATAAAGTGCTCCGGGCGATGGAAGCATACGATTACGATGCATATACCGCTTCCGATGTGGAACGTGCACTTTCAAATGAATCCTGTTCGATCGAGGATTTTAAAGCGCTCTTATCTCCGGCAGCAGCACCATATCTTGAGCAGATGGCGAGAAAGGCAGAGGAGATCACAAAGAATCATTTTGGAAACACGGTCTATATTTTTACACCGTTATACATAGCAAATTACTGTCAGAACTACTGTATTTATTGTGGCTTTAACTGTTATAACAACATTCGTCGGAAAAAGCTGACATTTGAAGAAATCGAGCATGAAATGCATGTGATCGCGAAGACTGGTATGGAGGAGATCCTAATGCTGACGGGTGAGAGCCGGGCATATTCTGATGTAAAATACATCGGAGAAGCAGTGAAGATTGCAAGAAAATATTTTAAAAACATCGGAATCGAGATCTACCCGGTGAATGAAGATGAATATCATTATCTTCATGAATGCGGCGTAGATTATGTAACAGTTTTCCAGGAGACGTACAATACGGATAAATATGAAACGCTCCATCTTATGGGGCATAAGCGTGTCTGGCCATACCGATTTGATTCACAGGAACGCGCATTAAGAGGAGGCATGAGAGGAGCCGGATTTTCAGCGCTTTTAGGTCTGGATGATTTCCGGAAAGACGCGCTGGCTACGGCACTGCATGTTTACTATATCAACCGAAAGTATCCGCATGCAGAGTTATCATTAAGCTGTCCGAGACTGAGACCGATCGTAAACAATGATAAAATCAATCCTAGAGACGTGGGTGAGAAGGAGCTTTGTCAGGTGTTATGTGCATATCGGATTTTTCTTCCGTTTGCCGGAATCACGGTATCCAGCCGTGAGAGTGCGGAATTTAGAAATGGAATTACCAAGATCTGCGCTACCAAGGTTTCGGCAGGTGTCTCCACCGGAATCGGTGACCACGAAGAGAAATATGAGGGCAAAGAGGACGAGAACGTCGGAGATGAGCAGTTTGAGATCAATGATGACCGATCGTTTGGAAAAATGTATAAGGATATGGAACAGGGTGGTCTTCAGCCGGTTCTGAATGATTATATCTATGTATAAGGGATATGAACATACCATTGTGATCACAAATCGTATGCTGGTGCAGGGAGATTTCTTTCAACAGATGGAGAAAGTGATCCGGCTGCAGCCGCATGCAGTGATCTTAAGAGAAAAAGATCTGCCGGATGATGCATATGAGGTGATGGCAGAAAAGTTCCTGAAGCTGTGTGCTGCGGAAAATGTGAAATGCTTTCTTCACTCAAGGGTTTTGGCGGCAAAAAGGCTTGGATGCAGCCGGATTCATCTTTCGGTCCCATTCCTTGAGGCAATGGGAGAAGACAAGCGGGAGCAGCTGAGAAAGGATTTTGAAGAGATCAGTGTTTCTTGTCACAGCATGGAGGATATGGAGCTTGCGGTCAAAAGTGGAGCTTCTCAGATCATTCTTGGAACGATTTTCGAAACAGAGTGCAAGAAAGGCTTAAAGGGAAAGGGAGTAGAGTTTGTTAGGGAGGTCTGTGAGAAATGTCCGGTGCCGGTATATGCTATTGGGGGCATCAATATGGAGCGGCTGCCGATTATCATGCAGGCAGGTGCAGCAGGCGGATGTATGATGTCCGGGTTTATGCGACTATAGAACGAAGGCTGTGCCGCATGGCATAAGGAAGTCATACGATACAAAGCAATGAATTTTGAACAAAGGCACATTCTTTTATACGTGAGCACAGAATAACACGCTTGACATTTTCCAAATCCATGATATTATTTACATATACCCCGTATAGGTATATAATAATGACAAGTGGAGGAATGACAGATATGGAACAATATACCGTTACCGGAATGAGCTGTGCTGCCTGCCAGACCCGTGTGGAAAAGGCAGTTTCCAAGGTGTCCGGTGTGACATCGTGCTCCGTGAGTCTGCTTACAAATTCCATGGGTGTAGAAGGGACTGCCTCTCCTGAGAAAATTATTGCGGCTGTGCAGGCCGCCGGTTATGGCGCGTCCTTAAAGGGAGCGGAAACGGAAAATCGAAACAGCTTTACCGAAAGTGCCCTGTATGATGAGAAAGCACTGGAGGATCATGAGACACCGGTGTTGAAGCAACGATTGACCGCGTCTCTT
>ENA-UERY01001259-UERY01001259.1-human-gut-metagenome-genome-assembly--contig:-NODE-1259-length-16325-cov-8.202363_pt1 | contig 16325 bp, 12 predicted proteins | sample MGYA00242989_ERZ507990 | MGnify/ENA primary metagenome ERZ507990 (study PRJEB26167, sample SAMN06115529) | human gut metagenome | host: Homo sapiens | place: China:Fujian | collected 2015-08-26...
GTCGTACTTTCCTGGCTGATCTTTAAAATCTTGACACCACATAACTTCGGTTCCTTTTCCAATATGCTCAATTACTTTCAGGCGAGCCTGATTGCTACCGTAGGTGCAGTTGGTTTCTATTTTGTAATGGTAATGGGAATGTTCGATTTCTCAATTGGTGCAAACATCATGCTTTCCGCAATCGTTGGATGTGTATTTGCAACCAGATTTAACATGGGCTATTTTGGACTTATTATTGGATGCGTTCTTACAGGCGCAATCGTTGGAGTATTGAATGGTATCTTCTATGTAAAACTTCGTATTCCATCAATGATCGTAACAACTGGTCTGGCTCTTATTTATGAGTCGGTCGCAAACTATATCGCAGGCGGTGTTGAGCAGACACTTCCGGCAAACATTCGTGCATTTGGTCAGATGCCATGGGATATCATCCTTGCATTAGCGGCTTGTGCAGTAGCTTACATATTCTTAAACTACACTAAAATCGGAACTTATACCTATGCAATCGGAAGTGATGAGTTCGTTGCAAAGAATATGGGTATTGATGTAAATAAATATAAAGTACTTGCATTTATCTTAAGTGGTGCATTCCTTGGGGTTATGGCGATCTTGACAATCAGTTATGGTTCTTCTATGGTAGCTGTTACCGGAATGGCATCTATGAGCCGAAACTTCGTTCCGACTATGGGATGTTTCTTTGGTCTTGCATTTAAAAAATATGGAATGCCACTTCCGGCAATCATCATCGGTGAGTTCGTAATCAACATCATTTTCTTCGGTTTCATTGCTCTCGGAGCACCGACTGCAATCCAGGATGTTATCACAGGACTTGCACTGCTTATTATCATTACTGTGACAACAAAGGCTACTAAGGGCGAAATCGTCAAGTAATGAAGGGAGGAAGACAGCAATGAGTGAAGTAAGATTACAGGTAAAAAATCTTTGTAAAAACTTCGGTATTACAAAAGCAGTTCAGAATGTATCCTTCAATGTAAACAAAGGAGAGGTTCACGCGCTGATCGGAGAAAACGGTTCTGGTAAATCCACTCTGCTCAAAATGCTTGGTCGTCACCAGCCACCGTCGGAAGGGGAGATTCTTATTGATGCCCAACCGCTGGAAAGCTGGAGCAGCAAAGCGTTTGCCCGCAAAGTGGCTTATTTGCCGCAGCAGCTTCCTCCGGCAGAAGGGATGACCGTGCGTGAACTGGTGGCGATTGGTCGTTACCCGTGGCATGGCGCGCTGGGGCGCTTTGGTGTTGCAGATCGCGAAAAGGTCGAGGAAGCTATCTCGCTGGTTGGCTTAAAACCGCTGGCGCATCGGCTGGTCGATAGCCTTTCTGGCGGCGAACGTCAGCGGGCGTGGATCGCCATGCTGGTGGCGCAGGATAGCCGCTGTCTGTTGCTCGACGAACCGACTTCGGCGCTGGATATCGCCCACCAGGTTGATGTACTGGCGCTGGTGCATCGTTTAAGTCAGGAGCGTGGCCTGACGGTCATTGCCGTGCTGCACGATATCAATATGGCGGCGCGCTACTGTGATTATCTGGTCGCCCTACGCGGCGGTGAAATGATTGCTCAGGGAACGCCTGCGGAAATTATGCGCGGCGAAACCCTCGAAATGATTTATGGCATCCCGATGGGTATTTTGCCGCATCCGGCGGGTGCTGCACCTGTGAGTTTTGTTTATTGATGAGCGGCTTACCTCTTATTTCGCGCCGCCGACTGTTAACGGCGATGGCGCTTTCTCCGTTGTTATGGCAGATGAATACCGCCCACGCGGCGGCTATTGATCCCAATCGTATTGTGGCGCTGGAGTGGTTGCCGGTGGAATTACTGCTGGCGCTCGGCATCGTGCCTTACGGCGTGGCGGATACCATCAACTATCGCCTGTGGGTCAGCGAACCACCATTGCCGGACTCAGTGATTGACGTTGGTTTGCGTACAGAACCCAACCTTGAACTGCTGACCGAAATGAAACCGTCGTTTATGGTCTGGTCTGCAGGATATGGCCCTTCACCAGAAATGCTGGCACGTATTGCGCCGGGGCGCGGATTTAACTTCAGCGACGGCAAACAGCCACTGGCGATGGCGCGTAAATCACTGACGGAAATGGCAGATTTACTTAACCTGCAAAGCGCAGCGGAAACGCATTTAGCGCACTATGAAGACTTTATCCGCAGCATGAAACCCCGCTTTGTGAAGCGTGGTGCACGCCCGTTATTGCTGACGACGCTTATCGATCCGCGCCATATGTTGGTCTTCGGTCCAAACAGCTTGTTCCAGGAAATTCTCGATGAGTACGGCATCCCAAATGCCTGGCAAGGGGAAACCAACTTCTGGGGCAGTACCGCCGTCAGTATCGATCGTCTGGCAGCGTATAAAGACGTTGATGTGCTCTGTTTTGATCACGACAACAGCAAAGACATGGATGCGCTAATGGCAACCCCGCTGTGGCAGGCCATGCCGTTTGTCCGCGCCGGACGCTTTCAGCGCGTACCCGCAGTCTGGTTTTATGGTGCGACGCTCTCGGCAATGCACTTTGTGCGCGTTCTGGATAACGCCATCGGAGGTAAAGCGTGAGTAAACGAATTGCGCTTTTTCCGGCGTTATTGCTGGCGCTGCTGGTGATTGTCGCTACGGCGCTGACCTGGATGAACTTTTCGCAGGCGCTGCCGCGTAGCCAGTGGGCGCAGGCCGCCTGGTCGCCGGATATTGACGTCATCGAGCAGATGATTTTTCACTACAGCTTGTTGCCGCGTCTGGCGATTTCGCTGCTGGTGGGCGCGGGCCTGGGGATGGTGGGCGTGCTGTTTCAGCAAGTGCTGCGTAACCCGCTGGCGGAACCGACGACGTTGGGTGTTGCAACAGGCGCGCAACTGGGGATTACCGTCACCACGCTCTGGGCGATCCCCGGTGCTATGGCGAGCCAGTTTGCTGCGCTGGCAGGGGCTTGCGTTGTTGGCTTAATTGTCTTTGGCGTCGCGTGGGGGAAACGGCTTTCGCCGGTTACGCTGATTCTCGCGGGGCTGGTAGTGAGCCTTTATTGCGGCGCAATCAATCAGTTACTGGTTATCTTCCATCATGACCAACTGCAAAGCATGTTCCTGTGGAGCACCGGAACGCTGACGCAAACCGACTGGGGCGGCGTTGAGCGTTTATGGCCGCAGCTGCTGGGCGGTGTGATGCTGACGTTGCTGCTACTTCGTCCGTTAACCCTGATGGGGCTTGATGATGGCGTGGCGCGCAATCTCGGGCTGGCCTTGTCGCTCGCTCGTCTGGCGGCGTTGTCGCTGGCGATTGTCATCAGTGCGCTGCTGGTGAACGCGGTGGGGATTATCGGCTTTATCGGGTTGTTCGCGCCGCTGCTGGCAAAAATGCTGGGGGCGCGGCGTTTGTTGCCACGGTTGATGCTGGCATCGCTGATTGGTGCGTTAATTCTGTGGCTTTCTGATCAAATCATCCTCTGGCTGACTCGCGTGTGGATGGAAGTGTCTACCGGTTCGGTCACTGCGTTGATCGGTGCGCCGCTGCTACTGTGGCTGCTGCCGCGTTTACGCAGCATTAGCGCGCCGGATATGAAGGTCAACGATCGTGTCGCGGCTGAACGCCAACATGTGCTGGCGTTTGCCCTCGCGGGCGGCGTGCTGCTGTTGATGGCTGTGGTGGTGGCGCTGTCGTTTGGTCGTGATGCGCACGGCTGGACGTGGGCGAGCGGGGCGTTGCTCGAGGATTTAATGCCCTGGCGCTGGCCGCGAATTATGGCGGCGCTGTTTGCGGGCGTCATGCTGGCGGTGGCGGGCTGTATTATTCAGCGACTGACCGGAAACCCGATGGCAAGCCCGGAAGTGCTGGGGATTAGCTCCGGCGCGGCGTTTGGCGTGGTGTTAATGCTGTTTCTGGTGCCGGGTAATGCCTTTGGCTGGCTGTTACCCACAGGCAGTCTCGGGGCGGCGGTGACGCTGTTGATCATTATGATCGCCGCCGGACGCGGTGGATTTTCCCCACACCGCATGTTACTGGCGGGGATGGCGTTAAGTACCGCGTTCACCATGCTTTTGATGATGTTGCAGGCAAGTGGTGACCCGCGAATGGCGCAAGTGCTGACCTGGATTTCCGGTTCGACCTACAACGCGACCGATGCGCAGGTCTGGCGCACCGGAATTGTGATGGTGATTTTGCTGGCGATTACCCCGCTGTGCCGCCGCTGGCTGACCATTTTACCGCTGGGTGGTGATACCGCACGAGCCGTGGGGATGGCGCTGACGCCGACGCGAATTGCGCTGCTGCTGTTAGCGGCTTGCCTGACGGCGACCGCGACAATGACCATTGGTCCGTTGAGTTTTGTTGGTTTAATGGCACCGCATATTGCGCGGATGATGGGCTTTCGACGGACGATGCCACACATCGTAATTTCGGCGCTGGTGGGTGGTTTACTGCTGGTGTTCGCTGACTGGTGTGGGCGGATGGTGCTGTTTCCATTCCAGATCCCGGCGGGGCTGCTGTCGACCTTTATCGGCGCGCCATATTTTATCTATTTGTTGAGAAAGCAGAGCCGTTAATAGGATGCCTCGCCCGGTGGGCGAGGCAAAATCATCACAACTTCGCAAACACCCGACGTGCAGCATCGATGGTGTTATTGATATCTTCCATGCTGTGCGCCACAGACATAAAGCCCGCTTCAAACGCTGACGGTGCCAGATAAACACCTTCGTCCAGCATCATATGGAAGAAACGTTTAAAGCGTTCCACGTCACAGGACATCACATCCTGGTAGCATGTCACGGACTCGGCGTCGGTAAAGAAAATACCGAACATGCCGCCAACGTGGTTTACCACCAGCGGAATTCCGGCTTCTTCTGCCGCTTCCCGCAGACCTTCTGCCAGACGTGTTGTCAGCTCATCCAGCGTCTCGTGAACGCCCGGCTGTGCGACTTCATTCAGACAGGCGAAACCAGCAGCCATCGCAATCGGGTTACCGGAAAGCGTACCCGCCTGATAGACCGGACCGGTCGGGGCCAGCGCATCCATTACATCACGACGACCACCGAATGCGCCTACCGGCATTCCACCGCCGATGATTTTGCCGAGGCAGGTTAAATCTGGCACTACGCCGTAATAATCCTGTGCGCCAGCTAGCGCTACGCGGAAACCGGTCATCACTTCATCGATGATCAGCAACGCGCCAAATTCGTCGCACAGCGCGCGCAGACCTGGCAGGAACTCTGGCAGCGGTGGCACGCAGTTCATATTGCCTGCCACCGGCTCGACGATAATACAGGCAATCTCTTGCGGGTATTGCTCAAACGCGGCGCGTACAGAAGCCAGATCGTTATAAGTACAGGTTAAGGTATGTTTGGCGAAATCTGCCGGAACGCCCGGCGAGTTTGGCTGGCCTAACGTGAGTGCGCCAGAACCGGCTTTCACCAGCAGGCAGTCAGCGTGACCGTGGTAACAACCTTCAAATTTAATAATTTTGTCGCGACCGGTAAAACCACGGGCCAGGCGGATGGCGCTCATCGTCGCCTCGGTGCCGGAGTTCACCATGCGCACCATATCCATGGTCGGGACCAGTTCGGTCACCAGTTGCGCCATTTTCACTTCCATTTCGGTTGGTGCACCAAAGCTTAAACCACGCTCGGCGGCTTCAATCACGGCATTGCGGATTGCCGGATGGTTATGGCCCAGCACCATCGGCCCCCAGGAACCGACATAATCGATATAGGCTTTGCCATCAACATCGTACAGATAAGCGCCGTCCGCTTTTTCGATAAACAGTGGAGTGCCGCCCACGCCAGTAAAGGCGCGAACAGGGGAGTTCACACCGCCAGGGATCAGCTCGCGCGCTGCGCTGTAAAGATTTTCAGACTTACTCATGGAGGGTTCCTGATTCGTAGAAAAAGTGAATGGCTGCTATTCTATGTTATTCATAACAAGTTAAATACTCGTCAAACATCAGGCTGCTTGTACTGGTGCAATCCTGATTTCTTAGAGTATAAAAGTTTTGTGCATTTGAAACATTACGCTTTGCAAAGGATTTTCATGGAACGTGCGAGTAAAATGCCGTCATCTTATTTGTATGACCAATAAGTGATCATTGGATGAAAACTGATACTCCCTCTTTAGAAACACCGCAGGCCGCGCGCCTGCGACGCAGACAACTGATTCGCCAACTTCTTGAGCGCGATAAAACCCCGTTAGCCATTTTGTTTATGGCGGCAGTCGTCGGCACGCTTGTCGGGCTGGCAGCGGTTGCTTTTGACAAAGGTGTCGCCTGGTTGCAGAACCAACGTATGGGGGCGCTGGTACATACTGCTGATAATTATCCGCTTCTGTTAACCGTCGCTTTTCTCTGTTCGGCGGTGCTGGCGATGTTCGGCTACTTTTTGGTGCGCAAATACGCGCCGGAAGCAGGTGGTTCGGGGATCCCGGAAATTGAAGGGGCGCTGGAAGATCAACGTCCTGTTCGCTGGTGGCGTGTATTGCCGGTGAAATTCTTTGGCGGGCTGGGGACACTCGGCGGAGGCATGGTGTTGGGGCGCGAAGGGCCAACCGTGCAGATCGGCGGTAACATTGGCCGTATGGTGCTTGATATTTTCCGCCTGAAAGGTGACGAAGCTCGCCATACGCTGCTGGCAACCGGTGCTGCTGCGGGGCTGGCTGCGGCCTTTAACGCGCCGCTGGCGGGTATTTTGTTTATTATCGAAGAGATGCGTCCGCAGTTTCGCTATACGTTAATTTCGATTAAAGCGGTATTTATTGGCGTCATTATGTCGACCATTATGTACCGGATTTTTAATCATGAAGTTGCGTTGATTGACGTCGGTAAACTTTCTGATGCGCCGCTTAATACGCTGTGGCTTTATCTGATCCTCGGTATTATTTTTGGCATTTTCGGCCCTATTTTTAATAAATGGGTGCTGGGGATGCAGGATTTGCTGCACCGTGTGCACGGCGGCAATATTACCAAATGGGTGCTAATGGGCGGTGCGATTGGCGGTCTGTGTGGATTGCTGGGGTTTGTGGCACCAGCAACGTCGGGCGGCGGTTTTAACCTGATTCCTATCGCTACCGCGGGGAATTTCAGCATGGGAATGCTGGTGTTTATCTTCGTCGCGCGGGTCATTACCACCTTACTCTGCTTCTCTTCCGGCGCGCCGGGCGGTATTTTTGCCCCGATGCTGGCGCTGGGTACTGTGCTGGGAACCGCTTTCGGAATGGTTGCCGTTGAGCTGTTTCCGCAATATCACCTTGAGGCGGGGACGTTTGCTATTGCCGGAATGGGGGCATTACTGGCGGCATCTATTCGCGCGCCGTTAACGGGGATCATTCTGGTTCTGGAGATGACCGATAACTACCAGCTCATTTTGCCAATGATTATTACCGGTCTTGGCGCAACACTATTAGCGCAATTTACCGGCGGGAAACCGCTATACTCGGCGATTCTTGCGCGCACGCTGGCAAAACAGGAAGCTGAGCAACTGGCGCGAAGCAAGGCCGCATCAGCCAGCGAGAATACTTGAACGAAATACCAGGGTATTAGATAATGGCGATTATTATTGGGTTAGAATTTGCCCAATTGCCGATGTCGTTTGGAGCAAAATATGAGTGATGACGTAGCACTGCCGCTGGAGTTTACCGACGCAGCAGCCAACAAAGTTAAAAGCCTGATCGCTGACGAAGATAACCCGAATCTGAAATTACGCGTGTATATCACCGGTGGCGGTTGCAGCGGCTTCCAGTATGGTTTCACCTTTGATGATCAGGTGAACGAAGGCGATATGACCATCGAAAAACAGGGCGTTGGCCTGGTGGTTGATCCGATGAGCCTGCAATATCTGGTCGGCGGTTCCGTTGATTATACCGAAGGTCTGGAAGGTTCTCGTTTCATCGTGACCAACCCGAACGCGAAAAGCACCTGCGGTTGCGGTTCTTCCTTTAGTATCTAATCTGTTGTTCATGTGCCGGATAAACTATCCGGCACATCTTCTCTCTTCAACGCCCATTCTCATCCAGCGCAAACGTCGGTAGCTTAAGATGCCAACGAATAGCCGCCAGCCGAATCAATAGCGTCACGACCATGCCCATCATACTGGCTGTTTCCAGTGGTACGGAAAATGTGTAATAAGCCGTAGCGTGGACAATACCGCCGATAATACAGGCAGTTGCGTAGATTTCTGTACGTAAAATCATGGGGATTTCGCGGGCCAGAACATCACGAATGATCCCGCCGCCAACGCCAGTAATGACGCCCATACAAACCGCGATTAACGGACCGGCTTCCGCATTAAAGGCTTTATTCACGCCAATGCCGACAAACACCGCCAGACCAACGGCGTCCAGCACCGGCAACATCCATTTTGGTAAGCGTCTTGGCTGGCGCACCAGCACGATGGTCAGCATGCTGGTGACCATTGCAACGACCAGATCGGTGGGATCTTTCACCCAAAATACCGGGCCGTGATCCAGCGCCATGTCGCGAATTGTCCCGCCGCCTACTGCGGTTACCACGCCCAGTACCAGAACACCAAAAGGGTCCATACGCAATTTTCCGGCTAACAAAACGCCGGAGATGGCAAATACCGCTGTGCCGACTATATCCAGCCAATAGACGAGCATTGTTCAATCCCCACTGAGCACCTGAAAAGGTCAGGCACTAATCTACCTGTGAAAGCGCATTACAGAGCTGTTGTGCAGCGAGGATAATACGTGGGCTTGCACGTTCAAACCAGTCACTCGTGAGAGGAATAACGGGAATTTTGAGCTGTTCACCCCAGTATTGTTTGATTTTAGGAATTTGGTCCGGTCCGCCTGTAATGACAATCGCCTGTGGCGAGCGTGCTAACACCTGTTCGCGGCTAACTTGCGGCCAGGGAACCCGGCTGTCTTTAAAGATGTTTTCTCCGCCACAAACTTCGAGTACCTGGTTCTGAATCGACTCTTTTCCACTGGTAAATGGCGGATTAATGCCGAATTGCAGAAAAACACGTTTTTTAGGTTTATCAGCATATTGCGCTTTCAATTGCGCGTACTGATCCAGCAGGGATTGCGCGGCTTGTTCGGCCTTGTCTGGTTGCGGACTCCAGGGGGCCAGTTGACGTAACGCATTGGCAATTTGTTCAATGCTTGTCGCATCGACCCACATCACTTTTATTCCCAGCGAAGCCAGCTGGTCAACCTGCCGCTCGGCATTACCTCCACGCCAGGCAATCACCAGATCGGGTTTCAGCGCGACAATGCGTTCCAGATTCATCCCCTGCCAGGTGGAAACCTGCTCAATCTTTTGCGCTTGTGGAGGATAGTCGGAATAGCTGCTGACCCCAACCGGCGTGATCCCGGCGGCAAAGGCAAGTTCAGTGTTGGCGGGAGAAAGCGTGATGACGCGCGGCGCGGCGTTGAGCCACAGTGGCGCAAGAAAAGACAGGGCGACCAGCGCCCTGAACAGTGACTTAGCCATGTGCAAGTTTCTGCACCAGTGACTCAACCATCAGGCTGGACTGTTTAGCGGCAACAGCCAGGAACTCATCGAAGCTAAGATGAGACTGTTGATCGGCCACGTCGGAGATGGCGCGTACTACGACAAACGGGACGTTGAAATTGTGGCAGACATGGGCGATTGCCGTCGCTTCCATCTCTACAGCAATGGCCTGTGGGAAGTTGTGGCGGATTTTCGCCAGACCAACAGAACCGTTGATGAAAGCGTCGCCGCTAACAATCAGGCCACGTACAGCGTTAAGATTCAGTTCGGCAATGCAGGCCTCAGCGGCAGCGATCAGTTTATCGTCAGCTTTAAAGCCTGCCGGACAGCCTGGTAACTGACCGTATTCATAACCAAATGCCGTGACATCCGCGTCGTGATAACGTGCTTCGTCCGAGACAACGATATCGCCCACTTTCAACGTTGGTGCCAGGCCACCGGCAGAACCGGTGTTAATAATCACATCTGGCTTGCAGTGTTCCAACAGCAAAGTGGCACCCAGCGCCGCAGCGACTTTACCGATGCCCGATTTCAGAAGCGCAACCTCGGTTCCATTCAGTTGGCCGGTATAGATTTCGCAACCGCCGAGACTGATAGTTTGACGGTTTTCGATTTTGTCACGCAGCAGCGTAACTTCTTCTTCCATTGCACCAATGATGCCGATTTTCATAGATTTACTCGCGATAAGCCCGATTTGAAGGCATAGTTTACCATGCGCTTACGGGGAAGCGTATTTCTCACGCGGGAGAGGACATGGCACAGATTGATTTCCGAAAAAAAATAAACTGGCATCGTCGTTACCGTTCACCGCAGGGCGTTAAAACCGAACATGAGATCCTGCGGATCTTCGAGAGCGATCGCGGGCGTATCATCAACTCTCCGGCAATTCGTCGTCTGCAACAAAAGACCCAGGTTTTTCCACTGGAGCGCAATGCCGCCGTGCGCACGCGTCTTACCCACTCGATGGAAGTCCAGCAGGTGGGGCGTTATATCGCTAAAGAGATTTTAAGCCGCCTGAAAGAGCTTAAATTACTGGAGACGTATGGTCTCGATGAACTGACCGGGCCCTTTGAAAGCATTGTTGAGATGTCATGCCTGATGCACGATATCGGCAATCCGCCGTTTGGTCATTTTGGCGAAGCGGCGATAAATGACTGGTTTCGCCAACGTTTGCACCCGGAAGATGCCGAAAGCCAGCCTCTGACTGACGATCGCTGCAGCGTGGCGGCACTACGTTTACGGGACGGGGAAGAACCGCTTAACGAGCTGCGGCGCAAGATTCGTCAGGACTTATGTCATTTTGAAGGTAACGCACAGGGTATTCGTTTGGTGCATACATTGATGCGGATGAATCTCACCTGGGCGCAGGTTGGCGGTATTTTAAAATATACCCGTCCGGCGTGGTGGCGTGGTGAAACGCCTGAGACACATCACTATTTAATGAAAAAGCCGGGCTATTATCTTTCCGAAGAAGCCTATATTGCCCGGTTGCGTAAAGAACTTAATTTGGCGCTTTACAGTCGTTTTCCATTAACGTGGATTATGGAAGCTGCCGACGACATCTCCTATTGTGTGGCAGACCTTGAAGATGCGGTAGAGAAAAGAATATTTACCGTTGAGCAGCTTTATCATCATTTGCACGAAGCGTGGGGCCAGCATGAGAAAGGTTCGCTCTTTTCGCTGGTGGTTGAAAATGCCTGGGAAAAATCACGCTCAAATAGTTTAAGCCGCAGTACGGAAGATCAGTTTTTTATGTATTTACGGGTAAACACCCTAAATAAACTGGTACCCTACGCGGCACAACGATTTATTGATAATCTGCCTGCGATTTTCGCCGGAACGTTTAATCATGCATTATTGGAAGATGCCAGCGAATGCAGCGATCTTCTTAAGCTATATAAAAATGTCGCTGTAAAACATGTGTTTAGCCATCCAGATGTCGAGCAGCTTGAATTGCAGGGCTATCGGGTCATTAGCGGATTATTAGAGATTTATCGTCCTTTATTAAACCTGCCGTTATCAGACTTTACTGAACTGGTAGAAAAAGAACGGGTGAAACGTTTCCCTATTGAATCGCGCTTATTCCACAAACTCTCGACGCGCCATCGGCTGGCCTATGTCGAGGCTGTCAGTAAATTACCGTCAGATTCTCCTGAGTTTCCGCTATGGGAATATTATTACCGTTGCCGCCTGCTGCAGGATTATATCAGCGGTATGACCGACCTCTATGCGTGGGATGAATACCGACGTCTGATGGCCGTAGAACAATAACCAGGCTTTTGTAAAGACGAACAATAAATTTTTACCTTTTGCAGAAACTTTAGTTCGGAACTTCGCGCTATAAAACGAATCTGAAGAACACAGCAATTTTGCGTTATCTGTTAATCGAGACTGAAATACATGAAAAAAACCACATTAGCACTGAGTGCACTGGCTCTGAGTTTAGGTTTGGCGTTATCTCCGCTCTCTGCAACGGCGGCTGAGACTTCTTCAGCAACGACAGCCCAGCAGATGCCAAGCCTTGCACCGATGCTCGAAAAGGTGATGCCTTCAGTGGTCAGCATTAACGTAGAAGGTAGCACAACCGTTAATACGCCGCGTATGCCGCGTAATTTCCAGCAGTTCTTCGGTGATGATTCTCCGTTCTGCCAGGAAGGTTCTCCGTTCCAGAGCTCTCCGTTCTGCCAGGGGGGCCCGGGCGGTAATGGCGGCGGCCAGCAACAGAAATTCATGGCGCTGGGTTCCGGCGTCATCATTGATGCCGATAAAGGCTATGTCGTCACCAACAACCACGTTGTTGATAACGCGACGGTGATTAAAGTCCAGCTTAGCGATGGTCGTAAGTTCGACGCGAAGATGGTTGGCAAAGATCCGCGCTCTGATATCGCGCTGATCCAAATCCAGAACCCGAAAAACCTGACCGCAATTAAGATGGCGGATTCTGATGCACTGCGCGTGGGTGATTACACCGTAGCGATTGGTAACCCGTTTGGTCTGGGCGAGACGGTAACTTCCGGGATTGTCTCTGCGCTGGGGCGTAGCGGCCTGAATGCCGAAAACTACGAAAACTTCATCCAGACCGATGCAGCGATCAACCGTGGTAACTCCGGTGGTGCGCTGGTTAACCTGAACGGCGAACTGATCGGTATCAACACCGCGATCCTCGCACCGGACGGCGGCAACATCGGTATCGGTTTTGCTATCCCGAGTAACATGGTGAAAAACCTGACCTCGCAGATGGTGGAATACGGCCAGGTGAAACGCGGTGAGCTGGGTATTATGGGGACTGAGCTGAACTCCGAACTGGCGAAAGCGATGAAAGTTGACGCCCAGCGCGGTGCTTTCGTAAGCCAGGTTCTGCCTAATTCCTCCGCTGCAAAAGCGGGCATTAAAGCGGGTGATGTGATCACCTCACTGAACGGTAAGCCAATCAGCAGCTTTGCCGCACTGCGTGCTCAGGTGGGTACTATGCCGGTGGGCAGCAAACTGACCCTGGGCTTGCTGCGCGACGGTAAGCAGGTCAACGTGAATCTGGAACTGCAGCAGAGCAGCCAGAATCAGGTTGATTCCAGCTCCATCTTCAACGGCATTGAAGGCGCTGAGATGAGCAACAAAGGCAAAGATCAGGGCGTGGTAGTGAACAACGTGAAAACGGGCACTCCGGCTGCGCAGATCGGCCTGAAGAAAGGTGATGTGATTATTGGCGCGAACCAGCAGGCAGTGAAAAACATCGCTGAACTGCGTAAAGTTCTCGACAGCAAACCGTCTGTGCTGGCACTGAACATTCAGCGCGGCGACAGCACTATCTACCTGTTAATGCAGTAATCTCCCTCAACCCCTTCCTGAAAACGGGAAGGGGTTCTCCTTACAATCTGTGAACTTCACCACAACTCCATACATCTTCATCATCCTTTAGGCATTTGCACAATGCCGTACGTTACGTACTTCCTTATGCTAAGCCGTGCATAACGGAGGACTTATGGCTGGCTGGCATCTTGATACCAAAATGGCGCAGGATATCGTGGCACGTACCATGCGCATCATCGATACCAATATCAACGTAATGGATGCCCGTGGGCGAATTATCGGCAGCGGCGATCGTGAGCGTATTGGTGAATTGCACGAAGGTGCATTGCTGGTACTTTCACAGGGACGAGTCGTCGATATCGATGACGCGGTGGCACGTCATCTGCACGGTGTGCGGCAGGGGATTAATCTACCGTTACGGCTGGAAGGTGAAATTGTCGGCGTAATTGGCCTGACAGGTGAACCAGAGAATCTGCGTAAATATGGCGAACTGGTCTGCATGACGGCTGAAATGATGCTGGAACAGTCGCGGTTGATGCACTTGTTGGCGCAGGATAGCCGTTTGCGGGAAGAACTGGTGATGAACCTGATTCAGGCAGAGGAGAATACTCCCGCACTTACTGAATGGGCGCAACGGCTGGGGATCGATCTCAATCAACCGCGAGTGGTGGCTATTGTTGAGGTCGACAGCGGTCAGCTTGGCGTGGACAGCGCAATGGCGGAGTTACAACAACTGCAAAACGCGCTGACTACGCCCGAGCGTAATAATCTGGTGGCGATTGTCTCGCTAACCGAAATGGTGGTGTTGAAACCGGCGTTGAACTCTTTTGGGCGCTGGGATGCAGAAGATCATCGTAAGCGAGTTGAACAACTGATTACCCGCATGAAAGAGTACGGCCAGCTGCGTTTTCGCGTTTCGCTGGGCAACTATTTTACCGGTCCTGGCAGTATTGCCCGATCCTATCGTACGGCGAAAACGACGATGGTGGTGGGTAAACAGCGGATGCCAGAAAGTCGCTGCTATTTTTATCAGGATCTGATGTTACCTGTGTTACTCGACAGTTTGCGTGGCGACTGGCAGGCCAACGAACTGGCGCGACCGCTGGCGCGGCTGAAAGCGATGGACAATAACGGCTTGCTGCGACGAACGCTGGCGGCGTGGTTTCGCCACAATGTGCAACCGCTGGCAACGTCAAAGGCGTTGTTTATTCATCGTAATACCCTGGAGTATCGGCTTAATCGTATATCGGAACTGACCGGGCTTGATTTGGGCAATTTTGATGACAGGTTGCTGCTGTATGTGGCGTTACAACTGGATGAAGAGCGGTAGGTCGATTACAAAATTACAGCCGGGTGAGACTTTACCCGGCCCACAGAATGACATTATTTACGCGTCAGTTTTTCCAGATCGGCTTCAATCTCGCTGATCTTATTGGTTACTACTGACTCCAGGTGACGTAAGTCATCGAGGATCTTACGCTTAAGATCAACTTCGCTGCGGTCACGCTGGCAGATTTGATCAAGCTCATCAATGATATACCGTAGATTCGGGCTGATTTCCTGGACTTCTTTATAACCCTGACCCACACCATCAGCGACGACCGTTTTACGCTGACGCGGATATTTAAACTTAACGCTCTTGGCGAAAAACTCGCCTTTGTCTTTCTGGAAATAGATTTTCAGAATATCGTTGTTGGCTTCCTGCCGGAGGCTGTAACGATCAATTTCTTCAGGATTGGTAATACCCAGACTTTTCAGATTGTCGTACATAGCGTTACCTCAAAATGAGTCAGTAAATTGTGCTTATTTTAGCATTTGGCCTGGCCCGCCCGGCTCGACTGTGATCGCAGAAAGCCTTTTTCTTCCAGACTTCTATCATGGCGTAAAAATCAAAAAATTACCTGCTTTATTCTGGTGATAAAATTCACGATCTACACCAGTTCCAGCATCGTTACTTCCGGGCGGCAGTTCAGACGCAAACCATACAAACTGCCCACGCCACGGGTTGTGTAGATGTGTCTTTCGCCAAAGGCATTTAATCCGGCGACGTAACGTTTATCTTCGACAGGGGCAAAAGGTTCACCAACCAACGGTACGCGCAGTTGCCCGCCGTGAGTATGGCCGCACAGCATCAGATCCCAGGGTTCATCACGCATGACTTCTTTGCTGTCGGGATTATGCGCCAGCACCAGTCTTGGCAGATTGGCTTCGCTGGCGGGAGGCGGTTTGCATTGTCCGGCCCATAAGTCACCAGTGCCTACCAGTTCGAATTGCCTGTTCGGCGTGGCGATCACCGTAGCCTGGTTAAACAACACCGTGATGCCCGCTGATTTCAACGTCTCGCCAATTAAGTGATTTTTTTCTGTACCAACAGGGCGATCGTGGTTGCCGAAGCAGGCAAACGTCGGCGCACATTCGGCAAGGGGGGAGAGTACGTCACTAAACGCCGAAAAATTCAGCGACATATCAAATAATACGTAATCGCCGCCCAGTAATATCAAATCGGGCTTTTGTTCTATGCCAAGAGCAATCGCGTCAGAAATCAGGCTTAAAGGAACAAAACGAGAGTAATGGAGATCGGCCAGAAAAAGAATTTTGAATGGTGCTGCGTTGTCTTTAAAAAAGGCGAGGCGGTGACGGATTAATTCAAACCAGCCTGGCTCACAGTAATGCATATAACCGAAACCTGAGCTCGTGGCTATCGTCGCGGCAGTAGCCTGCAAAAATCGGCGGCGTGAAATCATCGCTCATCCCTGCAAAAAAATCGGGCAGCGTCGTGCTGCCCGTGTGCATACTTTTAGTCGATGGTACGCAGCAGTTCGTTAATGCCGACTTTGCCGCGAGTTTTCGCGTCAACTTTCTTAACGATAACCGCACAGTAGAGGCTGTATTTGCCATCTTTCGACGGCAGATTACCTGAAACAACCACAGACCCCGCCGGAACGCGACCGTAGTGGATTTCGCCGGTTTCACGGTCGTAAATACGGGTGCTCTGACCGATGTATACGCCCATGGAAATAACGGAACCTTCTTCGACAATCAC
>ENA-UERY01001260-UERY01001260.1-human-gut-metagenome-genome-assembly--contig:-NODE-1260-length-16313-cov-3.207194_pt1 | contig 16313 bp, 16 predicted proteins | sample MGYA00242989_ERZ507990 | MGnify/ENA primary metagenome ERZ507990 (study PRJEB26167, sample SAMN06115529) | human gut metagenome | host: Homo sapiens | place: China:Fujian | collected 2015-08-26...
ACACCAAGGATCAGTGTTCCACACTGGTGTTCCATACAGAAGTCAATGATACTACGACTGATCTTGTGGCACTGGTCCTTCACAAAATTGGCATAATAATGCTTGGAAAAAGTTTGAAGAAGCATCAAATGATACAATAGTTTGCTACATGGATGGTTATCCTATAAGAAAGTGTGATATAGATGATAATTATTGTGTAAAAAAGAAGATAATAGATGAGATTGTATCAGAAAGAAAAAGTAATATATATGAAATTCAAACTATGAGTTCAAATACAGTTAAATCAAATGGTTTACCTAATAAGACGGTATCAATTCCTAAAAAATATAATAATGCAATAATACAATCAACCGTAGATGCACCTAGATATTCACAAACATCAAAAACATATTATTTTACTAGAACGAGGGGTGCCAAATATGCAAGTAAAATAACATATAAAGATTCAACTCAGCTAATTGCTTTAGTAGCAGGTTTTACACCTAAGGTTGGTCCTGTCATTTCGATAACTTTCACTTTTTCATCTTTATATAAATCATCTGTTGCATCTGATATCAGGAAAAGAACTGATAATAACAAAAAGGTAAAGATTAATGAAGCTTCATCTAGATATGGTGCTTTTTATGGCGTTTTTGACTGGAGTAGTAGAAAAATTGAAGTTCCTCAAAATTATAGTAATGGTACAACAACTCAAAAATTAAAAAATTTGCAGTATAAATAATAAAAACATATAAGAAATTGAAAGAAAGGAGACTGGTTCATTATTCTCAAACGAGTGTAATCGAACTATATGTGACGAATGATGGAGATAAAATGCCCTTTTTGCAATTCGAAAATGGAAAAAGGTGAAATAAATCAAGACAGATATTCTTTGAAGTGGGTATCTGAAAATCATAGTGCCAAAAGTGTAAAACTTACAAGCTTACTAACAAAAACATACGTTGAGGCATATTTGTGTAGAGATTGCAACAAAATTATAATTGATATTAATCAAACTTAAAAGTTACTAAAGAATAAGAAATCTTATGAACAGTATGGAAAATTAGATAAATACGGAAGATGTACAACTTGTATTGCGAACATAGGAAAAGATTTGATGCCTACAGGAAAAAGAGGTCCAATAGGAATGATCAAGCCTGCAGGATGGCATACAGTGAAATACAATTGTGTGGATGGAAAATATCTATATAACCGTTGTCATTTGATCGGCAAACAAATAAATAAGGAATCTCCTGCCTCTAAGTGTAAACGAAGGTAGGAGAGGAATTATCAAAAAGAAATGAAACGGTAGTAGCGGGCGAAGAGAAATCGGTATCCCCTACGGACATAAGGTCAAGCAACGTCGGTATTCCCGACATGTCGGACTCTGTGAAATTATCGACCGTGGATTGAAACAAAAAAGGAAAAATTAAATCATATTTTTCATAAGGATTTGGGATCATTGCAACATGTAATGATCCTTTTTCTTTCCCGAAAAATACATTGATAAAACAAAAAATTTGTGATACTATATAATTGTATTTTTTATCAGATTCCCAACATTAGGAGAAGTGGGACTTTTTATAGAAAATACTTAGAAAGAAACTTTATAAAACTTTTATTTATAGAAGGGTACAAATTTAACAGACGGGAAGTCTGTTTTTTTTGTGCCTTTTTTGCGATAAGGAAATTGACAAAAATACGTCAACATGTAAAAATAAGAAAGGAGATATTTTGAACACAGAGTTATCAAGGACACTGACGATCGCAGAAGCAAAAGAACAATATGATGAGAATTGTAAAAATATTCTCAGTAACAAAGTGATTCTTGCTTGGATATTACGTCGTACAGTGAAAGAATTTGCTGTTTACAGCATTGACAAAATTATGGAATGTATCGAAAAACCAACAGTTTCTAAAGTATGTGTTAATCCGGGTCTGACGAATCATCAGAAGATCACAGGAATTAATACGGAAGATGCTGTAAATGAAGAAGGTGTCATATATTATGACCTGCGTTTTTTCGCTATTGTTCCCAAAACACAGGAAAAGATCAGGCTGATCATTAATGTAGAAGCACAGAAATCTTTTTACCCTGGATATCACATTGAAACCAGAGGAATTTTCTATGCTGCTAGGATGTTATCTGCACAGCTAGGAACAGAATTTGCGATTCCAAATTATCAGAATCTCAAAAAAGTATATTCTATTTGGATTTGCATGAATGCACCAAACTATATCGGAAATGCGATTTCTGAATATAAAATAGCAAAAGAGGATATTATTTCAGGAATTCCAGATAATGTGGAAGCATATGATAAATTATCAGTGATTATGATTTGTCTAAATCAAAAAAAAGAAGATCAAACGAATGATTCATTTTTGAAAATGATGAATTTATTATTAAATTCTCATATTTCAGCTAAGGAGAAAAAGAAAATTTTACAAACGGATTATCATATTCCAATGACGATCCGCTTAGGAGAGGAGTTGAATCTCATGTGTAACTTATCAGATTTGGTAGAAGAAGAAGCAAGAGAAAAAGCATTAAAGGAAGGACATGCTAAAGGACGTGCTAAAGGACGTGCTGAGGGTATTGAAGAAGGAAAGATTACCACTTTAGTTGGACTTGTTGCTGACAAAATACTTTCTGTTGATGAAGCAGCGAAACGTGCCGGTGTGGCAAAAAAAGATTTTTTAAAGTATTTAAACTAAAGCAACAGACTTTGTAGTAGTGTTTTAACGAAAATTTTATAATGAAAGGGTACAAATTTAACAGACGAAAGGTCTGTTTTTTTTGTGCCCTTTTTTACGTTAAGAAAGGAGAGAAGAGGATGGATGAATTCTTAAACATGGTTGAATCATTTTGTAACAATGGTGGTTTTTTGCAAATCGGATTACGAGATCCAGAAACTCTAAGAGTATATGCAGAAACAGCTCATAATCTTAGGAGAAGCAATAAAACATTGTCGCATGATGAAAAAATGATACTGACACGTATTGAGGTTATTTTTTGTGGAGCATATGGAGACATTGATCGTCAGATTATTAATATAGCTGCCAGCTTGCAACACAAAGACAATGATTTAAAAGGGTATTTAAGATGTTTTTATGAAAAAGAAGGCATCAATATGAAATACCGAAGTAAGTCGTTTATTCAATCCTGTTTAGATGGGGAATCTGTTCTAGCTGATTTAGATGATTGGATCAAATATTGGCAGACTCATAGTACAGGAAAGATACTTATGGATTTTTTAGGATTAGATCCGACAGAATACCGTAAATGGGCAGAAAGTAATAATCAAAAAAATAATGATCGAGATTTTTGGATCGAGGTAATAGAAAGTCGAACAATTAGGAGGAAAAAAGTATGTTAAAACTGACTGATCAAGGAAGGAAAGAGGTAAGTAACTTTGTTCAGAAATGTGAGGAATTCCGGAAGGAACTTCTGGACACCGGCAGAGATACAGGACATATTGGACCGCCAGATGCGGGAACTGTTGAGAAATATGCAGTGCAAAAAGGTTCAGTAAATGGTGTTTATGAAGAAAGCTGGCATGTAGCTGATAACTATTGTCTTCGCATTATATTATACGTTAATAAAGATTTTATTGAATTATGAGAAAGGAGAATGATTAAGATGCTAAACGATTTAGTATATTTAGTTGCATTTATGTCTGTTTTTTTTATTGGTTTAGGAACGGTAACTCTGGCAGTAGAGAAAATACCATTTCTACACAAAATGACAATCCGACTTATTAATGCAATGACATTTAATGAAAATGATAAGATCCCGGAAGATTGGGATGGAAAGGATGAAGAATGAAGAAACAAGCAAGAGACATTGCAAAAACAAGTAATGGGAAGGTAGTGTTAGTTGCAGCGGATGAGCTGAAAGTAACATCATCCTTTTATGGAAGTATTTTTGCAGAAAAAGAGAAAATTAATGGTAAAACTGAGTATTCAAAGATTCCAATTTCATTATTAGAGGTTGGAGGGAGTAAAAAGAATGTAACATTTTATCTGGATGTGGATCAGGCAGAATATCTATATGAATTTGCCAAATCATTTGGGGATTGTAGTTACAGTTCATGCAAAAAAAATGAAGCTCAGAAGTTAAAGCGTACTTTATTGGTAAGACGACAGAGTTTCTATAACAATCAGCCTAAAAAATATCCATGGTATTTGGAAATTGAGGTTACTAAAAATGAAAAGAAAGAAAAAAGCTGTATCAATATGACAGATGAAGGATTTTTTACTTTTATGAATCGGATTCATCGTTTTATTGATTGTTTTGTTACCGCATATAGTACAAACATCATGAAAATGAAGTTTAATAATGAACAAAATTGGAAACAAAATAAGAATTAGCAGAAAGGAGTAAACAATGTCATACAGTGCATTGTATCGGAAATTCCGTCCGCAAACGTTTGATGAAGTAAAAGGGCAAGATCACATTGTTACGACACTGAAAAACCAGATTCGTAATCATCGTTTAGGTCATGCTTATTTATTTTGTGGAACAAGAGGTACTGGAAAAACAACCGTCGCAAAGATTTTGGCAAAAGCAGTAAACTGTGAGCATCCTATTGATGGAGAACCATGTGGAGAATGTGAGACATGTAAATCAATCACAGAAGGATCATCTTTGAATGTAATCGAGATTGATGCAGCTTCTAATAATGGAGTTGATAATATCCGTGAGATCAAAGAGCAGGTCCAGTATTCTCCGACAACAGGAAAATACAAAGTTTATATCATTGATGAGGTACATATGCTTTCCATTGGAGCTTTCAATGCTTTATTAAAAACATTGGAAGAGCCGCCGGAATATGTCATCTTTATTCTTGCGACAACGGAAGTTCATAAGATACCGATTACGATCTTATCTAGGTGTCAAAGATATGATTTCCATCGTATCACATCAGATGTTATAAAAAAACAACTGATTGATCTTACCAATCAAGAAAAGGTAGAAGCAGAAGATAAAGCTTTGGAATATATCGCACGAATGGCAGATGGTTCCATGAGAGATGCGTTAAGCCTTCTGGATCAGTGCATTGCCTTTAATTTGGGCAAGAAATTGACGTATGATGCTACGTTAGATGTACTGGGAACAGTAGATATTCAGGTCTATAGTGAACTTTTAGATTTCATTATGGCACAAGATGTTGCGAAGGTTATGGACTTAATTGAAGATGTTGCTAGTCAAGGAAGAGAATGGTCACAATTTATCACAGATTTTTTGTGGTTTCTAAGGAATCTTTTATTAGTTGGGCAGGGAACAGATGCAGAAGAAGCATTAGAAGTATCTACTGAACAAATGAAGTTTCTACAGGAGAAAGCAAAGTTGATCGATGAAAAATTATTGATCAGGGATATTCGTATTTTATCAGCATTGTTGGAAAAATTACGTTTTGCTACAACAAAAAGAGTCTTAGTGGAAGTAGAATTAATCAAATTATGCAAGCCAGAAATAGAGATGAAGAATACTGATCTTGCTGAAAAAGTAAAATCATTAGAAGAACAATTAAATCTCGTCATGCTGCAATTAAAGAAAAAAGAAAAAACAAAAGAAGAGAAAAATACTAAGAAACTACCGGAACAAAAATCAGGGCAGGAAGAACAAATAAGAAAATCTATAGAAAGACTTCCAGAAATGATTCGTTATTGTTTAAAAAGAGCTGAGTTAAAGTTCGATGAAAAAGAAAAGGCAACAACGTTTACTTTTCCAGAGGAATGTATCCTTGAAAAACAATATGTCATTGATCATAAAGAGTTGATTGAAAAATCTGTTCATGCACAGATCATTGTGTGAATCATAGAAAAAGAGGATAAAAATGAAAAGAAAAGTTGAACTATTATTAATGGCAATGGCACTTATTGTGTTGGCCATTATTTTTTTACAAGAAACAACAACAAAATGTGTATTACTTGTGGTACTGATCGTGCTGCAAGTGATCACTGAGAAAGAAATTAAAGAAAATTAAAGGAGAATTTTATTATGAAAATTGATAGAAAATTATTTGAAGCAGCACTGCAGATTGCAAAAAAAGGTATTTCAAAGAAAGCAGATATAACATCTAAAACTCTGGTAGAAATCAAAAATTCAGGAATTTCTCTTGTTGGTATGAATGATGGAATGTCTGTTATTACCAATATGCCACCAAATAGTTTCGTTTTTGAAGAAACTGAGGAAAAGAAGTTTTTAGTAGATCCTTCATTTATGATGGATTTGTTAAAACAGCTTCCAAAATCTGTAACAGAAGTTGAGTTTGATGCCGAAAATGGTCTTGTTTTAAGATATGAGAAATCTGAATTCAAGCTTGAGACAATTGAAGGAGCAGATATGTTTCCAATGCCTACTAAGAAAGGGGTAGATGAAAACTTTGTTACGATCGAAGCGAATGATTTACGTCGCATGGTTCGTGCCACTGCATTTGTATCAGTACGAAAAGATGATTCTGTATCTGTAGGACAAGAAGCAATGAAATGTCTTGCAATTCATTGTGCAAAAGATGATATTAAAATTTATGCAGCAAATCCTTATCTTTTTTCAAGTTGTTTAAAAACACATGAAAATAATGGTGCTGATTTCAATGTATTGATTTATGCAGAAGATATTAATGAAGCAATCAACGCATTTCAGAATAAAGAAATTCAGATTTTTGCGGATGATAAATTCATGTATCTAGCAGATGATTATACTTTTATTTCACTGCGTATTGTAAATGCAAAGGAACTTACAATCAATACTACTTTAAAGAAAATAGAAACTAATAAAGATCTGACAAAAGTTAACGTAGCTAAAAATCTGATTTTAGGAACTATTAAACGTGCATGTTTATTATCAACGGATCGAAAAATGATTCGTATTTTGTTAAAAGCAAACAAAGAAACGAATTTATTAAATATCCAGGGCAAGAGTGATAGAGGATCTATTAATGAAGATATTGAAGCAATCATTGATGGAAAAGATGCGGAGATTTGCCTTAATGGAAGCTATTTATTAGAAGTTTTGAATGCCATGGATTGTGAAAATACGGAGATTAGATTTGATGCAGCAGATGAAAGGATTCCAATGCTTGTAAAAAATGGAGATGATGAAGTAGTTACAGATTCCACTTATGCTATTGCATTATTAAAAAGGAAATAGGAAAGTCCTAAAGAAAAAATGATGAATGAGAATAATTTAGAATAGTAGAAAGGAAAATAATATGAATAAGAATGAGTATAAAGTGAATACATATGTTTTAATTAAGAATGGTGAAATTTATGAAATTGATGAAGAAGGGTGTGTGAAGAAAGCTAAGAATGGAGAAAATGTTCCATTTTATAGAAAACGAGAAATTTCAGAAGCACTTTGTAAAATGACAAAAAGAAAATCATCAAAATTTTTACTTGTAAAAAAAGATGACTTTATTCATATGGAACAAAACGGAGGAACAGAAAAAATTTTCTGTTCCTTAATGTTTCCATTGGCAAAAAACAAACCTTCTAAATGGGTTACATTTATGGATGATCTCGTAACTCTATTACCGCAGTTAAATAAGGAATATCATGAAAATCTTAATATGATTTCACAATGCGATAAAGAGTTGACAGATTTAATGCATATGATAGAAGGATCACATGTAAATTTAATTTCTTATATTCGATATTATAGGAAAATTAGAAAAAATAGATGCCTTAGAAGAGAATGCAAAACAAATGTTGAATTAATCGATCAAATTAGAAATTCTTTAAATTTTACATTTAAAGAAATAAATACAATGAGAGGGAGTTTGTATAATGCGTATTGTCCAATCTATAACTATAGAACAGATTGGATTGTTGATCAAAATCGTTTAGCTAATACGCTTACAACACATTGCCAGTAAAGGAGAAAATCATATGAGTAATAAATTTGAAAAACATAGTGGATTTGAACATGTAAATATAAAAACATCTCAAACTCCGGTCAAAAGCAAACAGGCTTATTATGTATCAGTCTATTATAGCTTTTCACAGGAAAGTCCATTATATATGTTTGAGTCAGAAGAAGCAGCAGTTAAATTCATTAGAGAACAGTATAATGAAGAGTGGCAAATAACAATGAAAGAAAGAGAAGAGCATAATATTCCGGTTGAAGCAGATGAATTATTACGACAGATTTCAGATGATGGCCATTTCGCTAGAATTGAACAGGTTGATTATAATAATCCATGGTTTATGGAATGGAATGTTACAACTGTATGGAATGAACCAAAAACAGAAGGTGATCCTAAAACAAATGGGATTGCTTCAAAAGATAAAGGAGAACAAAATGGGAGAATTTAATGAAGCACAGGTGGCTGCAATCAAACATAAGAAAGGACCTATGTTGGTGTTGGCTGGTGCAGGGTCAGGAAAAACTACAGTATTAACATATCGTATTAAAAACCTGATCATGAACAGAGAAGTTAATCCAAAGAACATTTTAGTGCTTACATTCACGAAGGCAGCAGCAAAGGAAATGGAAGAACGTTTCCATGGTATGATGCCTAAAAGAAATCAAGTTACATTTGGAACATTTCATAGTGTTTTTCTAAGAATTTTAGTAAAACATGGAGGCTATTCTTACAAAAATATTGTTTCGCCAAGAGTGCAGACAGATATTATTCAAAGAGCAGCTACAGAACTTGATCATTATTTAGGTTCTGGTTTCCAGGAGTGTATGGATAAGACCAAGGAAATTATTTTGAATATCGAATTGATCAAAAATCATCGAATTAAAGATGTAAAAGAGATTTCGGAAAAAGAGTTAGAATTGAAAAACATGTCTGCAGATACAGCATGGCAATTTTATCAGTATTATCAGAATTATATGCAGCAAAAGCATATGATTGATTTTACTGATATGTTACTTCTTACTTATAATCTCTTTAAAGAGAAATCGGATGTTCTGGATTATTACAGGGATTTATATCGGTATATTATGGTTGACGAATATCAGGATACTAATCCAATCCAAAATGATATTATCATGTTACTGGCAGAACCAAGGAATAATTTGTTCTGTGTAGGGGATGATGATCAGTCAATTTATGGATTCAGAGGTGCAGAACCAAGTATCATGTTACAGTTTCCAAAAGAATTTGAACATGCAAAGGTTATTCAGCTGCCATTAAATTATCGATGTAAAGAAAATATTGTTCAAGCTTCAAATCGTCTAATATCTTTTAATAAGAATCGTTATAATAAGAGGATTTTAGCAGCTAGAACAGAAAATCCAACAGATGCAGATGTTATCTTTCATGCGTATGATAAGTACAGCGAAGAATGTAATTATGTAAAGAATGTATTGTTAGGTAATGATAAACAGGCTGCAATGATTGGGAATGTACCTTATGGAGATACAGCGTGTTTATTCCGAACCAATCGTTCCGTTGAAAAATTTGCCGGAAAGCTGATTGATAGTGAGATTCCTTTTTATTCCTTAGAGCCTTTACGCAATATGTTAGATCATTTTGTTGCAAAACAGATTATGGCATATTTTGAGGTCGCAATGGGTAATGAGAAAAATCTTTACGAGATTGTGAATCGGCCAGTGCGATATGTAGAGAAGAGGTATGTAAAGCCTAGTACAACTTTAGCACAATTGAAAAGTATATATGCAAATGCGGATAGTGATAAGAGCTATGTATATGAAAATTTGCTGAAACTGGAAGAAGATCTGCATATTTTAAAAGAGTTAGGTACTCCTAGCAAGATGATTCAATATATTTTTTCAGAGGAAGGAATTAATTATAAAAAGCATTTGAATAATTGTTCTAAGATTATGCATATGACCGAAGAAGATATTGATGATTTAAAGGAAACAACAAATCAGCTTTACATTTTCTTCCGAAAATATGATACGATGGATAATTTAAAGAAAGGAATTAAGCAGTACACCAGAATGATTCAGGATGCATATAAGAATCAGGATCGAGTTGGCAAAGTTGCTTTAACTACAATTCATTCAAGTAAAGGGTTAGAATATCAGCGGGTTATCATTTTTGATGTCAATGAAGAAAATCTTCCATATCGGAAGGTTGATGAAAAAACTGATATTGAAGAAGAACGAAGATTGATGTATGTGGCGATCACTAGAGCAAAAGATCAGGTTATTATTTTATATAATAACAAAAATGCATCTCAGTTTGTTTCCCAGTCTCAATTAGCAAAATCTGATTTTAAAGTAGGAGATATGATCTTACACAAAGCCTTTGGAAAAGGAAGAATTGTAAATACTGATAGTAAATATATTCAGATTGAATTTCCTGAAAAGAACAGAACTATGAAATTTAATTTTGAATATGCTATCACAAAAAATATTATTAAAAAACTTTAGTTTTTTCAGCTGTCACATTGAATTGTGGCAGCTTTTTTTATTCATAAACATGTTTGGTATAATTGAATTATGACAAGAATGAGCGAAAATATATAATATAAAAATGAGATGATAATGCTACTCATATGGTAGTATTTATGTTATAATATATAGAGTGGATTATGAGATAGTTTTATAATACTATCAAAATTCATAAAATTAGGAATGAACTCAGGAAACCTTCGGGTCCTGGGTCTTTTTTTATGTCAAAATAGAAGGAGGAAGGTCATGAAGAAATACATTGCAATATGCGAGAAAAGTAGTATTATGGAAAATCTTGCAGAAGCATTACCAGAAAAGCTCGTAAAAAGAGGGCGTAATTATTACGGCGAACACTATCAGATTCATGCTCTAAGTGGACACATTTTTGAATTATTTAATATGGAAGATTATCCAGAGTATCCATCAAAGAAAAAAGGATGGGATCTTGATGCATTACCATTTTTTCCAAAGACTTTTCGATACAAATTGATGCAAAAAACTACCGGAGGGACGAGTGCGAAAAAAATATTTGATGATATCGTAAAAGGAATTGAATGGGCAGATGCCGTGATCCATGTAGGAGATAGTGATGATGAAGGACAGGTACTGGTAGATAACGTGCTGCATTATGCTAAATGTACTAAGCCAGTATATCGTTTAATCCAAGATTCCAATACTGTTGACGAGTTTAAAGAAGCATTGCAGAAAATGAAACCAAATAATTCTCCGGAATATAAAGCAATGGCATTGGAGGGAAGGTTCCGTGCTTTTTATGACTGGCTCTACGGGATCAATGCTTCCAGATATGCATCATTGAAATTCGGAACAACTGGAAAAGATTGTTATCATGTGGGACGAGTAATCACAGCTATTGTATTTGAGATATTTAAAAGAGATTATGAGATACAAAATTTTGTTCCGCAGCCATATTTCCAAAATGTGAGTAAGGAAGGACTTACATTAACATCTAAGACAACATTTAAAACAGAAGAAGAAGCATCAAAAGTTGCAGATCAATATAATCGGGCAGGAGCTAAAGTAATAGCTATGAATCGAAGAAAAACAGTAATTCAGGCACCTAAATTATTCAGCCAGAATACATTACAGGGATGGATGGGAAAGTATTATAAGATGTCACCGTCTGATACGTTAAAAACAGTACAATCATTGTATGAAAATGGATATGCCAGTTATCCAAGAACAGAGTCGGAATATCTGAAAAGTGAAGAAAAAAATAAAATAAAAAAAATCATACAGTCACTTCAAGGCAGTGGTGTAGATCTTGCATTTAAAGATAGTAATAAGATCTTTAATGATAAAAAGGTCATTGCTCATAGTGCATTGGTGCCAACAGGTAAGATTCCAGATATGAATAAGCTAAATCAAAAAGAACAGATTGTCTATAAAGAAATCGTAGATCGTTTCCACGAAGTGTTTTTCTCGGAAGAATGTATGGTGCATCGTACAACACTCGATATCCAATGTTTGAATGAAAAATTCAGAATACAAGGAGATATTTATATCAGTAAAGGATGGAAACAGGTAAAAAATCTTAGAACAAATGATCGTGAGATACCTGATTTTCAAAAAGGTGATAATATTCCGATAAACTTTCAGCCGGAGAAGAAGATGACAACACCACCAAAACATTATACAACAGATACATTGGTAAAATTTATGGATAATCCATTTGCGAAAGATGAAGAGATCGAAGATGAAGATACAATGTATGCAAATATACGAAAGGGTGCAACAATCGGAAAAACATCAACGCGAGCAGAAATTATTAATAAAGCTCAAAAATCAGGATATATCTCATTAAAGAAAGATATTTATCGGATTGAACAAAAAGGAATCTTCTATATTAATTCTCTATTTAAACTAGGAATTGATTTGAGTAAGGAAAGTACTGTTAAAATGGGCGTATTACAAAGAGAAGTTGGGACAGGCCAGATTTCAATTAAGAAGGCATTACAGCTTATTTATGAAGATGTAAATCATATGTTTGAAAAACGAGATCAGAATTTCTTACCTGTCATTTGTAGATGTCCGATTTGCAGAGGAAGAGTTTTGGAATCTGTATCAGGGTTTCAGTGTGAGAATAATGATTTGATCATGATGAAAGATCATCCATATTTTGCAGCTGTCAAGAAAAAAGTTGATCGAAATATGGTAGCAGAACTTTTCACGCAGGGAAGTGTGGATTTGTTAAATTGTAAATCCCAAAAAGGTAAAAGCTTCAATGTGAAAGTCATGTTGGAAGAAGCAGAGGATGGAAGTATTGTAACTAATCATGGTTATGTAAGAATCACAACAGAATTTTTAAAGGAAGGTATTATTCGATGAAGAAAAAAATTGTATTATTTTTATGTGTTATGGGTATTATGACAGTTTTAACAGGGTGTTCTAGTGGAAGTAAAGAAATTTACACACCTCAAAATATACAGGAAAAGAAAGCAAAAAAAGTGGCTGATAAATTTGTGAAAAAGGTCCAAAAAGAGGACTACAAAGATATTAAGTCATATATTTATATTCCAGACAGCACATTTATTAAAGATGATGATGTATCTTGGTATATTGAAAGAAGTAATCTTGAGGATATCGTAGGAATGTCAAAGAAGCAGATTGTGTTAACTAATATGGAAAAAGACAATACGGTAATTGATGATTCAGATAATAATAATGCAACTACAAGAAAACTAACGTATACAACAGAAGATTCCGAGGATTATGAAATTATACTTGTTCAGGATAGGAATAATGATTGGAAAATCTATATGCCAGATATCTATGTATCAAATTATAAGTATAAAGCAGAAAAAAGTCTTACGACGTACATTAATGGAATCGAAGTTACAAGTGATTACATAGAGAAGAGTAATGGTGTAGTGGATGATAATTATACAACGTATGATATTCCTTTTGTACCGAATAGAGAATTTACAATCACATCATCAGATGGATTTGAAGAAAATGTGACAAGTAATGACAGTGATGTGCAAATTGATAAAAATAAAAAATAAATGCAAAATTGTAGAGAGTGTGTTAAATATGCAAAATACACAAATGGAATAAAGATAACAAAACATCAACAAAACATCATCGATACTAAGATGATGTTTTGTTAGAAAGGGGAAAGAAGATGCAAATAAGCCAAAAAATCGGGCAATATGAAGTTTTAAAGACATATGGAAAAGATGCAGCCATCGTAACAGATACAATGTTTGAAACAACAGACAGTTATATTATGACGGTATCTGAACAATTAGATTTGTTGGGGATTAAAAATTATGATCTTATTGGATTCCCAAGTCTGATTAATCAATTTCAGTGGGAAGATAAAGCATGTTTTATATATAAAGAATTTGAAGGAGCACGATTAGATACAATACCATATGATATTGATTTTGCGGTAAATGCAATTAAAAATTTATGTCTGTCTATTTATCAGGTGTGGACATTATCAAATGGATATTTTTATCCAGAAATTGATATGAATCAATTATATTTTACGAAAGATCAAAATCTGGTATTTAAAAATGCGTATAACTTTTCAATGTATAAAAAATGTGATGAGGGTTTTATTACAAAACAATTATCCTATGTGTTGTATCAATTAGTAACAGGAAGAAAGCAATTAGATGATATTCGCAGTATTGATCCATCATTTTCTTATATCTTAAACTCTACAATACTTAAATGTGCAAAAGGAGAGACGGTATTAGGTATTAAAGCATTTGCAACAACGTTGCAGCAATATAAAGAAACTGATCTGATAGTATATCAACAGGATCGAAGTTTGCGGCCGCCACGCAGGAAGAAAAATACATTAACACGTTTTATGCCAAATCCAGAACAATTGGAATTTTATAAGATAAAACAGGATATAAATCGTGAAAATATGGAGAATACTGCAGAGATACTATCAAAACCTATTGTTTCAGAGGAAAACAGACAAAAGCTAGAAATAAATGATTCCAAACAGAAGCAGGGAAAAGAAGAAACTCTGGAAAATCATATAACAGAACATGAAGAAGAAATGCTGCTGCCGGAAGAAGAGTTACTGGCGATTAAAACAAAAAAAACATTAGCAACAGATGAAGTAGAAGGAAAAAAGAAAAGAAATCTTCAAGAGGAATCATTAACAAAGGTTGCATCAAAGCAACAAAAAGAAGCGGAAGATAAAAAAGATCTGAAAATAGAAAAATCAGAAAGGCAGCGTATTTCATCTAAGAAGCCGAAAGAGAAGATTAACAGTCAAAAGAGTATTAAAAGTTTAGAATCTGAAAAAAAAGAGCAAAATATAAAACCAAAATCTAAAACTGAATCACAATCAGGTAAAATGGAGAAAATAGGAAAGGAGAAAGATCATAATAAAAAGATAATTCCACAAGACGAACTCAAAGAAAAGGAGACTCATCCAAAGTCTCATATTCCAAAACTAAGATCACAAAAATCTAAAGTTCTCAATAAGCAGGAAGAAAAAAGAATTCAAAATATATCTTCAGCAGGTAAAGGATCATGGAATAATATAAAACTTCCAAAGGCGAATAATGACAAAACAGAAAAAAAGGAAGTAAAAGTTCTTAATGATAAAGAATCTTTGAATTTAAAACAAAATAAGGAAAATGATTCTAAAAAAGAGAACAGTTCTAATAAAAAAGAAATAGAAGAACATAATAAGATTCTGAATCATCAAAAAATAAATAACCAGAAGGAAAATCATGAAAATCTGAGACAAAAAACTAATACAATACAGGAAACGGAAATTGTTAAAGAACCGAATCATGATGAAAAGTTATCAGATATTCCAGCATCTATTATTGCAGAAGAAAATGGGGAAGATATAAAAAATGCTTCTGTTTCTAACAATGAGATAATTCTTGAAAATAAAAAGGAAATGCCAATAGAATCATCCTCGATAAAAAAAGTAATTCAGGAGAAAGAAAATATAATCTATGAAAGTGAAATAAAAGATTTTGTAGAACAGAATTCTTCTATACCAGATATTAAGAAAGAAGCTACTATACCAATTAAGACGGAATACAAGGTAAAAAAAGAAAGAAAATTTATAATGCCTAAAATCAATATTCCAATGAGTGTACGTATTGCGATCATTAGCTCTGTACTTTTAGTTATAGGAGTCGGGGGATTCTGCATACATAATATTCATCAAAAAAATAAATATAATGATATTATAGAGGTTGTAGATCGCAGCACAAACCAAAAAGAAAAAATCAAGATGTTGCATCAGGCAATTGATATATTACCAAAGGAATCAAAAGCATACGAAAAATTGCTAGATGTATATTTAGAGGACGCGGTATTTAGTTCTAAAGAAGAAAGTGCTTATCTTAAAACGATTCATCAGAATTGGGACAAGGTAAAAAAAGGAGATGGCTATGGAAACTTGTCTTATGAAATTGGAAAGGCATATTGGTATTACTATGAATATGATGATATGAATAATGAAGAAATCACAAGAATGAAAAGTGCTGTTCAATGGTTTGAAGATTCTTTGAAATACAAAAGCACAGCAAAGCATCATAGAATTGCCAAAATTTATTGTGAGATTGGAAAATTTAATCAAGAGATTACATTAAATGTAAAGGAAGGAACAGATAAAGGAGTTTATAAGAATTATTATAATAACCTTAAGGATCTATTAGAAATAGGAAATTCAAACACTGTTGCATCCTTAGAATTATACAAGTTAACGGTAAATTCTATTGATACTTACCGAGAGCGATTTATTGATGATGGTATTAATGAGGAAGAGATCAATCAAACAAAGCAGGATGTTTTATATAAAGTCAATGAAACTTCTGTGGTAACTGAAAAAGAAAAGGAATTGAAAAATACAATATTATATAGCAGCAAGCAATAATCCACGGTTGTTTGTAGTTATCAGTTGTTATTTAACATAATTTATGATATTATATTATTGTATTTTTATTAG
>ENA-UERY01001271-UERY01001271.1-human-gut-metagenome-genome-assembly--contig:-NODE-1271-length-16242-cov-13.812063_pt1 | contig 16242 bp, 21 predicted proteins | sample MGYA00242989_ERZ507990 | MGnify/ENA primary metagenome ERZ507990 (study PRJEB26167, sample SAMN06115529) | human gut metagenome | host: Homo sapiens | place: China:Fujian | collected 2015-08-26...
CATTTCGGGAAGGGGAGGCGCACCCTTCTCCGGGCGGGTCTATGTCCATTCGGCCACGGAGCCGGAGGGGCTCTGTATTCCGGAGGATGCGGAGCGGGCCCCTGCCCAGAGCGAATAGAAGATAAAAAATGCCCTGCACAGATCATTCTGTGCAGGGCATCCGTTATTTTGTGGCCCAGTTGCCAGTGGCGCTGGCCTTGAGGTAGGCGTTGACAAAGCCGTCGATATCGCCGTCCATGACGGCGTTGATGTTGCTGGTCTCGTAGCCGGTGCGGTTGTCCTTCACCAGCTGATAGGGCATGAAGACATAGGAGCGGATCTGGCTGCCCCACTCGATCTTCAGCTGCACGCCCTTCAGGTCGGAGATCTTTTCCGCCTTCTCCTGCATCTGCAGCTCCACCAGCTTGGCCCGCAGCATCTTCATACAGTTGTCCTTGTTCTGGAACTGGCTGCGCTCCTGCTGAGAGGCCACCACCACGCCGGTGGGCTTGTGGATCAGACGCACGGCGGAGGAGGTCTTGTTCACGTGCTGGCCGCCTGCACCGCTGGCGCGATAGACCTGCATCTCGATGTCCTCGGGGCGGATCTCCACCTCCACATCCTCGGGCAGGTCGTGCATGACCTCCACCGAGGCGAAGGAGGTCTGCCGCCGGGCGTTGGCATCGAAGGGGGACACCCGCACCAGGCGGTGGACGCCGTGCTCTCCCCGGAGGTAGCCATAGGCGTTCTCCCCCTCGATCATGATGGTGGCCGACTTGATGCCCGCCTCGTCGCCCTCCTGATAGTCCATGATCTGATAGGTAAAGCCGTGGCGCTCGGTCCAGCGGGTGTACATGCGGTAGAGCATCTGGGCCCAGTCCTGGGCCTCGGTGCCGCCCGCGCCGGCGTGAAAGGTGAGGATGGCATTGGAGCCGTCATACTCGCCGGTGAGCAGAGTGGACAGCTTGGCCTCCTCTATCTCGGCCTCCAGCTTGGCGAAGCCCTCCTCCACTTCGGGAACCAGAGTCTCGTCCTCGGCCTCGTTGCCCAACTCACACAGGGTCATCAGGTCGTCCCACTGGGTCTTGCGCTTTTGCTGGCCCTCAATCTTGTCCCGTAGTTGCTTGACCCGCTGCTGCACCTTTTGGGCCTTCTCCAGGTTGTCCCAAAAGCCGTCGGAAGCGCTCTCCGACTCCAGCATCTCCACCTCCCGGATGGCCGTCTCCAGGCCCAAGGCCTGGTCCAGCTCGTCCAGCTCTGGGCGCAGATTGTTGAGCTTTACCTTGTATTCATCAAACTGAAGCATGTAAAACCACACTCATTTCCATAAAATAGCCCTCATATTATATCCAAAAGAGTGGAAATTGTAAAGAGAGTGGCAGGAAAAAACCGCCCGAGGGCGGGCGGTTTTATCGCTCACTGACCATCCAGCCGGGATCGGCGCGGAAAATCAGGTCATCTATGTCTTCCTTTGGCTCGGTGCGCAGAATGGTTTCGTCCTGCTGCGTGTGTTGCATGGGGATACCTCCTTCGTAAGTCGTGTACATATCAGTATATGCCGGAGGGAGGGAAAGATGTATACGATTCCTGTCGGGCGGCTTTTTAAAAATAAGGGTTGACAAGAGGCTTTGGCTGTGGTATTCTAATTGAGCACTTAAAAGCAAGAGACTGGAGCCCTCCACGCCGGAGTGGCGGAATTGGCAGACGCCCGGGACTTAAAATCCCGTGGGAGCGATCCCGTGCCGGTTCGACCCCGGTCTCCGGCACCATATCGCGGGGTAGAGCAGTTGGTAGCTCGTCGGGCTCATAACCCGGAGGTCGCAGGTTCAAGTCCTGTCCCCGCAACCATGTTTAACCGCTGATTTCGTAAGAAATCAGCGGTTTTTTGTATTTTTCGGAGCACTTAGAAAACCTCCGGGTAGGTGACTTCAAAAGCAGAAAGTCGTATGCGGAGAGGGAAACAAGTAAAAAAGAGAGTACGATTGAAGCATTTTTTACTTGTTGCATATTTGCAAAAATAAAAATATAATAGCCTTTAAAACGGTGATATTGTAGATATATTTTCGGAAAATAAGAATAAAACTGAGGAAAAATAAAAATAGAAATAAATGGAATAAAAAGGATATAAAATTGTTTTTTACTTGTCAATAGATAGATTCGGTATGTACAACGGACTCGATCTGTTCGGCAACATATCGCACACAGCCGAGCGTGCATCGCAGAGTAAGGACGCGGAATCCCTTTTAAAAAAGTAACATTGGGTATGAAATCTGGCAAAGATAAATTTTGCATTACAAGAAATTAACGGATTCGTAGAAAATATGTAAATTTATTATGAATAAACCTGCGGAAAGTTGAAAAATTATGGGCAGATGCTATAATGAAACCAAGAGAAAGAATAATTTGGAATTCGATATACCATAAAATGAAAATGTTTTTATGGTTAACATAGAAAGGAAAAATTTGAAGAAGCGTAAAAGCAAAGGTTCGCATATCAAGCGATATGGTATTGATTTTTATGTGAGTAAGATAACGCAAGCAGGAGATACCCAGCCACCGGCAGAGGTAGTGCCTGAGTATGCAAGGCTGTCCTCCCGAAGTGATGTTGTGCAAAGCAGTGTGCGTGGATATTGTCGGGACGTCTGCGGTATGACAGCATCACGGATGATGCGGATTTTCGGCTTAAAGGCGGAGAGCACCTATGAAGAATGGTATGTCGATTACTTATCGCGCATCGCAATGCTGGCTACGCGGGCACGGCTTGAGCGGTGTCATAAACTGTTGCAGAGTGGTAGCCAATTGAAGAGCGTTCAGCTCAGCATGAGGCTGAAGCTGAAGCGTGGCGCCAAAATACGTTTTACAGCAAAATCTCAGATTCGTCTTGCAGTGCTTTTATAAGCGTAGGAAAACAAAAGAAACTTGGGCGGACTGTCCAAGTTTCTTTTTTCAGATAAAAAGTAGAAGAAATGGGAAATTTTTTTCATAGCCCGAGAAAAGTAACGGGACAAAATTTGGATAAGTTTAAAGTTCCGTGTAAGTGTGATCGGAGCGATTATAAGTATCAGCCGGTGACAGCAGAAGGCGAGTTAACACTGGAGGGTGTTTACGAACAATTTTTGCTGGATATGCAGAATGACCGTCACTGGGCCAAGAGCACGTGCATAGCGTATGACAGGGAATTCTGGCGGTCTGTTGCACCGATTTTTCGGGGGATACCGTATGCAGATCTCAATGAAGAACTGGCGGAAAAGCTGTGGATGGAAAGGGGACAGTTTGGTCTGGGTGACAGGATCATTGAGCAAAACGCTAAGAAAATTTTTTCCTGCATTGTTGAGCAGGCATATCAGCATGACCTGTCCCAGATGCGCTTCTGGGGAAATGTTGACGTGGAACTTTGCAAAAATGGTCTTGCGCATACCGCTGAAGGGCAGAAGCATTTGTTCAATCTTGCACACAAGCTGCTGAAGCGCCCCAAATCGCTTCCGATCAGCGTGGTTATCCGTATTTATGAAGAAATGATAAGTCGTGCAGATCGCTTTGGAGAATGTGTTGCACTGCTTGCAATGCTGTTGCTTGGTCTTCGCACCTCAGAGGCCGCCGGTCTGTCATATGGCGATATTCGTCAGATGGATGAGGAGCTGTATGCAATTGAGCGCAGATATGTGGAAAAGCAGAGCTCGCGTGATGTTCAAGTGGGCGGAAAAACATCAAATTCATATCGCTTGCTGCCGCTTGTAAAAGAGTTTCGCGATTTTCTTATGGAGCGTAAAAAGAAAGCGCTTATGTATTACATATAGTTCGTTTAAACGGCCGATGGAACTGGGATGTACGGCAGCAATGCGTGAGGAAACACGTCTTGCGGCGGATATGGCTGAGAAGAGCCGGTCTATCTATACATCGGTCGGCCTTTTTGAGAAGCCGGAACTTGTGGACAGTATGCCGGAAGCGGAGGATTTAGAGCGCGAGTGGCTGCCAGAGGTCGTGGATGCAGAGGGAAATCCGTATCCATGCAGCCAACAGGCTGACTCGTCAAAGAAGAAGTCAAAGTCGGAGGCGAAAGAGGGCATCTGTGAAGAAGAACTGCTGGCTGTGTTATCCGGCGGCAGGCTGGTTAAAGTGCCGGAAAACCGCTGGCTTTGTAAACCAGGCGTTTGTTCGATGGGATTGGATAAGAAACTTCAAGTGAAGCGGATAGTGGTTTTTCGACAATCGGTCGATAAAGTTTTGGTCAGTTCAAGTGGTCAGGCATGGTATTTGCCGGCTTCACTGACAGTGGATGACTTCTGCAAAAATGGAAGATGGCAGAAATGTCATGAAGCATTGCTTGAAGATGGTGTGCTGACAGAATGTAATCCTAAGGATACTTCGCTGGTCTGTGCAGCGCAAAGCGGCAGGCAGGTGCGGCTGCCGTTGGATCAAGTGCGTGTTATACCAGACGGTATGCAGATTGTACGTACAGGCGGGGAGAAAATTGTCACAGCGTGTTGCAGCACGGCGGAAGACGAATTGCTGTTTGTCAGCCATCAGGGAAAAGCATTGCGCGTGCCTGTTCAGGCGATGCATGAGTACAAAAATCTGGGTATCGGATTGGTTTCCGGCATGAAGCTGAAGACAGGAGATTCACTTTGTCAGCTCATGGTCTACCGGCCGGAGCATAAACTGATTATTGTGACAGAGAAAGGCAGAGGACTTGTACTGTTGCCGGACACAGCGGAAAAGCGTATGATTGAGCCAAAGCTGGGACTGGGTGAGGGTGTACAGCTGATACAGTGGGGGCATGGCGGCGATGCCATAGATACGTTATATGCGGAAACAGGTGTGCTGCTGGTAACGAAGCAGGGCAAGGCGCACTGTCATGACTTGAGTGATGTAACTCCGCAAAACAGAGGTACGACGGGACACTGGTGGATTACAAATCATGATGTTGTGGGTGTGGTTGAGATGAGTATTGCTAAGGCAACATCGCACGATTAAAGCCGCGGCTCCTTGCGTAGGTTCCGGTCACGCTGCCGCGCCTCATGCACAACTTCATTTTACAACGCGCGTAAAAAATATCATCACGCAAACCATTCGCGTGATGATACTTTTTACCGGCCTTGCCGCGCATTTGCAGAGATTGAGGTGCTTTTTCCGAAACATGCCAACCAGAGCGCAGATGATGTGAGTACCGTCTGTATGCCTGATCTGGCGGTGATCTGTAATCCTAACAAATTGCATGAACAATACTGCTTCGGTGCGCCGACTGTAGTAATGGAAATCCTTTTTCCCTCAACTGTCAAAGCTGATCGACTGGTGAAGCTGAACCGTTATCAGCAGGCGGGCGTACCGGAATACTGGATCGTATTGCCGCAGGAACAGAACGCAACCGTGTTTGTGCTGGAGAACGGCTTGTATCGTACCGTTGCCGTTTACGCTAAAGAAGACACCGCCGCAAAGGTGTTTACGCTGACCGGTTGTGAACTGGATTTGACGCGCGTATTTGAGTGATGGAGTAACGAAACGTTACCCTATTTCAGCGGGGATAGCAATTTGCGACACCTCTCACGCACAAGGCGGCCTTCACCGGTTTGTCGAGGCCTGCACCGGTCTGTACACTGCGTTGAACAACCCGTTTTCTCTTGGCGGGGTGTCATACAAGCTACCACAGAGGACGCTCGAAAGCGTCCTTTTTTATGCGTCGAACTGGGTGAAACTTGGCGTTTATTTGGTGTTTGTTGAGGTGCAGACAGGTGGTTTTACATGGTCACAGAAGTGCGTGATATGGATAGCGTATAATGATAGCGTATAATTAAGTTCGCAAAAGCAAATATGATGTGATCGACTCCTACGCCAAACGCTTTCCGAAAGCGGTTCAGTGCCTTGAAGACGGATTGGAGGATTCTCTGGCCTTCTATGCATTCCCCATGCTGGATGCGCGAAAAATCTCATCTTCCAGCATGATTGAAAGATTGAATCGTGAAATTCGGAGACGTACCAGCGTGGTTGAAATCTTTCCGAATGAAAGTTCCTATGTTCGCCTAGTGACCACGTATCTCATGGAATACGCTGAGGAGTGGTCTGTCTCCAGAGCTTATCTCAGCCAGGAATCCATTGCGGCAACTCTGCTCGTTGCTGCCTAACTTCATTTTTTTCAGGAGCCCTTTTTGTGAACATTACTTGACGCGGTCTCAAAAACTTAAGCGTTCTGTGACGGCAAAAATGTAGCAGTCAAGCTCGGAATATGTTGATATTTTTGCCGATGATGTGGTATACTATGTAATAGATTAACGTAGTTTTTTGATGGATTTTATGGTGGAGGATCATAGATGCGATATCTTTCCGTTGCTGAAATAGCGAAAAAGTGGGATGTGTCAGAGCGCAGTGTCAGAAATTACTGCGCCCAGGGGCGTGTGAATGGTGCGTTTCTTACCGGTAAGACATGGAACATTCCAGAAAACGCAGAAAAACCGGAGCGTACCAATAAAAGAAAAGCAGAACCGATCACTCTGTTGGATATCCTGAAAGAACAGAAGGCAAGTAAATACTCCGGCGGGATCTACCACAAAACACAGATCGATTTGACATACAATTCCAACCATATAGAAGGAAGCCGACTGACCCACGATCAGACCAGATATATCTTTGAAACCAATACTATTGGTGTGGAAAAAGAAGTGCTGAACGTGGATGACGTGATTGAAACAGCAAATCATTTCCGCTGCATTGACATGATCATAGATCATGCAAAAGCAGCTCTGACGGAAAAGTTCATCAAAGAGCTTCACTTGGTTTTGAAGAACGGCACCAGCGATTCCAGAAAAGATTGGTTTGCTGTTGGCGATTATAAGAAACTTCCGAATGAAGTCGGCGGCATGAATACCGCCCTTCCCGAAGAAGTTGCCGATAAAATGAAGGCCCTGCTGACGGAATATAACGCCAAAGAAGAAAAGACCCTTGAGAACATTTTGGACTTTCATGTGAAGTTTGAGCGGATTCATCCGTTCCAGGACGGCAACGGTCGTGTAGGCAGACTCATTATGTTCAAGGAATGTCTGAAATACAATATCGTTCCGTTCATCATTGAGGACAATCTGAAACTGTTCTATTACCGTGGATTGAAGGAATGGGACAACGAAAAAGGCTATCTGACAGATACCTGCCTGACCGCACAGGACAAGTATAAAGCATATTTGGATTATTTTAGGATTGGGTATTAAGCAAGCTGATTGCCAAAGTGTCAAATGCTTGACCCAAAGTGTCAATTTGACACTTTAATCTCTTTGCCGCCGAAACCCAAGTCGGAATGTGATGGCTGTCCCTATGGGCGAGATCACCCGTGCATTGGTTGGTGTACGAAGAAGGTTATGCGTGAAGTGGGGCTTCGTTGATATGGATGTGTATGAACAGGAATACCGCTTCTACTATTTTGCCCGATGTCCTTACGAAAAGACGGATACGACTTTCCGCAGCATTCCGCTGACAACAGAAAGTTTTCCGCAGAAAGAAGGTGGTGAAGCCGTGTGAGTTTTGATTATTTTTACGGTCAGCAATCCGATCTATTCACATTCTATCGAGTTCCGAAGGTGTTGTTCACGAACGAGAGGTTCTGGAATATTTCTGCCGATGCCAAGATGCTGTATGGCATTTTGCTTGACCGCATGAGCCTGTCTGCCAAGAATGGTTGGATAGATAAAAACGGTAGAGTGTATATCATTTTTACAATCGACGAAGCGAAGATGGCTCTGAACTGTGCTGAACAAAAGGCTATCAAGCTGCTCAGTGAACTTGAGAAGAAAGCAGGATTGATTGAACGTAAGCGCCAGGGTTTGGGAAAGCCCAACCTGATCTATGTGAAGAACTTTATCTCTGCTGTGGATTCACAACTCTTGAATTGTGAAAATCACAATTCTGGAACAATGGAAATCACAACTCAAGAACTTCCGAAATCACAATGTAATAATACTGATATTAAAAATACTGAATTTAGTGATACTGATTCTATCTTTCCTTCCGGAAATGGTGGAATGATGGACGAGAATGACCGGTATCAAGAATACTTTGATTATTTCTCGGATCAGCTTAGTATGGATTTGTTGAAGAAGGATTACCCTTACGATTCCGAAATGCTGGATAACATTCTGGAGTTGATCGTTGAAACAGTTTGCACGAAGCGACCGTTGATTCGCATTGGTGCAGAGGAGCGTCCGGCAGAAATTGTCCGCAGTCGGTTTATGAAACTGAATGCCGAACACATTCGATATGTTATGGACTGCTTCAAGGAGAACACCACAAAGATTAGAAATATCCGTCAGTATATGCTGACTACGATATACAATGCGCCGACGACAATAGACACCTACTACGATGCTCTTGTTCGGCACGATATGTCACACGGATATTTGGAAGGAGGATTTAAGAAATTGAAAATGAAGCGAGAGGAAGGAGAGTGACGATAAATGTCGAAAAAAGCAACCATCATTGCGGTGGTCAATCAGAAAGGAGGCACTGGAAAGACCACCACCACCGAGAATCTGGGCGTTGGCTTGGCTCTTGAAGGAAAAAAGGTGCTTCTGGTAGAAACCGATCCCCAGGCTTCCCTGACGGTCAGTTTGGGCAATCCCTGCCCGGATGATCTGTCTCCGACACTTTCCGATCTGATGGGAAAGATTATGATGGAAAACCCTATTACTCCCGATGAAGGGATTCTTCATCATCCGGAGGGCGTTGATTTGGTGCCGTCCAACATCGAACTCTCAGGTATGGAGGTAGCACTGGTCAATGCCATGAGCCGGGAAACCATTCTCCGGCAATACCTGGATACAGTCAAACAGAATTATGATTACATTCTTCTTGACTGTATGCCGTCTTTGGGTATGCTGACCGTCAATGCGTTGGCAGCTGCCGACAATGTGCTGATACCGGTTCAGGCAGCATACCTTCCTGCAAAGGGTCTGGAACAGCTGCTTGGAACCATCAACAAGGTCAAGAGGCAAATCAACCCGAAACTGAGGATTGAAGGGATTCTTCTGACGATGGTGGACAGCCGCACCAACTACTCCAAAGACATCAGCAATCTGATTCGGGAGAGCTACGGCGGAAAGCTGAAGGTTTACAAGACCGACATTCCCCGCTCTGTCCGTGCAGAGGAAATCAGCGCAGAGGGAACCAGTATCTTCAAGCATGATCCCAAAGGCAAAGTTGCCGAAGCCTATAAAATTCTGACGAAGGAGGTGTTAAACAATGCAGAAAAAAGGCGCAAACATCAGCTTGAAGGGGTACGATGATATTTTCTCCACCGATCAATCCAGAGCTGAAGCCCAGCAGGAGCGTGTGCAGGAAATTCCGCTTTCTGAGCTACACCCCTTTGAGGGACACCCCTTCCGTGTGGTTGATGATGAAGAAATGATGAAAACGGCAGAGAGCGTCCGAGATTTCGGAGTTCTCACTCCTGCGATTGTCCGTCCTGACCCCGACGGTGGTTATGAAATCGTTTCTGGTCACAGGCGGCACCGGGCATCGGAGCTTGCGGGTAAGGAAACCATGCCTGCGATTGTTCGTGACCTGGACGATGATGCAGCCATTATTTTGATGGTTGATGCGAATTTGCAGAGGGAGAGTATCCTGCCGAGTGAAAGAGCATTTGCTTATAAGATGAAGCTGGATGCGATTAAACATCAAGGTCAACGCACCGATTTAACTTCATCCCAAGTTGGGATGAAGTTGCAGGCAATGGATATAGTCGGTCAGGAGGCAGGAGAAAGCAGAAATCAGGTACACCGTTATATCCGTCTGACCGAACTGATTCCGGAACTGCTGGATATGGTAGATACGGGTCAGATCAAATTCAATCCTGCGGTGGAGCTTTCCTATCTGGCAAGTGAAGAACAGAAGGATTTTCTTTCTGCAATGGATTATGCTCAAGCAGCTCCTTCCCTTTCGCAAGCACAGCGAATTAAAAAGCTCGCACAGGAGGGCGAGTGTACGCTGGATGCGATGTGCGAGATTATGAATGAAATCAAGAAGGGAGAGCTGGACAGAGTAACCTTCAAAACGGATTCGTTGCGAAAATACTTCCCGAAGTCCTATACCAACAAGCAGATGGAGGATAAAATCATTCAGCTTTTGGAGCAATGGCAGAAAAAAAGAGAAAAATCAATGGAAAGGTAAGGTAAAAAATGTTTACACCCAAAAACATTCAGGGCGCTTTGGAAGAACTCTACGACCTTTGCGATCCTGATTATATGGTAGATATGCTCGTAAACTACAGTGAGGAGTTCGATGATATTTCTCCTGCGCTTCTGGCAAAGTCGTTTCAGAAAAATGCCGAGATGATTAGCGAGTATCGAGTATTGTCCTCTGCTGGTGAGGGTATCGACTATCAGGGAAAGGTACTTCTGAACAGCAGAGCCGTGCGGCTTCTGTCCTATGTAGAAGATATGAGCGGCGATGAAAAAGTTCGCACGATTCAGAGCAAGGAGCTGTGGTTAGCAGAAGATATGACATTCTATGTGGTGTCCTGTATGTCTACGATCACGATGGACAAGGAAGAAGCCATTTGTCTTAACGAACACCGCAGCGTGGTTACTACGGTGGAATGCGAGGACGATATTTTCTTCGACATGGGTTCCCTGATTTGCGAACTGGACGATATTTGCTTGTTCGAGCTTTTAGCCGATGTGGATGCGACTATTTATGAACTGTAACAGGTTCATGGATGGTCGCTTTTCTTATTTCCAAAGAAACGGAGGTATCGAAACTTGAAAGAATACGATGTGAAGATCACCGAAACCTTGGAGAAAACGGTTACGGTGCAAGCAGAATCTCACGATGCGGCAGAGGAACAGGTTAGAGCCGCTTATTACAATTCGGAGTACATTCTGGACTCCGAAAACTTTACCGGTGTTGCGTTCGGCACGACCGAGGAACGGGAGGTTCAGAAAGAACAGGCAGATACCATGAATGTGTTGCTGGTAAAGCCGTTCATGTATCCGCAGGCTGTGCAGATCGGCTGTGAGCTGGAGGATTTGCAGAAAGCCGTAGGTGGCGATATTGAGGCAACTTATCCGTTCAATGAGCCGGTTGCACTGGTGATGCACGACGAAGGTAAACTCGTAGGCAAAGAACTGAACCGTGCGCTGCGTGATGATGACGGCGATATTTATGACATTATCGCCGGTGATTTTCTGGTTGTGGGATTGGGCGAGGATGATTTTTGTTCTCTGTCCCCGGAACTGATGAAGCAGTTTGAGGAACACTTTCATCAGCCTGAGACTTTTGTACGCATGGGGCGCAGCATTATGGCGCTTCCCCTGCCGGATGACATGGTGAAGAAAGAAGATGCACCTGTCAAAGCTGATTCGGTTCCCCACAAAAGTAACCCTGACCGAGATGTTCTGTAAGGAGGTTCTTATGCAAAGAAATTCGACGATTGGAGAGCTGATGGAGCGAAAGCGGATTCAGGATGGTGCCAAGGAGTACCAGGGACATACCTATATGGACTTGGCACGATTTGATGACGCCACCAAGCACATGATTATTTTCGATGTGCTGACCGATGAATCGCCTGTCGGTTGGAAAGGCGAAAGAAATCGCCTGTATTTGAGCGATGTGGGTTATCAGAAGGCTCTGGATAACCAGAAAGCTGGCAATATCAAGATTATCAGCCATGCCGCAGTTGCCAAGGGCAATCTGTATTACGACCACAGAGATATGGCACGATAATCTGTTCACTCTACTGCTTGCAGGAGGTGATGAATCATGCAGGAAGAAGTTGAAAACAGAACAGTAAACCTGGCGATCAGCACAACCAAGCTGACGGGGCGCACTATCATTGCCGGTATCCGCAAGTATTTGCAGCACCGGGAAAAAGTGAAGATGAAAAAGGCACGAGACCCTGCCGTTCATGGAAAGCAATCCGTGAAACAGCTTTTGGGACAGAATCAGGGTGCTACGAATGTTGAGATCGACAAAGAGAGTATCCGTGATTTTGAAAAGCTCGCCAAGAAGTATGGCGTGGACTTTGCCGTAAGAAAAGATAAGTCCGTTGATCCTCCCCGGTTTCTTGTTTTTGTCCGTTCTAAAGATGCAGATGCTTTGGATGCAATCTGCAAGGAACATCAGGCAAGGGCATTAACCAAGAATGAAAAGCCGAGCGTTCTGGCGCAGCTGAAGAAGTTCAAGGAAATTGTCGCAGCGATTCCGAAGAAGGTTCGAGAGAAGAAACAGGAGCGTGATCTGTGATGGATAAGAGAAAAATGAAAAAGCTCCTGATTCTGAATTTACCGTATTTTCTGGTAGGGTTGTTCGCTACGAATTTAGGAGAAGCATGGAGATTGGCTGAGGGGGCAGATTCATCTGCGAAAATCCTCAGCTTTTTTCATGCCCTTCCGATAGCCCTGAACAATCCGTTTCCCAGCTTTCACCCGTTGGATTTGCTGATTGGTATTCTCTGCGGCGCAGGACTTCGGCTGGCTGTCTATCTAAAAGGCAAAAACGCAAAGAAGTACCGACACAATGTTGAGTACGGTTCTGCTCGTTGGGGAACGGCAAAAGATATTGAGCCGTTTATTGCACCAAAGTTCGAGGACAATGTGATCCTGACGAAAACGGAGCGGCTGATGATGAGCAATCGCCCGAAGAATCCTGCCAATGCCCGAAATAAGAATGTTCTGATTATCGGCGGTTCGGGTTCCGGTAAAACTCGCTTTTGGTTGAAGCCAAACCTTCTCCAGATGCACAGTTCCTATGTGGTCACTGACCCGAAAGGCAGCATCGTGATTGAGTGCGGCAACGCCCTTTTGAAGCATGGCTACACCATCAAGATTTTCAACACCATCAACTTTCAGAAGTCGATGCACTATAACCCATTTGCCTATATCCATTCAGAAAAAGACATTCTGAAACTGGTGACAACGCTGATTGCCAACACAAAGGGTGATGGAAAAGCCGGTGATGAGTTCTGGACGAAGGCGGAAACGCTGCTCTACTGTGCCTTGATCGGATATATCCACTATGAAGCTCCGGTTGAGGAACAGAATTTCTCCACCCTGATTGAGTTCCTGAACGCAATGGAGGTGCGGGAAGATGATGAGGAGTTCCAGAACCCGGTGGATCTGATGTTTGAAGCCCTGGAAAAGAAAAAGCCGAATCACTTTGCAGTCCGTCAGTATAAAAAATACAAGCTGGCTGCCGGCAAGACCGCTAAGTCGATTTTGATTTCCTGCGGCGCTCGTCTGGCTCCTTTTGATATTCAGGAGGTCAGAGATGTGACTGCCTATGACGAGTTGCAGTTGGATACTCTCGGAGATAAGAAAACGGCGCTCTTTCTGATTATGTCAGATACGGATGCGACGTTTAATTTTTTGATCTCCATGATTTACACACAGCTGTTCAACTTGTTGTGCGAGAAAGCAGATGATGTGTACGGCGGCAGACTGCCGGTTCATGTGCGCTGCTTGATTGATGAGATGGCAAACATCGGTCAGATTCCCAATCTGGAAAAACTGGTAGCGACAATCCGAAGCCGTGAAATATCGGCTTGCCTTGTTCTCCAGGCACAATCACAGCTGAAAGCCATTTATAAAGACAATGCCGATACCATCATCGGCAACATGGATTCCCGAATTTTCCTGGGTGGTTCTGAGCCAACCACGCTCAAAGAACTGAATCAGGCATTGGGAAAAGAAACTATCGACACCTACAACACCTCCAACACCAGAGGTAACAGCCCGTCTTACGGCTTGAATTATCAGAAGTTAGGCAAAGACCTTGCGAGCGTAGATGAGCTTGCGGTTCTGGATGGCAGCAAGTGTATTTTGCAGTTGCGTGGTGTCAGACCGTTTCTTTCTGACAAGTACGATCTGACGCAGCACCCCAATTATAAGTACACATCAGACTTTGATAAGAGAAATGAGTTCAACATTGAGCAGTTTCTGAGTCGAAGGTTGAAGCTCAAGGCAGGTGATGAGTTTGTGGTAGTCGATGCGGATTAAGGAGGTTTCTGTTTGGAAAATCTGAAAACGGTATCTGCCCTGGTTAAGAACATCTTGGAACACGACCACAAGGCAAGAAATACCGACAATCATTTGTACCTGATGGTACTGGAACACTATTCCGGTCTGCGTGGCATCGACATTCATGCCATGACGGTTCCTGTGTTTTTGAAGGAACTGGATAGACGCAGCTTTCCGGGGTTTGAAACTGTCCGCAGAAGCAGACAGAAAGTGCAGGCAACCTACCCTGACCTTGCTCCCAGTGAAGCCGTAGGCAAGCGCAGAGCAAAAAATGAGGTTGTATATCGAGAATTTGCAGAAAGCGAGGTGTAAAAAAAATGACTTGGTGGATCACGGATACCTCTATTGGGCAGCGATTGAAGTTCGTTAGACGATTTCGCCGCCTTACCCAGAAAGAGCTTGGACTCCTGATGGGGTATTCCGAGAAAACAGCGGATGTCCGTATTGCTCAGTATGAGAAAAACGCTCGAACCCCTAATGCAGAAACCACAGCGAAACTCGCAGAGGTTCTGAAGGTTTCACCTGTCGTTTTTTCACCGACAATCTGTGCTTCTCGTGAAGATTTGTTGCAGTCAATGTATTGGCTGTTTCTTATGAAAGGTGGTGGTGATATATATGATTGTGAAACTGAATATGCAAGAAGCAGAATGGAACAGAAACTTGGCGTGATAACCGTCGAGGAGTTCCTTGAAAAGATTCTCGTAAACTAAGCCTTCCGTCCGGTTTTGATGCCGGTAGTACGGAGGGCTTTTTCTATTCTCAAAACAATTTCAAATTTTAGGAGGAAAATATTATGGCATTTTTCAATAGCGCAGTAACCGTTCTTCAGACTCTCGTTATCGCTCTGGGCGCAGGTCTTGGCATCTGGGGTGCAATCAATCTGCTTGAGGGCTACGGCAACGATAACCCCGGCGCAAATGCTCATGTGCGGTAAAGTAATAAAAAGATTTAGGTAGCCGCCTTAACTATTCCTAAATAAGATAATATGCACAGTATTTTCTCGTAAATAGAAAATAAATTATTGCATTTTACCAATTATTATGTTAAAATGACAATGTAACAAAGAGCTATGTATTTTTAAGGAAAGGGAGGAACTTATGAATTTAAGAAAATCTATTTTAGCACTTTCAGTAGTAGCTGGAATTGTAGCTGCTCCAATGACTGTATTTGCCGCTCATACTCATAGTTGGGGTTCTCCCCAGTACTATGGATATGAAGATGAAATGCCTGGTATATATGATGACTGGGATAAATGTGCGACACGTCATGTATATAATTACAAACAATGTTTAATTTGTGGAGAAGTAAGCATTTATGAAGTTGAGACGATTGAAATGTCTCACAAATGGGTGAATGGTGCATGTGTATATTGCAACAAAGGTTACGCGAAAGAGATAAATTAACATAGTATCATTACCGGCAAGTTTATGATCAAAAAATAGAAAGCATTGAGAATATTTCAAAATTTCTTGAAAGTACTCTCAGTGCTTTCTTTGATAATATGAAAGGAGAAATAAATGCAAAAAAAACAACTTTCTGTATTAGTACTAATTATTTTATGCTTTTTATTAGGATGTAACAGAGAAACACCAAAAGATGAATCTCAACAAAATTATGAAGATGAATCTAATATTTCTAAAACAAATGGAGAAGAACTTGTAAATATAAACAGTGAATTGTTAGGTTCGACTCCTTTTGATATCCAAATCGATAAAACAGCATTGCAGACTAGAAAAGAAACAGAAACAGAAGTTACAATAAAGACAAATTTAACAGACTGGGGTTATACTGTTTCTTCTGAAAAAGGGAAAATATCTGATATAAATAAAAATTCATTCATATATATAGCACCTAAAGATGAGAGGGATGATACTATAAAAATACAATTATCGGACTATGAAAATGGCATATCATATGAATATACAATTCCACTTATTTTTGCGGGAAACAATGAACATTCTTTAGATAAATTCAAGGAAAATCTTTCAAGATTACCTAATAGTTAGTAAAGAGTCGATAGACTAAAGTACCACCATCCTCTTTTATTTCAACTGAATATCCATCCCGCCGCACCGCAGCGGCACATGAAGCAGTAAATCCGAAAAAGATTTGCTGCTTTTTTTGCGTCCATTTTTGGCAAATTTCCAAAAGTTCCGTATTAGACAGTGAAACCAAAAAAGGCTGCCATTTTTTTCAGACAGCGGGCAAAACGCAGCTTCCGAAACGCCTTATTGTCGGGAAAGACCGAGCCGCCGGAAAAGTTCTTGCCGGA
>ENA-UERY01001282-UERY01001282.1-human-gut-metagenome-genome-assembly--contig:-NODE-1282-length-16140-cov-3.187387_pt1 | contig 16140 bp, 10 predicted proteins | sample MGYA00242989_ERZ507990 | MGnify/ENA primary metagenome ERZ507990 (study PRJEB26167, sample SAMN06115529) | human gut metagenome | host: Homo sapiens | place: China:Fujian | collected 2015-08-26...
GTTTCCGAGGGAAAGGTTCCTGCCTTTTGCACAGAAAAGGAGAAAAGCAGATGCAGCCTTTAGAACTATATATTCATATTCCGTTTTGTGTGAAAAAATGTGCATATTGTGATTTCCTTTCCGGTCCGGCAGGAGAAAAGGAAAAAGAGGAATATGTGAAAATGCTGGTCGACGAGATCAGAAACTGTCCGGATACAGTGCAGAATTACAGGGTGATTTCCATTTTTTTCGGAGGCGGAACCCCATCTCTTCTTACCGGTGAGCAGATTGGGCGGCTGATGGATACGGTCAGGGAAATATTTACGTTGGATGAGGACGCAGAGATCACTATGGAAATGAATCCGGGAACGGTAACGGAAGAAAAACTGCGAAAGTACAGACAGGCAGGGGTGAACCGTCTGAGTATCGGTCTGCAGTCGGTCAATGATGAGGAACTTCGTCTGCTTGGAAGAATCCATACTTATGAAGAATTTCTGGAAGCATATCATCTGGCGAGAGCCAATGGTTTTGCAAATATCAATGTAGACCTGATCTCGGCAATTCCGGGGCAGACGGTGGAAAGCTGGAGGCGTACACTGGAGCAGGTAATGGCACTTTCCCCGGAGCATATTTCTGCATATAGTCTGATCTTGGAAGAGGGAACAACTTTCTATAAAAAATATGTAGAAGACGAAGCAAAAGAAGGGCCAAAGCTTCCGGATGAGGATGCGGAGCGTCAGATGTACTGGGATACGGAAACGCTGATGGAGAAGAACGGATATCACCGTTACGAGATTTCCAATTATGCTAAGGAGGGATATGCCTGCCGGCACAACCTGGGATATTGGGAGAGAATTCCGTATCTGGGATTTGGAATTGGTGCGGCATCTCTGGTTCCCGGGGATCTGATTGGAAAATGCAGGAAGCTGGAAGGAAAAATGAGTCGCTACACGAACCCGGATCAGTTAAGGGAGTATGCACATTCCTACAGGAACAAATTTCAGGCAGAGCTTCTGACAGAAACTGAGGAGATGGAGGAATTTATGTTTCTTGGACTGCGGAAAATGAACGGAATCTCAAAAAAAGAATTTTCAGAGTATTTTGGGAAGAGTCTGGAGGATATTTACGGTGAACCGATCTGCAAACTGGAAAGCTTAAAGCTTCTTGAGCAGGATGATGACAGAGTATGGCTTACAAAACGGGGGATCGATGTCAGCAACAGTGTGTTTGTAGAGTTTCTGCTGGAAGAGTAAAATTTGGAAAATCAGAAAAATATAAAGTATACTTGACAAATAGGTTTTATAGGCATATAATGACATCATCGAGTTAAACCTATCAAAACAGTAGGAAAGAAAGGAGAACTTACGATGTCAAAAATTTATAATGGTGCTTTAGAGCTTGTTGGAAATACTCCTCTTGTAGAGGTGAAAAATATTGAAGAAGAATTAGGATTAGAGGCAAGAATCCTTGTGAAACTGGAATATTTTAACCCGGCCGGAAGTGTAAAAGACAGAATTGCCAAAGCAATGATCGAGGATGCTGAGGAAAAAGGATTATTAAAAGAAGGTTCTGTTATCATTGAGCCTACTTCGGGAAATACGGGAATCGGTCTTGCATCGATTGCAGCAGTCAAAGGATACCGTATCATTCTTACTATGCCGGAGACAATGAGTGTAGAAAGAAGAAACATCCTGAAAGCATACGGAGCAGAGATTGTTCTGACAGAAGGCGCAAAGGGAATGAAGGGTGCGATTGAAAAAGCAGATGAACTTGCAAAAGAGATCCCGGGCAGCTATATCCCTGGACAGTTTGTTAATCCGGCTAATCCGGAAGTACACAGAAAGACAACCGGACCAGAGATCTGGAAGGATACAGACGGAGAAGTAGATCTGTTTATCGCAGGTGTTGGTACAGGTGGAACACTGACCGGTGTCGGCGAATATCTGAAATCCCAGAATCCGGATGTGAAGATCGTTGCATTGGAGCCTGCAAGTTCACCGGTACTTTCTACAGGAAAAGGTGGTCCTCACAAAATTCAGGGAATCGGAGCAGGATTTGTACCGGACGTACTCAACACAACTGTATATGATGAAATATTTACTGTAGAAAATGATGACGCTTTTGCAACAGGAAAGCTGCTTGCAAAGAAAGAGGGAATCCTGGTAGGAATTTCTTCGGGAGCTGCACTTTACGGAGCGATCGAACTTGCAAAACGTCCGGAAAATAAAGGAAAGACGATTGTGGCACTGCTTCCGGATACCGGAGACAGATATTACTCCACACCGCTCTTCACGGAGTAGAATATGAATTTTTCAAAGAAAAGCAGATACGGACTTCGGGCACTGATCGACCTGTCCGTATACTCGAAAGAATCCCATGTTGCACTTGCAGCAATTGCAGAGCGTAATAGTATTTCACCGCAGTATCTGGAACAGGTATTTGCGGCACTCAGAAAAGCCGGAATCATCAAGAGCGTGAAAGGACCGCAGGGAGGATACCTGTTGGCGAAGCCTGCCACAAAGATTTCGGTTGCGGAAATATTACGTGCGCTGGAAGGTGATTATCTCATTGAAGAAGAGGATGTAGAAGGCGCCGAGAACGGAAGAGCTGCGGCTCAGGCTGTACAGAGTGAAGTTATCGAACGTCTGAACAGAGGACTACAGGATATCCTTGAGAATCTGTTTCTCTCTGACCTCGAACAAAAATATCAGGAATACAGTGAATACAGTCAAGACATGTACTATATATAATAGAAGAAATGCACACCATCAGACCGGGAGGCTGGGGTGTGTATTTTTTGGTTTGCCGATTGAATTGGAATCCGACAGCATATCCGGGTGGAACCGGACTAAAAATAAAAAAATCATAAACCCTGTTGACAAAGTGAATAGTAAGTGGTACATTTATAAGCGTAGAAAATGTTAGCACTCAGACATAACGAGTGCTAATAACAAAAAGGAGGTAGCATATGGAAGCCATACAGGAACTTAGTGAGCGGAAGACGAAGATCTTACATGCAATCATTAAGAACTATCTTGAGACCGGAGAGCCTGTGGGATCCAGAACGATTTCCAAGTATACGGATCTGAATTTAAGTTCGGCAACGATCCGGAATGAGATGGCAGATCTCGAAGAGCTTGGTTATATCATGCAGCCTCACACATCAGCAGGAAGGATTCCGTCGGATAAAGGTTACAGATGGTATGTGGATATGCTGATGAGCCAGAAAGAACAGGAGATTACCGAAATCAAAGGTCAGATGCTTGAGAAGGCTGACAAGATGGAAGAACTTCTGAAGCAGGTTGCAAAGGTTCTTGCGAACAACACGAATTATGCGACGATGATTTCGACTCCGACTTACAACGGGAACAAATTAAAATTTATCCAGCTTTCACAGGTTGATGACCATCAGCTGATCGTTGTGATCGTGATGGAAGGCAACATTGTAAAGAACCAGATCGTGACACTGGATGAGCCGCTCAGCAATGAAGCACTATTGAAGCTGAATATGCTTCTGAATACTTCGCTGAACGGAACTTCGCTAGAGCAGATCAATCTGGGAGTGATCGCAAGACTGAAAGAACAGGCAGGGATCCACAGTGGTGTGATGAGCAGTGTCCTGGATGCAGTAGCGAATGTGATCCAGCTGGATGACGACATGGAGATTTACACCAGTGGCGCGACGAATATTTTCAAGTATCCGGAGCTTAGTGATAAGCAGAGCGCACAGGAGATCATCAGTGCTTTTGAAGAAAAGCAGCAGCTTGCCGCTCTGGTAACAAAGTCAATGGCAAACGGCGGTGAAGACAGAGACATCCAGGTATACATCGGAGATGAATCGAATGTGGAGAACATGAAAGACTGCAGCGTAGTCACAGCAACATATGAGTTGGGCGAGGGCATGCAGGGAACCATCGGAATCATCGGACCGAAGCGAATGGATTATGAACATGTCATGAAGACGCTTAAGACACTGATGGCAGAGCTGGATGACATATTCCACAGGGATGAGCCGAAGAAGCTCGAATAAGAAGTAAGAAAGGTGGAAGAACCATTGGATAAAAAGATGAGTAATGAAGAAATGGTAAAAGAAGCAGTGGAAGAAGCAAAGAAAGCTGCGGAGGCAGAAGCCAAAGAGCAGGAGGCAAAAGGGCAGGAACCGGAAGACGCGGAAGAAACCGAAGCAACAGAGGAAGAAGCTGTTGGTAAAGAGACGAATTCCGAAGATGCTGAAGAACCAAAGAAAAAGAAGCTGTTTGAAAAGAAGAATAAAAAAGATAAAAAGGATGAGCAGATCGCAGATCTGACAGACAAACTTACGAGACACATGGCTGAGTTCGATAATTACAGAAAGCGTACTGAAAAAGAAAAGTCAGCGATGTATGAGATCGGAGCCAAAGATGTTGTAGAAAAAATTCTTCCGATTGTAGACAACTTTGAACGCGGACTTCAGTCCGTACCGGAAGAAAAGAAAGATGATCCGTTCGTAGATGGAATGGATAAGATCTATAAACAAATGATGAGCACACTGGAAGGAATCGGAGTAAAACCGATTGAAGCAGTTGGTCAGGAATTCGATCCGAATTTCCACAATGCAGTGATGCATGTGGAGGATGAAGAACTTGGTGAAAATGTAGTAGCCGAGGAATTCCAGAAAGGATATATGTACCGTGACTCAGTCGTAAGACACAGCATGGTAAAGGTAGCAAACTAAGATATACCGTGTACCGCATTTACGATACACTTTATATAAATAACAAAGCAAAATACAATTTTTATAATATTAACAGGAGGTCTTCATAATGGGCAAAATCATTGGTATTGACTTAGGTACAACAAACAGTTGTGTAGCGGTTATGGAAGGTGGACAGCCGGTCGTAATCGCAAATACAGAAGGAGCAAGAACTACACCATCTGTAGTAGCATTTACAAAGACAGGAGAACGTCTTGTAGGTGAACCTGCAAAACGTCAGGCAGTAACAAATGCAGAAAAGACAATCTCATCTATCAAGCGTGAGATGGGTACAGATCATAAAGTAGACATCGATGGAAAGAAATATTCTCCACAGGAAATTTCAGCTATGATCCTCCAGAAATTGAAAGCAGATGCAGAAGGATATCTTGGAGAAAAAGTTACGGAAGCAGTTATCACTGTTCCGGCTTACTTCAACGATGCTCAGCGTCAGGCTACAAAAGATGCAGGTAAGATTGCAGGCCTTGATGTAAAACGTATCATCAACGAGCCTACAGCAGCAGCTCTTGCATATGGACTTGACAATGAAAAAGAACAGAAGATCATGGTATACGACCTTGGTGGTGGTACATTTGATGTATCTATCATCGAGATCGGTGACGGTGTCATCGAAGTACTGGCTACCAACGGTGATACACACCTTGGTGGTGATGATTTCGATAACAAGATCATTCAGTGGATGCTGGATGAATTCAAGAAGGCAGAAGGCGTAGATCTGTCCGGTGATAAGATGGCTATGCAGAGACTGAAGGAAGCAGCTGAGAAGGCTAAGAAAGAGCTGTCCAGCGCAATGACCACCAATATCAACCTTCCTTTCATTACCGCAACCGCAGAAGGACCCAAGCACTTTGATATGAACCTGACTCGTGCTAAGTTCGATGAACTGACCAGAGATCTGGTTGACAAGACCGCTATCCCCGTACAGAACGCTATGAAGGATGCTGGCCTGAACTATTCTGATCTGGGTCAGGTACTGCTGGTAGGTGGTTCTACACGTATTCCTGCGGTACAGGATAAGGTAAGAGCCCTGACCGGTAAAGAGCCCAGCAAATCTCTGAACCCTGATGAGTGCGTAGCAATCGGTGCTTCTATCCAGGGTGGTAAGCTTGCAGGTGATGCTGGTGCCGGTGATATTCTGTTACTGGATGTAACGCCCCTGTCCCTGTCCATCGAGACCATGGGTGGTGTCGCTACCAGACTGATCGAGAGAAATACTACCATTCCTACCAAAAAGAGCCAGATCTTCTCTACCGCAGCTGATAACCAGACCGCTGTAGATATCAACGTAGTACAGGGTGAGCGTCAGTTTGCCAAAGATAATAAGTCCCTCGGACAGTTCCGTCTGGACGGTATTGCTCCCGCTCCCAGAGGAATCCCTCAGATCGAGGTTACCTTCGATATCGATGCCAACGGTATTGTAAATGTATCCGCTAAGGATCTGGGTACCGGCAAGGAGCAGCACATCACCATTACCGCAGGCTCTAACATGTCCGATTCCGATATCGAGAAGGCTGTCAAGGAAGCAGCTGAATTCGAAGCACAGGATAAGAAGCGTAAGGAAGCTATCGAGGCAAGAAACGAAGCAGACTCTTTCGTATTCCAGACCGAGAAGGCTCTGAATGAAGTAGGTGACAAGGTACCCGAGAGTGACAAGACCCAGGTACAGGCTGATCTGGAAGCTGTGAAGGCTATTCTGGAGAGAACCAAAGACCAGGAGATGAGCGACAGCGATGTAGATGAGCTGAAGGCTGCAAAAGAGAAACTGACCCAGAGTGCTCAGTCTGTATTCACCAAGATGTATGAGCAGGCTGCTCAGGCACAGCAGGGTGCACAGGGTGCAGCAGGCCCTGACATGAATGCACAGGCCGGCGGCAGCGATGCAGGTTCCACCGCAGATGATGATGTCATCGACGGAGATTTCAGAGAAGTATAAATAACTTCACAAACAGAGCAATCCGTGGTATAACAGTAAATGCTGTGTAACAGTGATTGCGAATAACAGGTGGCACAGGGTATGCGAAAGCGTGCCCTGTGCATAACCGTTTTTAGATTTAAATGACAGAGGTGCAAAAATGGCAGAGCAGAAGAGAGACTATTACGAGGTCCTCGGTGTAGATAAGAATGCAGATGATGCTGCAATTAAAAAAGCATACCGGGTACTGGCGAAAAAATACCATCCCGACATGAACCCCGGAGACAAGGAGGCAGAACAGAAATTTAAAGAAGCTTCCGAGGCTTATGCCGTGCTGAGTGATCCCGAGAAGAGACGCCAGTATGATCAGTATGGCCATGCGGCATTTGACGGTGGCGCAGGAGGTGCCGGTGGTTTCGATTTCAATGGAGCTGATTTTGGAGACATTTTCGGAGATATTTTCGGAGATATCTTTGGCGGCGGCAGAAGCAGAGGTGCCAGAAATAACGGCCCCATGAAAGGTGCCAACATCCGTACCAGTGTTCATATCACTTTTGAAGAGGCAGTTTTCGGCTGCAAGAAAGAGATCGATCTTACGGTAAAGGAAACCTGTAAGACCTGTAACGGCTCCGGTGCGAAGCCCGGAACCAGCCCTGAGACCTGTACCAAGTGTGGTGGTAAGGGTCAGGTGGTATTTACCCAGCAGTCTTTCTTCGGTACTGTGCGTAATGTACAGACCTGTCCCGACTGTCAGGGTACCGGTAAGGTGATCAAGGACAAATGCCCGGATTGCCGTGGTACCGGATATATTCCTATGAAGAAACGTTATGCGGTGGATATTCCCGCAGGTATCGACAACGGACAGTCTACCCGTATGCCGGGACTGGGTGAGCCAGGTGTCAACGGTGGCCCCAGAGGCGATGTGCTGGTAGAAGTGATCGTAGGTCGTCATCCTATCTTCCAGAGACAGGATTTCGATATTTTCTCTACCGTACCGATTAGTTTCCCGGTGGCAACACTCGGTGGAACGATCCGGATCAAGACTGTGGACGGAGAAGTAGAGTACGATGTGAAAGCAGGAACCCAGACCGATACCAGAATCCGTCTGAAGGGCAAAGGTGTTCCGTCACTTCGCAACAAGAATGTCCGCGGTGACCACTATGTAACACTGGTGGTACAGACACCCGATAAATTAAAACCGGAGGCTAAGGAACTGCTGAAGCAGTTCGATGCACTGACCGGAGATTCCCTGAATGCTGTGAAGAAAGCAACGGAAAGCGGAGAGGGAGAGACCAGGGAGAATGACTCCAGGGACGGCAAGAAGAAAAAGTTTTGGAAGTAAAAGTTAATAAATAAAATTCCCCGTAGCCTCGGCTGGGGTAAGAAACGCGGCACGCTCGCACTCTATCGCAGAGCGTAGCGGTACATAAGTGAGGAAAGTACCCTCGCAATGCGTCCCTTGGGACGCTATGGTACCGACGTCTGCTTACGGCACTGCTTATTCTTACCCCCAGCCGGGGCTACTGGTTTGTTGGGAAAAAGTTAAAGGTATCTTTGAAGGTCAATGATATAGAATACAGTTTGGTTTTTTTGTCAAAAGGCAGGGTGAACGGTTTGACAGAATGGGCAGAAACGCTTACAATTCAAGTAGTTATGCTGTCTGTGACACGAAGGAGCCTGCAGGATGGAGAACCGGAAAGAGGAATTTCTGAAAATTGTATGTCAGAGTTATCTGATCGTTATTCTGGCAGTGCTGCCTCTTTATTATATTCCCTGGAATGGATATTATAAACTGGGTGATACCAAATATTACCTGTATCGCAATGTTTCACTGCTTTGCCAGGGGATCGCATTGCTGGCAATGTGTGTCTTTGCTGTAAGCAGCCGGTGGACAGGGGAACATCGGATTTTTGCCAGATCTCTGGCTGAAGTAGTGAAAAAATCGGTCGATAAATGCAGAACACATGCGGTAACGACGGCGGTCTGCCTGTACGGAATCTGTGCGTTACTCTCTGCAATCTGCAGCCCCTATGGCAGTATCGCGTGGAACGGAGAGCGGGAATGGTACATGGGAGCTGTCACGATCTGTTTGATGATCGGAGGTTTTTTACTGACGGCGAAGTACGGAGGTAGTTGTAAAACGGCGATATGGTTAGGAGAGGCGGCTTTTGTGGCGGTCACCCTGATCGGTCTCTTGCAGAAGCTGGGCTATGATCCTCTGGGACTTCTCAAGGGTTACGTTGTGGGGGACTGGGAATTTACCCATATGTTGACCACGCTGGGGAACAGCAACTGGCTCAGCGGGTATTACAGTGTGATGTTTCCCTTTTCCATGACGCTGTTTCACCGGGCAGTGGAAGCAGGGAAAAAAGGTCCCACACTGCTGGCAGGAACGTGCAATATGTTGGCCATGATGCTTCTGCTTTTACAGGGAAGTGACAGCGGTGTGATCGTGGCATGCACAGTCATGGGGTTGTGCTTTTGGCTCGACCGGAAGCAAACCGGACATTGGGAAGTATATTTCCTTTTTCTTGCAGCGGTGGCGCTGGGAATGTGCCGTTGGGGTAAATGGATGTTATATCTGGGAACGTTTGACATTCTCCTGCAGGATGGCATCGCCAAAAAACTGGCAGCCTGGCAGGGATGGATTCCGGTTGCAGCAGGGTGTCTGCTGCTTTGGGGAGCCTGTCGCAGGATTCCGGAGAATAAGAAAAAAATATTGCAAGAGGGAGTATTGTGTTGTGCACTGGCAGGAATAGCGGTAGTGCTGGCATGGTATCTGCATCGGTTGTCGGTAATTGATTTTGCGGAATGGGGCAATCGCCGGGGAAGATTGTGGCAGATGGCATGGATGGGTTTCCGGAAAGGAAATCTGCATCAGAAGCTGTTGGGAGCAGGCCCGGATTGTTTTGCATCGTATCTGGGAGAACTGTTGCCGGGAGGCACGGTGCTTTTTGATAAAGGATATTTTGAAGGTTCTGTTTTTACCAATGCACATAATGAGTGGCTCACCACACTGGTCAATATGGGACTGCTGGGTGTGGCTGCCTATGCAGCTGTTTTTATCACGGCGCTGCAGACATACAGGAAGAATTTTCTCGCAGTATTGTTACTGCTTACCTACGGGATACATTCCCTGATCAGCTTTCAGCAGGTGCTGAATGCGCCGCTTTTCTTCCTGATACTGGGATTGTGTGAAGCGGCGGCCCGGGGAGAAAAGACCAAAACCAATCAAATGGATACGGATGAGGAGTTGCTAGAAGCTATATGAAAAATATTTGGAAGATTTTTACCGGAGATCTGAAAAAACTGGTGAAGCAGCCTTTTGCGCTGGTTATTATTATCGGGTTGTGCGTGATACCGTCGCTGTATGCGTGGTTTAATATATTTGCCAACTGGGATCCCTATGCCAATACCGGAGGAATTCCTGTGGCGGTAGTATCCCTGGATCAGGACTATACGCTGAAAGACGGATCGGTGGTAAATATGGGAGAATCCGTACTGGAAAGCCTGCATTCCAACACCAGTGTAAAATGGATCTTGCTTGATACCGAGGAAGAAGCAAAAGAGGGCGTGGAAGCCGGAAAATATTATGCAGCCGTCGTCATTACCGATAAATTTACTTATAGTATGTACAATGTATTTTCGGATGATTTTGAGAATCCGGCGCTGATCTATTATCAGAATCAGAAGAGCAATGCCATTGCCACCAAAATCACGGATACGGTGGCAGGAACTCTGCAGAATACCATCAATGAGACCTTTATCAAGGTGGCGGCTACCACGGTATTTGAAGAGGGCAATACGGTGTCGGATCAGGTACAGGGGGACAGTTATGTAGAGGAATTCTGTTCCAAACTGGAGGAACTGAATGACAATCTGAAGGAATACAGTGCCATGATCGACTCCTTTCAGGCAGGCAATGCGCGGCTGGAGTCTGCCATCACCCATGTCAACTATGAGATTCCCGCGATGCAGAAGAAACTGGACAGCACCACAGCCAGTCTGAACCAGAGCAGTCAGGATCTGTCTTCTACCAGAGACACCCTGGGCAATTTCAGCAACAACATCGATACTTCCATGAGCAATATCAATAACTCTCTGGAAAGTATCAAAAAGGCTCTGGATGAAAGCAAACTGGCGGAGGATACCGCCCAGATGACGAGAGATCTGAACCGGGTGGCAAGAGATACCAATACGCTGAACGGACAAGTAAATACACTGCTGGCGGCACTGATCCAACAAAAGCTGGAAAGCGTCTCTGACGGTAATGCTGCGAACGGCGGCACCGGCAGCAATATCAACGCAGCGGCAACTGATGCGGCTATGGAAGCATTGAAAGCCATGCAGAAGGAACTGGATCTGATGAATACCGTAGTGGGCAGCGTTCTGGAATCCACGGACGACAAGGCTGCGGAGAATGCAAAGGTCAATGTCAACAATGCCATGAATAATTTAAGGAGCGCCATTGACAGCTGCGAGACTTCTGTAAGTAATATGCAGGGAATCTATAAGAATAATCTGGTGCCCCAGATGCAGAAGGTTCTGACAAATATGTCAGATTCTCTGAATCAGGTGACCAATCTGGTAAATACCCTGAGCAATACGGTGAAAAATGTCGGAGTTGTCATGGAAGGTGTCGGTGACACTGTGTCCGGAACCAGTGAGAGTCTGGGACAGATCAAAGATGTGGTAGATAATATCAGCGCCAAACTTACAGATCTGACAGAGAAGCTGGACGGTGCATCCGAAGAGGAAATGATGGATATTCTGGTGCGTTTCCTTGGAGGAGATCCGGATAGTCTGGGGGCATATTTTGCATCTCCCGTAACCATGGAGACCATAGCCATGTATCCGGTGGCTACGTATGGTTCTGCCATGACACCGTTCTATTCCACACTGGCGATCTGGGTAGGTTCTACGATCCTGGTGGCACTGGTGAAAGTAAAAGCCTCTCCGAAAGGATTGGAAAATGCACAGAGTTATCAGTTGTATTTCGGCAGATATCTGCTGTTTTTCCTGCTGGCACAGATTCAGGCAGCTATTATCGTAGCGGGAGATCTGTGGCTGCTGAAAGTCAATATTGTGGAGCCGGCATTGTTTTTCCTGGCGGCAAGCTTTACGGCTACGGCATTTTCCCTGTTGATCTATTCTCTGACACTGGCATTCGGAGATGTGGGCAAGGCCGTCTGCGTTATTGTTATGGTATTGCAGATCGCTGGTTCCAGCGGTACCTTCCCGATCGAACTGCTACCGGACACCTACCAGAAGATTTATATTTTCTTTCCCTTCCCCTATGCCATCCGGGCCATGCGTGAGGCACTGGCGGGTATGTACGGTACTGCCTATATGGAAGCACTGGCAAAATTGAGCCTGTTTATGATCGAGGGACTGTTGATCGGCCTGGTGATCCGGATCCCGTTCGTAAAACTGAACCATTTTGTGGAAGAGCGTATGGAAGACACTGAGTTAATGTGACACCTGTTCAGAACCATGAAAACGAAAACTCCGCAGGAGTGGGTTTGTGAATGAAGTTCCGAACAGGCAGAAAGGTAAAATCATGGAGAGAAATTACGAAGAAATTTTTCAGAAGGTTCTGGATTACGAGCAGGCCCTTCATGAGAAGAATAGAAAAAGAATAAAGATCGGTCTGAAATGTATCTGGATCGTCCCCTTGTTTTTTCTGGCACTGTTGTTCCTGACTGGCAGCAACAAGGTCATCTTCCTGATCCTGTGGATCGTGTCGCTGTTTGCCCTGTCAATCTATCTGATCGTTGTGGAATATATGGATTATAATCTGCAGGAGAAGATCATGGAGCTCAAAGGAGAAGAAGGCGATCTCAAAGCGGTGACTCCGACAGACTTTGACCGGGCGGCGCAGATCATCCGGGAGACCCGGAAACTGATTGGTGAAGGCCTGAATTCCCCGGCCGAGACCGGGACCGAAGAGGATCCGGAAGACGAAACCGAAGAGGAAAACGAAGACGAGACCGAAGAGGAAAACGAAGACGAGACCGAAGACTGGGAGGATGGTGAATAGTATGTATAATATCTGGAAAATATTTACCACCGACATCCGTCGGATCAGTAATAATGTGGTGGCGGTCGTTATTATCATGGGACTCAGCATCCTCCCGGCACTGTATGCCTGGTTCAACATTTTCTCCAACTGGGATCCTTACGAGCCCGCAGCTACCAGTCAGCTGAAAGTAGCCGTGGCTTCCGATGATGCCGGGGCGGAGATCATGGGGCTGTCTCTGAACGTGGGAGACAGTGTGCTGGAGGCTCTGGGAGCCAATACCACTATCGGCTGGGTGTTCCCGGAGACCACGGAGGAAGCACTGGAAGGTGTGAAGAACAGTGATTACTATGCGGCATTGATTATTCCGGAGACTTTTACTCAGGAAATGCTGGGATTTATCGACGGTGAAGTGGATCATCCCACCATTTACTACTATGAAAATGAGAAAAAGAATGGTATTGCCCCCAAAATCACGGGCAAAGCGAAAAATGCTGTGCAGGAACAGGTAAATGCCACCTTTATCAGTACTGTGGCAGAAGCGGTGATGAAAGCGGGAAATGCCCTTTCGGTGGTGAATGCCGGCGGGCGGACCAGTGTGGAAGAATCTCTGGATACCATGCAGGCACAGTTGCAGGATTATGTGGTTATGTTACAGTCCTTCCAGAGTATTATGACCTCCGCGGAGATGATCATGGAGACCAGCCAGAATATGCTCCCGGATATGGATAATATGCTGGAGAATGGACGAAATACCATGATCGGTATGCAGACCATGATCAATTCCAGCGTCGATGCGGTTGACGTTATGGGAGATATGGTGAGCAGCAGTATGGATATGGTCACGGAAGCGTTGCAGTATCTGTCGGTCTTTTCTGATGGATTGCTGGAGCAGATGGGCAGCAACAATGTGGGAAGCACCACGGACACCGGATTGGGCACGGCCATCGGACTGGTACAGGGCATGCAGGCCAATATGGATGTGCTGGGAAGCCTGATCACCGGACAGGATGCTCAGATTCAGGAGATCAACCAGTCTCTGAAAACGATCGAAGCGGATCTGAAACAGCTGCAAGACAGCAAGGGAGATGTGGATCATGATATCAATACTCTGCGGGCACAGATCCGGGAACAGATCCAGATCTGCAACAAACAGCTGAATAATCTGATGAGTGATTACAATAACAATGTCAGACCTTCTTTCCGGGCTACCGGCAAATCCATGCAGCAGGCTTTCCTGAATGCCGCAGCGATGATGAACGGTACGGATGTGAATATGGATGAAATTTCCGATATTCTGAAAGAGTATCAGCAGACTTTGCAGGAAGGTAATGTCAGCCTGCAGGATTCCCTGGTGATCGCACAGGAACTGCTGGACAAGGTCAGCAAAATAGCAGATAATATAAAACGGATCACCGGTGCGGAGACCTATGAGGATATTTTAAGCGCTATGGCTGCCGATCCGACGGCGGTGGCAGACTTCGTATCTTCTCCGGTCAGACTGGAGACGGTACCTGTTTATCCGGTGGATCATTACGGCTCTGCAGCATCGCCGTTCTATACGATCCTGGCAATCTGGGTGGGAGCGCTGTTCCTGGTGGCTATTATTCACGTGGGTGTGAAACCCATTGAACCGGGGGATCATTATAAGGCGCATGAGAGATATTTTGGCAGATATCTGCTGTTTTTCCTGATTGGACAGGCACAGACACTGCTTATTGTTCTTGGGAACCTTTATTATATTGAGATACAGTGTCAGCACAGATTTTTATACTGGCTGGCGGCAGCCGTGGCCAGTGCGGCATTCAGCTGCTTTATGTATTCTGTGACTTTCGCTTTTGGAAACGTGGGTGAGGCACTGGCTATTGTAGTCATGGTCATCCAGGTGGCGGGAAGCGGCGGAACGTTCCCTATCGAGGTTCTTCCGCAGGTATTCCAGTGGATCTATCCTTTCCTGCCGTTCCAGTTTGGCATGAAAGCGTTTAAAGAATGTATTGCAGGAATGTACGGCGTGGATTATTGGATCAATGTAGGAAAAATGACACTGTTCCTGATCGTAGTATTGCTGCTTGGTCTGGTGTTGGAGCCGCCGTTCCGCAAGCTGAATCATATGATAGAGAAGAGTAAAGAGAAGACAGGATTAATGATTTGATGCAGATGAAAAAAATGACTTCGGAAAAGAAACATAAAATTACAACCATTGGCTTATGGCTGATCCTCATTCTGTGCACGGCGGTATTGTTCTCCCTGTGTCTCAGTGAGGGGATCGACTATGATGAAGCATACAGTTATCGCACCGCCCATGACAATACGATGATGGGAATCATTCGCGTGGTACTGGCGGCCCATGATACGGATGTGCCGGTATGGTATATGGGATTGCGGCTGTGGTCGTTTCTGGCAGGAGACGGCATTATTGCCTACAAAATGTTTGCATTGCTGGGAACGGTATTGTCCATGCTGCTGGGGCCTGTCGTGATCCGCAGGCAGTGGGGAGCGAAGACAGCAGCCCTTTATATGATCATGGTAAGCCTGACACCTGCAATGATGAAGATCAGTGTGAACAACAGAATGTATTCCTGGACGGTGTTTGGAGTTACCGTCTGCGGACTGACCGCTTATTTCCTGCGGGAGCGTCTGAACAGTAAGGCCCTGTGGACGATATTGTTTCTGACGACCTTCTGCGGTATTTTCAGTCATTACTTTACCGCGTTCAGTTACCTGTTTATCTACCTGTATCTGGTGGCGGTGATTTGGCAGCAGGACAGAAAACAGATCTGGAAGCCGTTTGTCTGTGGTGGTTCCGTTGTATTGCTTTTTGTGGCATGGCTGATAAAATCCGATTTCTTTCATCTGCTGGTTTCTGATGGAAACCCGACGAACCAGTCCAAATTCGGTATTTACGAATTTTTTGATTTCATTTTCGGAACCAGAGTGAAGTATGCGACCAAAATGGGAGAACTTCTTTTTGTACTGACACTGGTCTGTGCGATCCTCTTCTGGAAGCGGCTGGGGAGAAGAAACGGTGTTTTTGCGGTTCTGTGTACCTGTATTTTCCCAATAAGCTATTTGATGGCGGCGCTGCTGGCATTACACGCGTCCCACTTTTTTACCTACCGCCATGTTATGCATAGCATGGGATTGTTCTGGCTGGGAATGACGATCATTTTATCCAGGATCAATTTACAGGAATGGATCGCCTGTCTGTCCTTCACTGTGTGGATGGGAGTGTCGGCCTACGGAATCTCTTATCATGAAGAATATGGTACAATCTCATATCTGGAAGAGACGAAGGCATTTATAGCGGAGAATATGGAGCCGGGAGATGTGGTCGTCTACGATACGGATTCCCGCTTCGGACAGCTATTCGGATGCTATATGCCGGACCAGATCTTTTATACCATGGAAGAGGTACCGGATCTGGAAGAACTGGTGGGGAAAAGAGTCTGGTATTTCCAGTGTTTCGGACCTCTGCTG
>ENA-UERY01001299-UERY01001299.1-human-gut-metagenome-genome-assembly--contig:-NODE-1299-length-15944-cov-5.348900_pt1 | contig 15944 bp, 17 predicted proteins | sample MGYA00242989_ERZ507990 | MGnify/ENA primary metagenome ERZ507990 (study PRJEB26167, sample SAMN06115529) | human gut metagenome | host: Homo sapiens | place: China:Fujian | collected 2015-08-26...
GGAAGTCTGCCGCAAGCTGGGCATCTCCGATGCCACGTTCTACACCTGGCGCAAAAAGTACGGCGGGATTTCTCATTCAGAGCTGAAACATATGCGGCAGCTCGAAGAGGAAAACCTTCGCCTGAAGAAGCTGGTTGCCGACCTGAGTCTCGACAAGGCCATGCTGCAGGACGTGCTGGCAAAAAAGAGCTGACGCTGGCACGCCTGCGCGAGTGGGTCAGGGACTTACAGACCCGCTACGGTGCCAGTGAAAGACAGGTCTGCTTTGCGCTGAAGATCAGCCGCAGTTCGTTCCGGTACCGCTCCGTTGCGGCAGACGACAGCGCACTGCGACTGCGCATCAGGGAGATAACCGAAACCCGTGTCCACTATGGCTACCGCAGAGTCCACGTCATGCTGAAACGGGAAGGCTGGCGCGATAATCACAAGCGTGTTTACCGGCTTTACCGCGAGCAGGGATTATCGCTGCGGCTGAAACGCCCCCGCCGCAATAAATCTGCGCTGAAACGTCAGCCACAGCCGCAGGGGCTGTATCCCAATCATGTATGGGGGATGGATTTTGTCTCCGATGCGCTGTTTGACGGTCGCCGGCTTCGCCTGCTGACGGTAATCGATCTCTACACGCGCGAATGTCTGGGGATCTGCGTGGGCCAGAACCTGCGCTCTTCAGAAGTGGCGGAGATGCTGGACACTATCGCGTTGAGACGCCCATTACCGCAGCTACTGAAGACAGATAATGGCTCTGAATTTGCAGGGAAAATGCTGGATAAATGGGTGTACGAACGTGATATCCGGATCGATTTCTCACGGCCAGGCACGCCCACGGATAATGCTACGGTGGAGTCATTCAACGGCAGGCTGCGGCAGGAGTGCCTGAACGAGAACTGGTTTATGTCCAAGGAGGATGCCCGGTGCAAAATCGAGGTCTGGCGCATACACTATAACCAGAGTCGTCCCCATTCTGCACTGGGCTGGATGACCCCGTGCGAATTCGCCGAGAAATCTGCCGGTTGCCAGAATAAGCAACCAACCTGAAGCCGGTTATTCCTGATTATAGGCTCCGTTTGGGAAACGGAAAATATTGTACGTTAAGATCAAATTTTAACCTGTAATACACTGATAAATTAGGGGCCCGCTTGGAAAACGGAATCTATGGTCACTCCCGTTTTTGCAACACCGATTTTGACGACAAGTTGGCTTGCTTGAATCTATCCGGCGTCTGAATGGGATTTTATTCCCGCGCCTTGATGAGTTCCGCGCCTGATGAACCTCCAGAAAATATACGGCTTCAATGAGCCTTTCCGTTTTACAGGTTCCTCAACAGGCCGGTGGGCCGTTAGTATCATCAATATCAGTATTCGCAAAACCAGATCAGTAATTCTTTAAACCGGTGTATTTCTGCCGTTATGCTACATAAGTTTGCTGTCGTGCCGTTAGGGCCCAGGCTATTCTGGCCAGCTTGTTTGCCAGAGCACAAGTGACGACAAAGTTGCTTTTCCGGCACAGTAAATCCCTGACCCAATCGGCCAATTTGCCAGACTGGTGTTCCAGTTTTTGTATGAATACCCTGGCACATTGAACCAACAAAGTTCGGATCTTTTTATTACCTCGCTTACTAATTCCCAGCAATGTCGTCCTACCTCCCGTGCTGTACTGCCGAGGTACAAGCCCTGTTGCCGCCGCAAAGTCACGGCTGCTGGCGTACTGCTTCCCGTCGCCAATCTCAGTTGAAATAGTACTCGCTGTCAGTGTTCCGACGCAGGGAATGCTCAGCAAGCGCTGTCCAACCTCATCTTCGTCCAACTTTCGTTTCAACTGGGATTCCAAATCTTTAATCTGCTCAACAAGATAGTGATAATGCTGTTGTAATTTCAGCAATAACTGGCTGAGGTAAAGAGGCAAACTATTATCCTCAAGAATGGTACTCAGTCGGCTAATAACGGCAGCTCCTCGGGGAACGCTAATGCCAAATTCCAGCAGAAAAGCATGCATTTGATTGGTTGTTTTTACCTTATCCTGAACCAGGGATTCACGGACACGATGCAGAGCCCGCATTGCCTGCTGAGATTCCGTTCTGGGCTGCACAAAACGCATAGACGGACGCGATGCAGCTTCACAAATAGCTTCGGCGTCGACAAAGTCGTTTTTATTGCTTTTAACGAACGGGCGGACAAATTGTGGTGATATCAGCTTTGGGGAATGCCCCAACTCTTCCAACTTGCGTGCCATAAAGTGAGAACCGCCACAGGCTTCCATTGCGATGGTTGTAGCGGGGCATGTCGCCAAAAATTCGATCAACTTTGGCCGGGTAAATTTTTTACGGTAAACAGCCTTCCCGCGACGATCCTGGCAATGAATATGGAAAGAGTTTTTACCCAGATCGATACCAATGAGCGCAATGTTTTCCATGATAGTTCTCCGAATGAAAGCCTGTCCTCAGCATAGTACCGGGAAGGAGGGAGTGACCATCTCATTAATTATCCCACGCTAAGACTATATTTTGTACAGCAGTGGAGAAGGATGAGAGACCAGCAGTTCATTAACAGGGACTCCTTTTTGCTTAAGCGGCTCAATGGTTCTTTCTATATAAACCGTATTCCAGAGTGTTATCGCCGCCGTATGTAGTGTCAGCGCCGGTGGCGTGGTAACGCTGATCCTCCCACCCCCAGATCCCTGATTTCATTCAGCCGGTGCATGAAGGATGCTCGCCCAAGGGCCTCACCCTTATTCAGCCCCGCCTGTATGCATCGGCCTAAGCCTTTATCGCAAAATCAGTCCAGCATAAACAGTGTCCGATCTCTGCAGAAAATCGCCCTCAGCGCTACGAGTTTGAACGCATTTACTCTGTTTATAGGTAACATTCGCTCCACGATATAATGATATCGGCAACGTATTCAGCATCCTGAGCATGTGTCAGAAGGTGATCAGCCTTACCCAGGGAAATGAAACTCTTGGGATGCTTAGCTGCTTTGAATATTTTCTCGGCCTGCTCAATTAACACGGTATCATCTTCAGTCGCATGAAAAATCAGCAGAGGCTTGTTCATGGCGAACACCTTATGAGCGATTTTGTGTTCCTGAATATTGTCCAGCATCTGTTTCTTTAACGTAAATACCCGCCCGGCCAGCTCAACGGGATAGGCTCCATGCTGGTTAATGTTTTCAACATCATCCTTAAAAAGACGTTTTACGTGTGTCAGTTCTCCGGGTGATCCTATGGTGACAACGGCCTTTGCCTCAGGAACTTCGCCGGCAATAGACAGAATGGCCGATCCCCCCAGGCTATGGCCGATGAGCAAAGAAGGCGCTTCGTACTGTCGGCGGAGATAATCTACCGCGCAAAGCAGGTCCGAAATATTGGATGAGAAGTTGGTGTTGGAAAAATCCCCTTCGCTGTTTCCCAGACCAGTAAAATCAAACCGGAGAACGGCGATAGCTTTCTCTGTCAGTTTCCGCGCAATACGCGCCGCGCCTTTGAGGTCTTTGCCACACGTAAAACAATGAGCTAACAGCGCAAACGCTTTAGGATTTTCAGGAAGTTCAAGCAATCCGGCCAGTTCTTCACCAGCCGCATTTTTGAACGTAAATTTTAGTTTTTTCATAGGATATTCCGGGCCTTAAACTGATGTCATATGTTTGATCGCAGGAGAAAAAAAAGCTTCTGCTCTGCATCTGGCATAACGCGTTTTCCGTCCTCCACTGGGGATGTGAAACAGAATTCATTCCGAATGCCTGTCCTCACCTTCCAGTTTGAAAGCTGATTATTGCTTCCTGTTCGGTGATCACTTACGCTATGCTACCAACTAGATGGTAGTTTACAAGAATTTTATGAGGTCTCACTGAATGGCCAATTGCGCGCTCATTCTTAAAATATCCCTGGCAATGCTGGCGTTTGCTGCAAACTCTATTCTGTGCCGTCTGGCCCTGCAGGGAGGCCACATTGATCCCCTTTCATTCAGCAGCCTCAGGCTGGCCAGTGGTGCATTCGTCCTGTCCCCCTTCCTCTTTTATCACGCCAGGACCACATTATCGCTGTGGCGTCCGCTGAGCGGGTTTTACCTCATGGCGTATGCGGTGCTGTTCTCTGTCGCCTATATCCATCTCGATACCGGGGCAGGTGCGCTGTTACTTTTTGGTGCCGTACAGTTTGCGATGGTGATCCACGGATTATTTAAAGGGGAATCACTCTCCGTTACCGGCTCCTCATCGTGTATAACCCCTTTCTCTCTGGCCGTTTTGTCCTGTCAGGATGTCGTCAGAACCCGGCATAACACCCTGTGCCGGGAACACAAAAGGCACGGATGAACAGGTCGTGAATATTCTTAGTGAAGCCTGCTGATGACATGTCTGGCGACAAAAAAATGCCGCCCTTAAGGGGCGGCTTATGCCAGCGTCACGGGGTTATCGTCTGACCGCCATGATGCCCGCATCGACATCCCAGATAGCGCCCGTCACCCATGAGGTTTTGTCAGACAACAGGAAGAGAATAGTGTTTGCAACGTCTTCGGCAGTTCCGACGCGTCCCAGCGGGTGGAAATCGTTCAACGACTTCATAGCATCAGCGATATCCGCTTTGTCCATGAAGCCTTCGTATATTGGCGTATGAACAATCCCGGGAGACACAGCGTTGACACGAATACCCGCGCTGGCCAGCTCAATCGCCAGATTACGCGTCAGGGCATGCAGACCCGCTTTTGCCATTGAATAGGCCGAGGCCGGCGAGTCACCCAGTGCAGCCTGAGCACCAATCGAACCGACGTTGACGATAGACCCTTCGAGCTTCGCGGCGAGCATGTTCTTCACGACATCCTGTGTAATAAAGAACGTGGCTCGGTTCAGCGAAAGATACATGTCATAATCGGCAAAGCTGTGCTCGGTAAATCCTTTGGGCATGAAGATACCGGCGGCATTCACCATCAGGCTGATATCGCGATGGTGAGCATTAATTTCCTGACGGATAGTTTCCATACCTTCTTCGGTCATCAGGTTCGCCGCGATGACCGCAACCGGTCCCAGAGGGCTCAGTTCTTTTTGCACCGCTTCGGCTTTGTCTTTTTTATTCCCGGTCAGCACGACACTGCCGCCCGCTTCCAGTACCATGCGTGCCACGGCCAGGCCCATGCCGCTGGTACCGCCGACGACGAGCAGTTTTTTACCTTTGAAAAAAGTGTTCATTTTCTGACTCCATTACTGGTGGGTAAGACGTTGCCGGCAGCGTGAAACTGCCGGCGGTTGACGGATTAAATACTGCAGCCATCCGTTCCGCAGGTCTGACCCGCAGTGGCTGAAAATTCGGTTTGCTGTTCATCCCAGACCTGACGCAGGGCATTCAAAAAGTTATCTGCTGCCTGAGCCCCGCTGATGGCATATTTTTCGTTCATCACAAAAACCGGAACGCCGCTGAGGCCAATAGACTGTGCGTGGGCTTCATCGTCGGAAACGGTGGCGCGAAAATCGTCATTTTCCAGGGCGGCTTCAGCGTCAGCTTTCGGCATACCGGCTTCTACGGCCATGGCAACGAGCTGCTGACGGTCAAAGAGAGAGCGACCTTCGGTGATACTGCCATGATAAAAACGTTCTTCCACCGCGTCCGCAATTCCGGCCTTACGCGCGGCAACCAGCAGGGTGTGTGCATCTTCTGTATCACCAAACATCATGCCGTCAAAGTTGTAGATCAGACCTTCAGATTTACCGGCGGTGCCCACCTGATTCATCATCAGCTCCGCTGAATGCTGACTGCCCAGCTTTTTAACGATGGCATCCTTAAAAGGCATAGCGGGAGTACCACCGGCCAGACGGTAGCTGTGATGACGGATCACCACCTGATCGCGAAATTCAAAGCGATTCAGACCCTGTTCAAATCTTTTTTTAGCAATCCAGCACCACGGGCAGACCAAATCTGACCAGATATCGATGGTAAGGGTGGGTTTCAGCGTTTGCATAATGATTCCTCAAAGACGTTGGGCGGTCGGATCTCACTTATCAGAGAACCGCGACCGTATGGGATTTATTGCGCCTGCCAGACCGGGTAATCGGTATAGCCTTTTTCCGGGGAACCACTGACGCCGTAGTAGGTGGCGCGGTCACTTTCTGCCAGTGGCCAGCCGTTTTGCATTCTTTCAACCAGATCCGGGTTAGCGATGTAGGGCACACCAAATGCCACCAGATCCAGCTCATCATCTTCCAGAGCCTGCTCTGCGATATCACGGGTAAAACCGCCGGCAGCGATGATGGTGCCTTTAAACGTGTTGCGAAAACGGCGGCGGAATCCTTCCGGAAGTGGCGCTTTGGTGTACACCGGCTGATAGTAAAGGTGTACGTAGGCCAGTTCCCGCTGACCGAGCGCGTCGGTGATGGCTGACCAGGTTTGCTCTTCACCTTCATACGGCGCGAGGTCATAAATGCGGCCGAACGGTGACAGGCGCACGGCAACGTGGCTGTTACCCACGGCTTCCGCCACGGCGTCAATGGTCTCCAGCAGGAAACGCTGACGATTTTCCACCGAGCCGCCGTATTCGTCGGTGCGGGTGTTCAGTTCGCTACTGAGGAACTGGTCAAAGATGAATCCGTTTGCAGCCATGATTTCCACGCCGTCAAAGCCGGCTTCCATCGCCAGGCGTGCGGAGTGCACGAAGTCTGCAGTGATGCGTTTCACTTCATGCGTTTCCAGCGCGCGTGGCTGGCTTGGTACAACCGGGCCCGGTTCTCCGGATTCGGTCAGCGCAAAAACGGTGGTATTGACCGCCTGAACGGTGCCCGCTGAAACCGGCGCTATGTGGCCTGGCTGAAGAGAGACGTGAGACATACGGCCGACGTGCCAGAGCTGCGCGAAAATACGGCCACCTTTGGCGTGAACCGCTTGTGTCACCTTACGCCAGCCCTGGACGTGTTCGTCGTTGTAGATACCAGGGGTATAAAGGTAACCCCGGCCTTCTTCTGAAACCGGCATCCCTTCGGTGATGAGCAGGCCAGCAGAAGCACGCTGTGCATAGTACAAAGCCACGACCTCATCCGGCACGTCATTCATGGTGCGGGTGCGGGTCATCGGTGCCATGACTACACGGTTTTTTAACGCCAGGCCAGACAGATTGTAGGGGGTGAAAAGCTTACTCATCGTATACCTCACAGAAACAAAAAGGAGTATCCCGGCAGGGATTTGCACAACCCGGAAGTATCATCGACCGGACGTCGCGCACTGGAGTTGCATAAACATCTGATGGATGGCAATATACCAACCATCTAGTAGGTAGGTCAACGGGTGTGCCGTATTTTTTTGTCATAACGCAGCCATTTCTGAATTGTCACTCATTTTGCGAGGTCATCACCATGCGTACATTAACAGCTTATAACGAAGATAATTTCCGCCAGATAGAGCAGTACAAAGGAATATCGGTGGTACGTTTCTCTGCACCCTGGTGTCCGCCCTGTCAGGCCAGCGAAGAAATGTTCAGTCAGTTTGCAGACCGGCTCGATGGAGATATTCAGGTGGGGAAAGTCAATGTAGATCAGGCGCCGGTGCTGACAACCAAATACGAGATCTGGGGGCTGCCGTCTGTGCTGATATTTCATGAAGGGCAATTAGTTAAACGCATACCGGGTGTGAAACCTGCATCGGTATATGCTCAGGCGATTGCGGACATAAAAAAAGGGCAGTAATGCCCTTTTAACGTGGAATTTATTAATGCTTAACCGCGTGCCTGACCGACGGCATCCAGAGTGCGGGCTGAATAAATGACCGCCGCGCCAGCGTTGAGGTTAATCGCCACGCCCAGCGCTTCAGCAATTTCAGCGTCGGTTGCACCGGCTTTCACAGCGGCGTCGGCGTGAAAAGCAATACAGCCGTCGCAGCGGGTTGTGACTGCGCACGCCAGGGCAATGAGTTCACGCACTTTTGCGCCCAAAAGGTCAGTTTTGTTACCTGCGTTGCCCAGGGCAACCACGCCTTTCATGGTCTCGGGGGTCAGTTTGCCCAACTCGCCTAAACGTTGCATTAACTCTGAGCGATAGTTGTTCCAGTCCAGCATAGTGTCATTCTCCTGAATGAGGGGTATTAAGAAGCAGTTTTATATACTTAAGGCTGTTGGCGAAGACTTCGGGTCTGGCCGTTGCATGCGCCACTACGCTTGAGCCTTCACAGACATTAATGATCATCAAAGCAATATCTGATGGTTCGGCATGGGATGAAAACTCACCTGACTCCATGCCCGCCCTGACGACTTTTGTGAGCCACTCGATTTGCATATCGAAATAAAGTGATGTCTGTACAGTAATTGCCTGAGGCAGATTGGCGGTCTCTGCTGACAACGCACAACACAGTGGCAGTAGTGAAGCTTTATGGCTTTGCGCGAAGATATCGATGTAGGCCGCAATTCTTTTCTCCGCGCTTTTCTCAGTAGCCTCTATCTGCTCAAATACGCGTTGCGTATCAGAGAACGCCTGTATTACCACCTGCTCACCCAGAATATCTTTGGTCGGGAAATGGTGATGAATACTGGCCTTGGTGATACCCACTATTTTTGATAAATCAGCATAGCTGAATGCTGAATACCCTTTTTCGCGCATCAGGTGTTCTGCTTCGCTGAGCAGCCGTTCCCGTGTCATGGTTGTCATAATTACTCCATATAATCTACTAGTTGATAGATTATATTGTTGCTATTTTTCCGTAGCAAGTTGTATCACTGACTCAGTATCGTGCAGAGCTGAACGTCACTGCCATCCTGCATTCTGAATGGCAGCATTACATCTCTGACATCACGCCAGGCGTGTAATCATTTCAACCGGATTAGCCAGAGTATCGTGGATTGGCGAATTCTTTTGCATTTCGCTGACCAGCGCTTCTAACTCCTCGCGACTGGCGGTCTTGCTCGTAAGGTGAACATCGACGCGAATAGATTTCGCACCTTTACGCACGTTGCTGTCCAGCCCAAGGAAGCCGTTGAGGTTGATATCGAAATTAAGATCCAGCTCGATACCGTCCAGGTCGATCCCTTTTTCAGCAGCCATCATGGTGAGGGTGGCGGTATAACAGCCAGCCAGCGCCTGCATGATGTATTCAGTCGGGCTCATGCCGGTATCGGTGCCGAGTAAACCTGCGGGTTCATCACCGATATTAGAAAATTTCCCCACGCGGCTGGTATCGATAACGCCGTTCTGGATTGTGGCGCCGGTCTCTGTGCGAACGGTTAATCCGCCGCTGGAACGGGCTTTCATCTGGAAAGTCAGGTTACCCAGGCCAGGCTGGCTGCGAACTGCTTCACGGGTATTGTGGATCGCAGCTGCGTCTGCAGAAGGTTTAACGGTAGTAGACATAATGGCTCCTGTAATTTCTTGATAAAAGGTATAGCTGGTGTAATCAGTACCAACCATCTAGTTGGTAGATTAATATCGCGAACCTCTTTTGTCTACTCTTTTATAAAAAATAGGGGGAAAAGAACCCAGAAGGCTGTTTTATTTCATAATAACCATTTGATTTTTTTATAATCTTCCCAGCCGCTCACTCTTGCAGCAATCCAGCCTTTACCCGAAGGATAGTCTGGCGGGTGGTATTAAATTCCCGGGCAATAGCACTGATACTGATGCCAGCATTTAGGCGCTCTGTCACTGTTTGCTTTTGTTCCTCGCTCAGGATGGGAGGGCGACCGAAGCGTTTTCCAGCCGCTTTTGCCCTCGCAATACCTGAATGCGTTCGCTCAAGCAGCAAATCCCGCTCAAACTCCGCTACAGCAGAAATTACCTGCATAGTCATTTTTCCGGCCGGACTGGTCAAGTCAACGCCTCCGAGTGCGAGACAATGAACGCGAATATCTAAAGCCGCCAGTTGCTCTACTGTTTTTCGGATATCCATCGCATTACGACCCAGACGGTCAAGTTTGGTGACAATCAGTACATCCCCATTTTCCATGCGATCTAGCAACCGGATAAATCCGGGGCGTTCGCTGGCAGCAACCGAGCCACTGATATGCTCCTCAATAAGTCGTTGGGATCTGATGGCAAAACCCGCCGCTTCAATTTCACGACGCTGGTTTTCTGTGGTCTGTTCCAGAGTTGAGACCCTGCAGTAGGCAAAAACACGTGACATGGGAAACTTTCCGTACGAAATGGATGTCCGAATTATAACGTGTGTCCGAAATTAATTTCACTAAGTTTCGGACATGTGCTGTAAGTGGTGTACGAAACCGACCGGTTTCGGTCACAGCGAACAAATAACAGATGAAAACTATACGCGAGGGAGGCATTTATGCCACGGCGACAGATACTGAGCAGCGAAGAGCAGGAACGCTTACTGGTTATACCAGATGATGAAATTATTCTGACCCGAATGTGTTTTCTGAACGAACCGGATATTGCGCTCATTAATAAGCACCGAAGGCCAGCGAATCGCCTGGGCTTTGCTGTATTACTCTGTTATCTGCGTGGACCTGGATTTATTCCGGACAAAAGCAGTGCTCCTCACAATGGCGTTGTATCCAGGGTTGCTTCCCGACTGAAACTTCAGCCTGATTTATGGCCGGAATATGCATCCAGAGAGCAAACCCGCTGGGAACATCTGACCGAACTTTATCGCTACCTGGAACTATCCCCGTTCAGCCGGTCAATGCAAAAAGACTGTATCCGTCATCTGCACCCCTATGCCATGCGAACTGACAAAGGATTTATGCTGGCGGAAGAAATGCTCAGCTGGCTACATAACAATAATGTTATTTTCCCTTCTGTTGAAGTGATCGAACGGACGCTTGCCGAAGTCGTCACGCTCGCTAACAGATCGGTATTTTCGACACTTACCGCGCAACTGGAAAAGCAGCATAAATCAGCACTCGACAGCCTGCTCATATCAGAGGGTGAACAACCTTCCCGTCTGGCATGGCTGCTACAGCCTCCGGGTAAAATAAACGGTAAAAATGTGCTGCAACATATCGACCGGCTTAATTCCATCGCTGCGCTGGGGTTGCCTGATGGTATTGCACTTTCCGTTCACCAGAACAGGTTGCTTAAACTGGCGCGTGAGGGCCGGAAAATGAGCAGCAGGGACCTGGCAAAATTCACCGATGTCAGACGTTACGCTACGCTGGTTTGTATAATAACAGAGGCCAGGGCCACCCTGACTGACGAAGTGATTGATCTGCACGAGCGTATCCTGGGTAGTCTGTTCAGCAGGGCAAAACGCACGCAGGCCGAACGGCTCCAGCAAACGGGAAAGCTTATTCAGAGCAAGCTGAAGCAGTACGTTACCGTCGGGCAGGCGTTACTTAACGCCAGAGAATCCGGGGAAGATCCCTGGACTGCAATAGAAGATGTCCTTCCCTGGCAGGAATTCATCAACAGCGTGGAAGAAACGCGGTTTCTTTCCCGTAAGGGCAATTTCGACGCGCTTCATCTGATCACCGAAAAATACAGTACGCTGCGTAAATACGCCCCGCGTATGCTGTCAGCATTGCAGTTCATGGCGACACCTGCGGCGCAGACGCTCAGCGATGCGCTGGACACCATCAGGGAAATGTACCGTAAACAACTTCGTAAAGTGCCGCTATCGGCGCCAACAGGATTTATCCCTGAAAGCTGGCGAAAACTGGTACTCACGCCTTCAGGAATCGACCGCAAGTACTACGAGTTTTGCGTACTGAATGAACTCAAGGGTGCATTACGTTCCGGTGATATCTGGGTAAAAGGATCGCGCCGCTACAAAAATTTTGATGATTATCTCATCCCGACTGCTGAGTTTGAGAAATCCCGACATAATGACCAGTTACAGTTGGCCGTTCAGACCGATAGCCAGGCATACCTTCAGGCCCGTATGACTCTTCTTGCATCTCGGCTGGAAGAAGTTAACGCGATGGCGCTTGCCGGTGATTTGCCCGATGTAGATATCTCAGATAAAGGCGTAAAAATCACTCCACTGGAGAACAGCGTTCCTTCAGGTGTTTCGCCCTTTGCAGATTTGGTCTATGGCATGCTTCCCCATCCGAAAATTACGGAGATACTGGAAGAAGTTGATAGCTGGACGGGATTTACGCGTCACTTCGCGCACCTCAAAAATAATAACGTCAGACCAAAAGACGGAAGACTGTTGCTGACCACCATTCTGGCTGACGGCATCAACCTTGGGCTGACAAAAATGGCGGAATCCTGCCCTGGGGCCACAAGATCGTCACTCGAAGGTATTCAGGCATGGTACATCAGGGATGAAACTTATTCAGCGGCACTGGCCGAGCTGGTCAACGCACAGAAAGAGCGGCCTCTGGCCGCATTCTGGGGCGACGGGACAACATCATCGTCAGACGGGCAGAACTTTCGGGTAGGCAGTCACGGACGTTATGCCGGTCAGGTCAATCTTAAATATGGTCAGGAGCCGGGCGTGCAGATTTATACGCATATCTCAGACCAATACAGCCCGTTCTACGCCAAAGTGATCAGCCGGGTGCGCGACTCAACCCACGTGCTTGATGGCCTGCTGTACCATGAAAGCGATCTGGAAATTACCGAGCATTACACCGATACCGCAGGCTTCACTGAACATGTTTTCGCCCTGATGCACCTGCTGGGATTCGCTTTTGCGCCAAGGATCCGTGATCTTCATGACAAGCGGCTGTTTATTCATGGAAAGGCCGAACGCTATCCGGGGCTTCAGTCCGTCATATCAACAACCAGCCTGAATATCAAAGACATTGAGGCACACTGGGATGAGGTATTGCGCCTGGCAACCTCGATTAAGCAGGGGACAGTCACCGCATCACTGATGATGAAAAAGTTAGCCAGTTACCCAAAACAGAATGGACTTGCCAAAGCGCTGAGAGAGATTGGCCGCATTGAGCGGACACTATTTATGCTGGACTGGTTCCGTGATCCCGGTCTGCGCCGACGCGTACAGGCGGGGCTGAATAAGGGTGAGGCCCGTAATGCCCTTGCGCGAGCGGTCTTTTTGCACCGTCTGGGTGAAATAAGGGATCGTGGGCTGGAGAATCAGAGTTATCGCGCCAGCGGGCTGACATTACTGACAGCAGCGATCACGTTGTGGAACACGGTATATATAGAAAGAGCTATTGAGTCACTAAAACGAAAGGGTATCCCGATAAATGAGCAACTGGTCTCTCATCTTTCTCCCCTGGGCTGGGAACATATCAATCTGAGTGGAGATTACGTCTGGCGTAATAATCTTAAGCTGGGATCCGGAAAATACCGCTCATTACGTACAGTCGATACCGCTTTGTACAAAAAACAGTCTTAGCGTGGGATAATTTCCGTTTTCCAAGCGGACCCCTTTATCGAGTCCGGGCATCAGAACCCGCTCGAAGCTGGCCATCAGTTTTTCCCGCTGGCCGGGAGGCAGATCGGCCTCCGCAAACGACAGGACGCCGGAGGTGTATTTCTTCACGTAAGGCGACGCGTCAATCAGCTCCCGGACTTCTTCCGGCTTCCCCTGCAGGACGGTGGCGCCTTCACGCTGCCGGTCTTTACCCAGCAGATAGTCCACCGGCCCGGCGCCACCGCCGCGACCGCGTGGATGAAATTTAACGATCATCGTCCGTTCCTTTCTCAAGAACGGCGTGCCGCAGCCGCTCAAGTCCGGCATCGATGGCCATCAGCGCCGCCACAATCTGTACCCTGTCATGGCCGGTGCCGCCGCCGGCGTTAACACGGCGGGCTATCTGGTTCAGGTTATTGCCCATGCCGGCAAGCTGGCGCAGCAGCGCCGGCGAGATTGAGGGAAGCTTTCCGGAACGTGCCGGCTTTTCGTCCAGGCAGGTCTGCCGCATCCACGCTGCCAGCTGCCTGCCGTCGCAGCGCTCAAGCAGCCGCCGGTGCTCGTCCTCCGTCACCCACATGGTGAGCATCTTGTTCCGTTTCTCTGACAAACCGGCCTCCTGATAACGCCGGGACGGGCGGGAAAGCCTTTCCCGGTCGGCGCGGGGTTGGACAAGCCGCAGGCGCGTCAGGCTTTTGGCGGGTTTCGGGGCGCAGCCCTGAACCAGTCACGCAGCGCTAGCGGAGTGTATACTGGCTTAATATGTTACGGCGGAGTAACACTTTATGAAAGTGCTTCATGTAGCAGGAGAAAAAGGTGGCACCAGCGCGTCAGCAGAATATGTGATACAGGATATATTCCGCTTCCTCGCTCACTGACTCGCTACGCTCGGTCGTTCGGCTGCGGCGAGCGGAAATGGCTTACGAACGGGGCGGAAATTTCCTGGAAGATGCCAGGAAGAAACTTAACAGGGAAGCGAGAAGGCCACGGCGGAGCCGTTTTTCCATAGGCTTCGCCCCCCTGACAAGCATCACAGAATCTGACGCTCAAATCAGTGGTGGCGAAACCCGACAGGACTATAAAGATACCAGGCGTTTCCCCCTGGCGGCTCCCTCGTGCGCTCTCCTGTTCCTGCCTTTCGGTTTACCGGTGTCATTCCGCTGTTATGGCCGCGGTTTCTCATTCCACGCCTGACACTCGGTTCCGGGAAGGCAGTTCGCTCCAAGCTGGACTGTATGCACGAACCCCCCGTTCAGTCCGACTGCTGCGCCTTATCCGGTAACTATCGTCTTGAGTCCAACCCGGAAAGACACGACAAAGCGCCACTGGCAGCAGCCACTGGTAACAGGATTAGCAGAGCGAGTTAATGTAGGTGGTGCTATAGAGTTCTTGAAGTGGTGGCCTAACTACGGCTACACTGGAAGGACAGTATTTGGTATCTGCGCTCTGCTGAAGCCAGTTACCAGGTTAAGCAGTTCCCCAACTGACTTAACCTTCGAAAAACCACCTCCCCAGGTGGTTTTTTCGTTTTCAGAGCAAGAGATTACGCGTAGAAAAAAAGGAACTCAAGAAGATCCTTTCTATGCTCAACCACCGCATGGCCCATAGCCGCGCTGGCCGTTGCCGGTCAGCTCCAGAATCCTCGACCAATATGGAACCTTGCCCCTCCCAAAATTCAACTAAAAAACCCTCATTTCCTGCCGATAAAATGGGTATCTCTTAACTATGCCTAAATAAAATAAGGATAATTTTGAAAAAAATATTCATCCTATCGGCAGCGCTGATCATGGCAGGATGCGCAACAAAGCAATATCCACAGGCCGCGAACGTCACCGGTCCAGAATCTTCCGCAATGGATTGCAAAGCGGTAGCTCTGGAAATCGCAAAAACGCGCAGTGTACAACAAGAAATTGAGGCAACCGGCGAATTTGACGGGCGCACCGTATTAGGTTTCCTGGGTGATTTTGGGATAGGAAATGGCATGGCAAAAGGCGAAGCCCGCAAAAAAGCAGCTAACCGGCTAAATCAGCTGGAAGCCCTGAAGGCTGCAAAGTGTGCAGTTCAATAAGGTACAAAAAAGCCCTGCAGGGCTTTTTTTATACCTGCCAATCAGCTGGATTTACCATAACATCCGTTGCCCGCACCGCTGAGACGGGGTTGGCTGCGTTTCCGGTGCCAGACGCGAGAAAGTGGCGACAGACATGACGAAAAAACACCAGAAACGCAGCCGCTGGATATTACACTGATGCATAGTCATGCAGCCAGATGCATGGATGTTAAAGTCACACTAAAATCCGCGCCAATGCCTTAAAAACAGGCAAATTCTTCTCCAGCCACTCCCACAGCTCTGCCGCCAGATACAGACAGTCAAGTACAGCTTCAATGACGTTAGGCAGTTTCATAATGCCCCCCAGGTATAGGCCGTGATCTTTTCATCACGACGTATTTAGCGGGAAATTAAGAAGCCCTTCTTCCTGGAGTTTGTCACGTGCCGGCAACCGTCAGCCCAGCGTCGGACCGCAGTAGGTTTTCTGCGTCGTACTCAGCTGGAAAGCATATCTGGTGTAAGCGACACGCATCCACCCTGTACATAGTCCTGCCTGACGCTTTCGAGCAGGTCGAGCATGCAGGAACGACGAGCTTGATTGGTATCGGACACAATATGGCGATACGCCTCAAACATAACAGCACCCGCATCACCGCCC
>ENA-UERY01001306-UERY01001306.1-human-gut-metagenome-genome-assembly--contig:-NODE-1306-length-15883-cov-35.403454_pt1 | contig 15883 bp, 18 predicted proteins | sample MGYA00242989_ERZ507990 | MGnify/ENA primary metagenome ERZ507990 (study PRJEB26167, sample SAMN06115529) | human gut metagenome | host: Homo sapiens | place: China:Fujian | collected 2015-08-26...
CAAGGAAGCCAAAGCCCATTCCTTTGCAAATCTGAACGGTAAACTGGGCATTTCGGTCTGAAATCCACTACACCAACTACTACACCACTTTTACACCAAATTGCCGGTAAGTTGTGGAGAGTTGCGTAGGGTGACGTACGGACGGGACAAAAAGGAAGCCGCATGAGTAGGCTTATAACGGAATATAAAGCCTTTCATGCGTGTTCCTTGACCTGTCCCCACGATGCGCCCGGAATCTAACTAAGCTACGTGGTAATCCTTGTGTCTCCGACAGTCCGCACGAACTGAAAATCCGACCCTGAATGTACCAAAAACCTGAATGTTCAGACGGATTTCTTAGGGGCTTGTCGGAGAAGGCAAAAATCCCAAACGGAGCGTGACGGATTTTCGCCAGTTCCACATCCAGCAGAAAACTGTAAACGAGAAAACAGTCAAGAGGACATTTCACCATCGGCAAAAGCCGAAAGTGGAGTGTCCTTTTTCTATATCCTGATAATGCAAGTATACCACATAACCTTGACAAAGGAGAAGAATACCATGGCACATAAGCGAAACTCGGTTGAAGTTCCTGAACTGGAAAAACTGCTGGCTGGAAAGAAAAAGAAATACGTTCGCTACGAGGAAGGGGCAGTCCTCTACTCGATGGGCAAAAACTCTTTCCGACAAGTCGCACAGGATGCTCACGCTGTCGTCCGGTTGAAACGCATTGCACTGGTGAACGTAGAAGTGCTGGACGAATATCTGGAATCCTTTCGTGAATAATTGAATTAGCTTTACATAGCGCACTTTCAGTTTCCACAAAATTGAAGGTGCGTTTTTTCTTTTGCAAAAATCAGACAAGGAGGTTTTGCACATGATCACACACTCACAGTTGAAAATCCGAGGCCACACCAAATGATGCTCGACTACTTCTATGGGCAGTCAGGTGAACTGTTCGCCTACTTCCGCATACCGAAAGCACTCTTTCAGGACAGCCGTTTCCGGCAACTCTCTACGGATGCCCGGACACTGTACGGCATCCTGCTCGATCGTATGAGCCTGTCTGCAAAGAATAGCTGGGTGGATGAACATGGGCGTGTGTATATCATCTACACCGTCCGGGAGGTGCAGGAATCTCTCTGCTGCGCCGAGCACAAGGCGGTCAAGTTGTTCCGGGAGCTAGAACAGGCAGATCTCATCGAACGCAAACGGCGTGGGCTGGGCAGACCCAGCTTGATCTACGTCAAGAACTTTTCATCTGGACTGCCAAAAGCGCAAATACAGAATTGTGCAAACAGCAATTCTTGTGCTGCCGAAAGTGCAGTTCAGGTGCGGCCAAAATCGCAATCTAATAAGACTGATAAGAATAAAACAGAGAGGAACCATCCTTTCCTCCCGGATGAAACGGACAGGCTGACCCAGCGAGAACAGCTTGAAGATTATTTTTATCAGGCATTGGAGGTCGAACTGCTGCTCCGGATCTGCCCGGATGATGAGGACGCCATCTATCAAATCGTGGACTTGCTTGTGGACACTTGCTCCACCAAACGCAAGATGTTGAGGATTGCCGGGGATGATAAGCCTGTCGAAGTAGTGCGCAGTCGGTTGAAAAAGCTGAACGCAGACCATATCCGCTTCGTGCTGGGCTGTCTGGCAGAGAACACTTCCCCTGTGCGGAACATGAAGCAATATCTGCTGGCGGCATTATTCAATGCGCCTACGACCATGAATCTCTACTATCAGAACAAAACGAACCACGACTTTGCGCGTGGCTCTCCGGGGAGGTGATATTATCGCAAAGAAAGCAACCACAATCGCCATCGTCAACCAAAAAGGCGGCACGGCCAAAACCACCACCTGTGAAAATTTGGGCATCGGTCTGGCTATGGGAGGGAAGAAAGTTCTGCTGGTGGATGTTGACCCGCAGGGCTCACTCACCATCAGTATGGGCTGGCAGCAGCCGGATGAACTGCCCACTACGCTTTCCACTCTCATGCAGAAAGCTATGAATGACCAGCCCATCCAGCCCGGTGAGGGCATCCTGCACCATGCGGAGGGTGTTGACCTTATCCCGGCCAACATTGAGCTGGCGGGAATGGAAGTTGCCCTTGTCAACAGTATGAACCGGGAAAAGATGCTAAAGCAGGTGTTGGACAGTGCCAAACGCGAGTACGATTATATTCTACTGGACTGCACTCCTTCGCTGGGAATGCTCACCGTCAATGCGCTGGCTGCGGCAGATACCACGTTGATTCCGATGCAAGCGCAGTACCTCTCTGCCAAAGGACTGGAACAGCTCTTGCAGACGATTGGAAAAGTGCGGCGGCAGATAAACCCAAAATTAAAAATCGAGGGTATTTTGCTCACCATGACGGACAGCCGCACCACCTATGGAAAGCAGATCGACAATCTAATCCGGCAAGGCTATGGCCGGAAGATCAATGTATTCGAGCAGACGATTCCCCGGTCTGTCCGTGCCGCTGAAATCAGTGCGGCAGGAAAAAGCATTTTTGCCTATGACCCAAAAGGAAAAGTGGCAGAAGCCTACAAATCTCTGACGAAGGAGGTGCTGGCCGATGCCGATAGACAGCGGAAACTTAGCTCTGAAAGGGCTAGATGAACTTTTCTCTACGGAGGAAAAGCGACAGGAAGAGCAGCGCGAACAGGTGCAACAGATTACCATTGATGAGCTGCATCCGTTCACCAACCATCCTTTCAAAGTCGTGGACGATGAAGCCATGACCCGGACGGTGGAAAGCATTGCCCAGTTTGGTGTGCTGGCACCGCTTATCGCAAGACCGCGTCCGGATGGTGACGGATATGAGATTATCTCTGGCCACCGCCGCCAGTTCGCTGCAAAGATGGCTGGACTGGAAACGCTGCCCGTCATTGTGCGTGACATGGACGATGATGCCGCCACGATTTTAATGGTCGATTCCAACTTGCAGCGAGAACACATCTCGCCCAGTGAAAGGGCTTTTGCGTACAAAATGAAGATGGATGCCATGAAAAGAACTGCTGGTAGACCACCAAAAGAAAATCCCCGACAAGTTGTCGGGAATTTTGAAACAGCCGATCTTATCGGTAAAGAAAGTGGTGAAAGCGGCAGACAAGTCCAGCGATTTATTCGTCTGACAAACCTCATTCCCGAACTTCTGGATATGGTAGACGAGAAAAAAGTATCGTTCAATCCTGCGGTTGAACTGTCCTATCTCTCGCACGAACAGCAGCAAGAAGTGATAAACGCAATGGACGACACGCAAAATGCGCCCTCATTCTCACAGGCAAAGCGCATAAAGAAGCTGGCGCAGGAGGGCAATTTTACTTCAGAAGCCGTAGTCGATATTATGGGCGAGGAAAAGAAAAGCGAGCAAGACACTGTAACCATCAAAAACGAAACTCTGCGCAAATACTTTCCTCGCAGTTATACGCCCCGGCAAATGGAAGAAAAAATCATACAGCTTCTGGATGCGTGGCAGAAAAAGCGTCAGCGTGACAATGAGCGTTGACAGCGCATGAACCGATAAGACCCGATTGGGTCTTTTATTTTGCAAAAAATTTAGGAGGTAACGCCCATGAACAATACGATTGATTTCAATACCGCAAAGACCATCGGCACCATGAGCAAGAAAATCGACCATATCGACGATACAGTGTCCAGCTTCTTCTCTTTCATGCACATGGTCATGCAGAACGAACTTGGCAATGCAGAGCCATACTTTGCAGCAACTTCTCCCGTTCTGGATTTGACCGTGATCCGGCCTGACGATGCGCCGCATATCCTGCCCTGCTTCGATGAAGCAGATGAGGGCATCAGCATTTCCGAAGATGAACCGCTGGGCTTCCGCTACAACCCCAAGCAGGTCATTAAGCTGATGGGCAAGCGGTATCTGGTCGGCCCGGTGATTTTCCATCGCTTCGATGATGACGGGAATTTTGCATCCCTGACGATGAGCGATATGTACGCCATCCAGAAATATCTGGAAAGCAGCAGTGTCACTCTGATGATCGACCGCGACAAGCTGACCTGCATCTGCATCGACTGAGGTGTGCATGAAGAAGTTTGATGTAGAAATCACAGAAACGCTCCAGCGCACGGTTTCTGTCGAAGCCGCTTCACAGGAAGAAGCAGAGAAAATCGTCACGAAAGCGTGGAATAATGAGGACTATGTTCTCGACTCCGCAGATTTTGTCGGTGTCGATTTCAAAACTGTTGGTGAGCAGGAACTTTTTGAAAGCAGAAAAATGGAGGTTCTTCTGGTTCAACCCGGTATGTATCCGCAGAAAGCCACCATCGGCACGGAACTGAAAGATTTTCAGGATGCTGTCGGTGGCACCATTGCGGCAAGCTACCCTTTCGATGATCCGGTTGCCATCGTTTACAACGATGAAGGAAAGCTGACGGGACTGCCCCTGAACCGTGCCTTGCGAGATGAGGATGGGCGGATGTACGACGCTGTTGCTGGAACCTTTCTGGTGGTGGGGTTGGGAGAGGAGGATTTTGCATCACTTTCCCCGGAGTTGGCACAGAAGTATGAGAAGCAATTTCACCAGCCGGAAACTTTTTTGAAATTGGGGAATCGTCTGTTGGTGATTCCTGTCCCGGACGATGCTGTGAAGTCTGCCGAGAATAAAGTCGTGATTAAGCCCCCAGCGGAACATGACCGTTAAATCTAAACTTCTGCACGGGAGGTGGTAAAATGCAGGAAGAAGTCGAGCAGAAAACATTCAACATCGTGGTGTCTACTACAAAGTTGACCGCCCGGACAATTCTTAATGCCGGAAAAGCTGCCATTCAACAGCAGCAAGCGAAGATGGCTGGCGGCAAACAGAGCGTCCGAATGCTCCTGCGGCAGAATCGGGGTGTTTCCAGTGTGGAAATCGACAAAACAAATATCCGTGGGTTTGAACGGTATGCAAAAAAATATGGCATTGACTATGCTATTCGCAAGGACAACTCTGAAATGCCGCCCCGGTATCTGGTCTTTTTCAAAGCCCCAGATGTGGAGGCATTTAATGCGGCTTTCAAAGAATACTCCGCATCCCTTCTGAGTAAAACCAAGCGACCCTCTGTACTGGAAAAGCTGCATGAGCTGGTGCAAGCCGCAGCAGAACTTCCCGGCAAGGTGCGCCGTAAGGAACAGGAGCGTGGGCTGTGACAACAAAAAAGCTGACGAAGCTGCTTGCGCTGTATCTTCCCTATATCCTGCTTGGACTGGTGGCAACAAACTTCGGTGAAGCATGGCGGCTGGCCGAGGGCAAAGAACTGGGCGATAAAATTATGGCGATGATGGGAACTATTCCGCTGGCCTTTGCAAACCCTCTGCCCAGTCTGCATCCGCTGGATTTGCTTATTGGTTTTTCCTGCGGCGCAGGGTTACGGCTCGCCGTATATTTGCGGAGCAAAAATGCAAAGAAGTACCGTCATGGAATGGAGTACGGCTCTGCACGATGGGGCACCGCCAAGGATATTGAGCCTTTTCAGGCTCCCAAGTTTGCCGATAACATCATCCTGACAAAAACGGAACGTCTGATGATGAGCAATCGCCCACCTGACCCCAAGAACGCCCGAAACAAAAATGTGTTGGTAGTCGGTGGCTCTGGCAGCGGTAAGACGCGCTTTTGGCTGAAACCGAATCTCCTGCAATGCCACAGCTCCTATGTGGTCACTGATCCGAATGGTAATTTACAATAAGGATAAAGGGAGCGCGCACCCTCAAGAAAGGAGGTTACACCCCATGAAGAAACAGCCGGACAAGGGAAAAATCACAGCCCTGTACGAGCGTCTTTCCCATGACGATGAACGAGCCGGGGAAAGCGTGTCGATAGAAAACCAAAAGCGCATTTTGGAGGACTACGCCCAAAAGAACGGCTTTACGAATATCCGGCACTTCACCGATGACGGAGTGCGGGGAACGACTTTCAAGCGTCCGGGGCTGGACGCTATGCTGGAAGAAATCCGGGCGGGAAATGTGGCTACGGTCATTATCAAAGACCAAAGCAGGATTGGCCGTGATGTTGTCGAAGTGGGGCTTTTGAAGCGCACCTTTGACGAGTACCATGTACGCTTTATTGCGGCAAATGACAACCTTGATACCGCCAACGGCTTTGATATAATGTCAATTTTCCGAGATGTGATAAATGAGTGGTATGTTGCCGACACCAGCCGGAAAATCAAGAGCGTGTTCAAGTCGAGAATGGAAAAGGGCCTGCGCTGCTCCGGCAGCGTCAGCTATGGCTACCTTGCGTCCAAGGAGAACAAGGGCGAATGGGTAATCGACGAGGAAGCCGCCGCCGTTGTGCGCCGTATCTTTCAGAGTGTCGTTGCCGGGGAGAGTATCGCCAGCATAGCAAGGGCACTCCGCGCCGAGAAAATCCCTATCCCGTCCGAGCATTGGAAGCGGATAGGCGCACCCGTCCGGGCGGCGAAGTACACAGACCCCTACGCATGGTCAACAACAACGATCAGCTATATCCTCAAACGCCCGGAGTACACAGGGCGCAAGGTTTTAGGGAAAACCGTCTGCGAGAACTACAAGACCAAAAGCACCCGCAAGACCGCGCCGGAGGAACAGTATATTTTTGACGGGGAGATACCCGCCATTGTGGACGAGGAAACATGGAACACTGTCCAGCGGCTTATGGGAACAAAACGCCGCGCCCCCAAGCGGCAGAACACCCCAAACCGCTTGACCGGGCTTCTCTACTGCGCCGACTGCGGCGCGAAGCTGACCCACCGCAGCAGCCTTGTGCAAGGCAAGTATCTGGACGACGCTTTTGTGTGTTCCAGCTACCGCCAGCTTACCCGCGACTGCACCATGCACTATATCCCCACCGCGAAAATGGAAGCCGCCATTCTTGCCGCAATCCAGCGCGTGAGCTGGTATGTACGGCACAATGAAGCTGAGTTTATCGAGCGTGTGCGGGAAGCCACCGACCAGCACCAAGAGAACGCCGTCAAGGAGTACCGGCAGAAAGTGAGCAATGCACAGCGGAGATGTAAAGAGCTGGACGGCCTTGTGAAAAAGCTCTATGAGGGCAACGCCACAGGCAAGATACCCGATAAGCACTTTACCCGTCTGCTTGCCGAATACGACGAGGAACAGACCAAGCTGGAAGCCGCTATCGCACAATGGCAGGAAGCAATCGAGAGCTGGAACGCCGACAGGCTGAAAACAGATAAGTTTATCGAGCTTGTGAGCCGCTACACTGATTTTTCCGAATTGACAACGCCCATGCTTAACGAGTTTATCGAAAAAGTCGTTGTCCATGAGGGCGAGGGACGCGGGAACAGCCGCCGCCAGCGGATAGATATTTACCTCAACTTCATCGGCGCGTTTGAAGTCCCCGCCCATATCGTTACCCCAATGGAAGCCGAGGAACAACGCCGCCAGCAGGAGGAACAGGCGGCAGACGAAGCGCGGTTAGCCCATAACCGGGTATGGCAAAAGGAATGGCGGGAGAAACGGAAAGCCGCCGAGCCGCCCAAGCCCCCGAAGCCGAAATCCTTAAAGGAGCTTGCCGCGCTGCAAAAGGCCGGAGCCGACCTCACGCCGGAGGAAGCAGAGCGCCTTGCCGCCCACAGGGAGAAGAAAAACCGCCAGCACAAGGCATGGTATGAGCGACAGAAAGCGGCACAGCCGCCCAAGCCCCGGACGCTCAAAGAGCTTGCCGCCGCACTGGACGCAGGCCAGCCACTCACGCCGGAGGAAACGGAACGCCTTGAAGCCAGCCGGAACCGCAAGAAGAACGCCTACCAAGAACTGAAAACCCAAGCGGAAACCGACCCCGCAGCAGCAGCCGAGCTTGCGAGGCGGCGGGCATATCATAGTGAAGCTACCAAGAAATCCCGCCAGAAGATGTACGAGGAAGCCGCAGCCGGAAATCCCGAAGCCCAAGCCCGGTATGAAAACTTCCTTGCTGCAAGGCGGGAGAACTACCACAAAAAGAAGCAGGACGAGAAAGGAGAACAAATCGCATGAGAAGATTGATTGACAATGGGAACCGCCCTATTACCCCGAAGCCCCATATCGGCCACTATGGGCGGCTGCGGAAAGCCTATCTGGAACAATACCGCCACCGCCTTTATACCGCCCTTGTAGCCAGCGAGAAGCTATACCCCCACCTTGCGGAAACAGACCGGGCGGCGCGGGATATGCTGGACTACCTCATGCCCCGCCTTGCCAGAGAAGCGGGAGCCACCGAAGCCCTCAAAGCCGCCGACCCGATGAAATGGGTAGGTTTGATGAACAACTGCAAGGCGAGAGCCGAGGAAATCGTAATGCATGAGCTAATCTATGTTTAACGGTCAAGAGCCGGAAAAAACAGAAATCTTGCGATAACAGCCGCCCCGACGAACCATTCCCCGTCCGGGCGGTTTTTATCGTCAAAAACGCTGTTTTCTCCAAGTCAAGAGCCGGAGAAAACACCCGAAAAATGCCCCTATTGCGTAACAAGGGCGCAGAAAGGAGAGTTTATGAGAACAGGGCTTACCAAGCAGGAAAAGACCACCGATATTTGGTTTGACGAGAAAGACCCCCTTATCCATATCCGCACCCACAACACCGCCTTGAAAAAGCGTCTGCTTGCATACAGCCGCCGTTATCCGGCGATCTGCCAGCAGACCGACGCAGACCCGGAAACGGGCTGCATGGAGTTTGATATTGAGAAAGGCCGCTTCTCTTTCCGTCTGACCGCCCCATACAGTGAGGAACGGCGGGAAGCAGCACGGCAGTTTGCCAAGGAAAACAATGCCGCCAGCAGACTGAAATGAGGTGGATTTGTTCATAATCCTGTGCTATACTTCTCTTGAAAAAAGAACAACAAATCGAAATTTTGAGGAGGTTTACTATGATATATAAGTTTACGGAAGTATTAAACGATCTTGTTAATTATTTTATTCTTGGTGACATTTTACTACTGGAAAGTTGGAAAAGAGCCAATAATCTTTCAGACGATTTGGCAACGGAATTTACCACAAATGAAAGTGGGGATAGGGCTTTTAGTGAAGGTATTGTTATCCCCATGAATGGCATTGAAAACTATCCTTATACCGTATTGTTTAATCTCTCTGGTGATAAACCGGAGTTGTGCAAAGGGGAAAGCCGATTGCAGTTTAGAAGGAGTGGTTATTCCCTCAAAGTGGATAATAATATGCTTATGCTTTTTACATGGCACATATTAAAACAGTTTACTCCCGAAAAAGTGAAAACTCTAATTTCTTATTACAGACAGAATAAAAAGCCAATTGTCGAACTTGCAAATGGCTGGTATCATATCGAGATTTTGGGTGGAGAAACCTTGCAGGACGGGGACTATGAGCCTACATTTGAATTTGTGATACAACCAATAGAAAATGAAGAAAAAGCCGCAAATGCTGATATGAATTTAAGCTTTGAAATTATAAGTTCTGCTTATTAAAACTAAATATATTATCCACAAGGGCAGCCGAGAAAATCGACTGCCCTTTTTCCATGCCTACGGGCAGAAAGGAGCGACCAGCCATGACGAAACCGAGAGAGAAAACCCGCGAAGAATTGACCGCCGAGATTGAGGAAGGCAAGAAGAAAATCCGGCAGTTTGAGAACCGGGAGAAAATCATCAAGCAGAAGTTATCCGTTGAGGAACGCAAGGCGAGAAACCACAGGCTTTGCAAGCGCGGCGGCTTCATGGAGAGCCTTGTGCCGGAGCTGATTGCTATGCCGGACGAGAAAGCGAAAGCCTTTTTACGGCTTGCCTTGACGAGCGAGCCAGCACAGGAGTTTTTGAAAAAGCGAGCCGGGAACGGGAACGCGGAATAATCCCTTTGGAACAAAGGGCGCACTTATACACCCTTGCGGGCGTGTGCGCTCTGCCGAGGGCTTATCTCCGCACAGGGAACTTTCCCCGCGCTCCGATATGGCGGCTTTGCCGCAACAAGGGGCTGCACCCCTTGCGCCGCTTGCGCGGCTATCCCTGCACACCCACAAAAACAGTACACCCGCCGTTGGCGTCTGTACCATTTTTGCGGGTTTTGTTATCCTATCCGGGAGGTGATACCCATAGCCATTTACCATTGCAACATCAGCATTGTCAGCCGGGGCAAGGGCAAATCAGCCGTTGCCGCTGCCGCCTACCGAAGCGGCGAAAAGCTGACAAACGAATGGGACGGAATGACCCATGACTACACCCGCAAAGGCGGTGTTGTCCATACGGAAATCCTGCTGCCGCCCCACGCCCGGTCCTCTTTCTCTGACCGTTCAACCTTGTGGAACAGCGTGGAGCTTTGCGAGAAAGCCGGGAACGCCCAGCTTGCCAGAGAGATTGACGCGGCGCTCCCCATAGAGTTATCCAGAGAGGAACAGATCCGGCTTGTCCGGGAATACTGTTCCTCTCAATTTGTTTCCAGAGGAATGTGCGTTGATTTTGCCATTCACGACACCGACAGCGGCAACCCCCATTGTCATATCATGCTTACCATGCGCCCCCTTGACGAGCGCGGCGCATGGGCGGCGAAGTCCAAAAAGGAATATGACCTTGACGAGAACGGCGAGCGCATACGCTTGCCAAGCGGCAGATACAAGACACACAAAGTTGACCTCACAGGCTGGAACGACAAGGGCAACGCACTTTTGTGGCGTAAGGCATGGGCGGATATTTCAAACGCCTACCTTGAACGCGCTGGAAGCCGGTCGCGTATCGACCACCGCAGCAACGCCGAGCGCGGCATTGACGAGCTGCCTACCGTCCACATGGGCGTAGCGGCCTGTCAAATGGAGAAGAAAGGCATAGCCACCGAGAAAGGTGAGCTGAACCGGAATATCCAAAAGGCAAACCGCCTTATCCGGGAAATCCGGGCGCAGATTGGAAAGCTCAAAGAATGGATTGGCGAACTGTTCAAGGCGCGGGAAAATGCCCCGGAGCAGCCCCCGCAATCCCCCGGCCTTGCAAATCTGCTGATGAAGTATTTAAGCGTTCAGAGAGAAAAGAGCCGGAAGTATTCACAGAGTTGGCAAAGGCAGCACGCCGCCGATGAACTGAAAACCGTTGCAAAGGCGGTCAACTATCTTTCTGAGCATGGCATTTCCACCCTTGCGGAGCTGGACGCTGCCCTTTCCTCTGTCAGCGACCAGGCCGACGCTATCCGGGAGGACATGAAAACCGCCGAGAAGCGCATGAAAGAATTGCAAAAGCTGATTGAATACGGGAAGAACTACACCGAGTACAAGCCCATTCACGACGAGCTGAAAAAGCTGAAAAATGGCTGGACGAGCAATCGCGACAAGTACGAGGAAGCCCACCGCGCCGAGCTTACGCTATGGAACGCAGCGAGCCGCTATCTCCATGCAAATCTGCCGAAAGGGACAAAGAGCTTGCCTATCTCTGAATGGGAAAAAGAGTACGCCACTCTCAGCGGGCAGAGAACAGCGGAATATACCAAGCTGAAAGAAACCCGCGCCGAGGTTGCCGAGCTGCACAATATCCGCAAGTGCGTTGATATTGCGCTGAAAGCCGACCAGCCGGAGCAGACCCGCACCAAGCAGCATGAACAGGAGCGATAAGGAAAAGGACGGGCAAGCTGTCCGGCTTGTCCGTCCTATGTACTCCATGATATATGGGAAGTTAAGCATTTCTCCGTCGGTGCCACTCGTTCCAAAATGCAGTGTATCCGTCACGGATGAATTTATCATCCGGCAATATTTTTGGCGAACATGATTTATAGTAATTCTCGATTTTGTCCGCAAACTGATACACCTCTTGCCGGTATTCCTCTAATGGAACTATCGTTTCTGTACCGTTTTCCAAAATCAAGATAACATTATTGCCATTATGCTTTACCGTCCAATCAATCCCGTTATCGCAACCGCTGATATATACGTTTTCAAGCTCTTTGTCGGGAACATAAAAATGTCCGCAACATGGTAGCATTTGATTGCCTTCATGGAGTATGTGGTTCTCTGTCAGTGTCTTGAGAAGAAACAGCGCCGTAGCGCTAACGGTGCAATCATACTCCAACTTTTCTCTGCCGATATAGGCAACAGCGTGGCCATGTAGACAACGGTCTTCTGGATTGTCCTTACTCCCATCAATCCAACACAATTTTGTTGCGTCAATATGAAATTTCCCCATTTATTTTTACCCTCTAAACTCCAATTTGTCAGTTTCATTATACCGAAAAACTATGAACAGTTCAACCACAGAAAGCGAGGTATCAACCATGTATTACACCCAAGAACAGATAGACCGGGCGAACCAAGCTGACCTTGTTTCTTTCCTGCAATCACAGGGCGAGCAGCTTACCCGCGCCGGAAATGAATACCGCTGGAAACGGCATGACAGCTTGACCGTCCGGGGGAATAAATGGTATAGGCACAGCCAGAGCAAGGGCGGCGGCCCCGTCGATTTTGTCATGGAGTTTTTCGGCAAGAGCTTCACCGAAGCCGTGGAACTTCTCACAGGAGAAAAGGGAGCCGTACCGCCGCCGGACAGACCTTGCCCCGCGTCCCTATCCGACTTCCGACTACCGCCCCCAAACAGCGACAATAGAATAGCAAGGAACTACCTCACAGCAGCCCGCCGCATTGATGAAGATGTGACGGGCTTTTTCTTTGCCCGCGGCGATATTTACGAGGACGCAGCCCACCACAACGCCGTATTTGTGGGGCGGGACGAGGACGGAATACCGCGCTACGCCCACAGCAAGGGAACGACGGGAAACTTCCGGCTTGATGTGAAAGGCAGCGACAAAGCCTTTAATTTCTGCTACCGGGGCGAGGGTGACAGGCTTTTTGTCTTTGAAGCCCCCGTTGACCTGTTATCTTTCCTCTGCCTGTTCAAAAAGGCGTGGCAGAAACAGAGCTATTTGTCATTGGGCGGCGTGGGAGAAAAAGCCCTGTTGCATTTCCTCTCTGACCGTCCGAACATCAAGACCGTTTACCTCTGCCTTGACAGCGACCAAGCCGGGAACGACGCTTGCAGCCGCCTTGCGGAGCTTGTGCCGGAGGGATATACCGTCCACCGCCTTGTGCCGCTGTTTAAGGACTGGAACGAGGTATTGCAGCACCGGGCAGAAATCACAGACGGGAAGTATATCCGGGAAGCGGTTTACGGCTTGAAAGAGCCGCCGCAGGAAGAAACCGTCGAGATTATCCGCATGAGCGAGGTTGACACACAGACCGTTGAATGGCTATGGGAGCCGTATATCCCGTTTGGAAAAGTAACCATTGTGCAAGGCAACCCCGGCGAGGGCAAGACCACCTTTGCCCTACGCCTTGCCGCCGCCTGCACCACCGGGGGAACGCTGCCGGGAATGAAGCCCTTGCCGCCATTCCAAGTGATTTACCAGACCGCCGAGGACGGGCTGGGCGATACCGTCAAGCCCCGCTTGATAGAAGCCGAAGCCGACCTTGACCGCGTGCTTGTGATTGATGAAGCCAAGCGGGAGCTTACCCTTTCCGACGAGCGCATAGAAAAGGCAATCACGCAGAACGGGGCGCGGCTGATTATCCTTGACCCCATACAGGCGTACATGGGCGAAAAAACCGACATGAACAGGGCAAACGAAGTGCGCCCCATGTTCCGCCGCCTTGCCGATGTTGCCGAGCGTACCGGGTGCGCCGTTATCCTTATCGGACACTTGAACAAAGCTGCCGGAGGGCAGAGCGCATACCGGGGCTTAGGTTCTATCGACTTCCGCGCCGCAGCAAGGAGCGTCCTGCTGATCGGGCGCGTGAAGCGGGAGCCGAATGTGCGTGTTATCGTCCATGACAAATCTTCCCTTGCGCCGGAGGGCAAGCCCGTTGCCTTTTGCCTTGACCCGGAAACAGGCTTTTCATGGATAGGCGAATACGACATAACCGCCGACGAACTGCTATCCGGCGCGGGCGGGAACACCACCACCAAGACCGAACAGGCCGAGAAGCTGATACTTGACTTACTCGCAGACGGGAAAGAGCTTGCCAGCGAGGACATTGTAAAGGCCGCAGCCGAAGCTGGAATATCCGAGAGGACAGTTAAAAATGCCCGCCGCAATCTTGATACCCGGATAGAAGTCATACGCCGGGGAAATCAATGGTACTACCGCAGGAACGAAGCCAAGAGTGCAAAGTAAGAATGCAATCCGTAGATACCTTTGCATTGTTGCATCCTTGCACCCTTACCCGATATGACCGCCCCATGTGCCGACCACATGGGGCTTTATCTTTGAAAGGAGAGCCTATGAACAATGAAACCAGCAAGACCAGCACCCCCGCAGCCGCTTCCCCTCTGACCGCCAAACCCGACCTTGTGAAGAACATCGGCGGCACGACCTTTGACATTCATATCCATTTCAGCGAAACCAGCCGGGAAACCTTTACGGACAAGGTTGTGCGCCTTATCAAGAACGACAGCGGCGATGAAACCGCTTAAAAGCAAGATACTTTTTTCTTGTTCCTTATTGACAAAACCCGAAAGGTAGTATCGTGGTCGAGTGCGGGAACGCACTTCTGAAAAACGGTTACAAGCTGAAAATCCTGAACACCATCAACTTCAAAAAGTCCATGCACTATAACCCCTTCGCCTATGTCCACAGCGAAAAGGACATTCTCAAACTGGTCACAACCCTGATGACCAACACCAAAGGCGAAGGGTCCGGTGGGGACCCATTTTGGGAGAAAAGCGAACGTCTTTTGCTCACTGCCCTGATCGCCTATCTGCATTATGAAGCCCCGGTGGAGGAGCAAAATTTCGCCACCCTGCTGGAAATGCTCAACACCATGCAGGTGCTGGAGGATGACGAGGAATATCAGAACCCGGTGGATCTGCTGTTTGAAGAACTGGCGAAAAAGAAGCCCAATTCCTTTGCCGGGCGGCAGTACAAACTTTACAAGCTGGCTGCCGGCAAGACCGCAAAATCCATCCTCATTTCCTGTGGTGCCAGATTAGCCCCCTTCGACATCCAAGAGCTGCGTGACCTCACTATGTACGATGAGCTGCAACTGGACACGCTGGGCGATAAGAAAACGGCATTGTTCCTCATCATGAGCGATACGGACAGCACCTTCAACTTCCTCATCAGCATGGTCTACACCCAGCTTTTCAATCTGCTGTGCGACAAGGCAGATGATGTATACGGCGGCAAGCTGCCCGTTCATGTACGGTGTCTCATCGACGAGTGCGCCAACATCGGGCAGATTCCCAATCTGGAAAAGCTGGTGGCCACCATCCGCAGCCGTGAGATCTCCGCCTGCCTTGTTTTGCAGGCGAGAAGCCAGTTGAAAGCCATTTACAAGGATAACGCGGATACCATTGTGGGCAACATGGACAGCCAGATTTTCCTCGGCGGCAGTGAGCCGACCACCCTGAAAGACTTGTCCGAGATGCTGGGCAAGGAGACCATCGACGCCTTCAACACCTCAGACACCCGTGGCAATAGCCCCAGTTACGGCACTACGTTCCAAAAGATGGGCCACGAATTGTTGAGCCGGGACGAGCTGGCGGTGCTGGACGGCGGCAAGTGTATTTTGCAGTTGCGTGGCGTCAGACCGTTTTTGAGCGACAAGTACGACCTGACCCAGCACCCTAACTACAAGCTGACCTCGGACTACGACCCCAAAAACACCTTCGATATTGAAAAATATCTGAACCGCAAAGAAAAAATCCAACCCGGAGATGAGTTCATCGTGGTGGATGCTGATTCGCTCCCGTCTGCCTGACCCGGTAGGCGGTTTTATTTTTATCCCGGTCAGAAAGGTGCACCAGAAAATCAGCCTTGCTGCGGTTATGCAACGTAAAACTACAAGATTTCGGGTGTGTACAAACGACCGGAAACGCTTTATAATAAAGGAGAAAAGACTATGGAATTCTTCAACTCTGCTATCGAAGTTCTTCAGACTCTGGTTGTCGCTCTGGGTGCCGGTCTCGGCGTTTGGGGTGCCATCAACCT
>ENA-UERY01001313-UERY01001313.1-human-gut-metagenome-genome-assembly--contig:-NODE-1313-length-15809-cov-224.891050_pt1 | contig 15809 bp, 20 predicted proteins | sample MGYA00242989_ERZ507990 | MGnify/ENA primary metagenome ERZ507990 (study PRJEB26167, sample SAMN06115529) | human gut metagenome | host: Homo sapiens | place: China:Fujian | collected 2015-08-26...
GCTTCGCCCTCAGCGTGTGGGTGAAAAGCTTGATAACCGGCACGGTGTCGCCCGACGAAGTGGAACAACGTCTGAAAGAGACTAAGAGACGCGAGATGGTGGAATAGGTTTACTTTCCACCACCTTCCGCGCTTTTAACGTCGTCGTTAGAGATAGATCGTGCCACCTTCTTTACACCCGATGACAATTCGCCGATGCGCCAACTTACGTTTATGCCGACGCTACACGGATTATACGACGAGTCGCTACGCGTTATGAAGTTCGCACCAGTGACAGTCGATTTATAATGGCGCTTTGCATCAAGGAAATTACTTGCATACAAGTTGAAGTTGAGTCTATCCTTGAGGAACGACTTCTGCACATTCAAGTTATAGTTGTACCTACCCTCTGTCTTCGATTGAAGACCAGGATTACTTGTACAGCCATAGAAACCTAAATTCACTCTCCAATTCTTAGGCAGCGTCTGCTGCACACCTACATACGCCGAACCGTAATAGCCATAATTGTGCAGCTGCTGACGGTCGTTGTAGTCGGAATAGTCGCCCCAGAGGTTCATGGTTAAGCGTGTATTCTTGAAGATGTTCCAATTGACGTAGCTCGACAGCGACGCGGTCTGTGTGCGTCCGATGTTGCGGTACGTAGTGTAGCTGACGAGTTTGCCCATAGGATTCTTCACGCTCTCGATAGTGTTGTCCTCCACGAGCGACGTAACGCTTGAAATATTGTTGTTCGTGAAGCTGTAGCGCATGGTGCAACTAACGGAGAACTTAGCAGCAAAGTAGCTGTAGGTCAATTGCACGTTGTGATTCTTCTCGCTCACCAGATTAGGGTTGCCCTGCTGTAGCGCTTCGGGGTTAGTCTGGTTGAGATACGGATTGAGCGACCAGATGCCCGGTCGGTATATGCGCATATTGTAGCCGAATCGCAGATTGTTCTCGTCGTTTATGCGGTAGCCCACGCTTGCCGACGGCACCACATCATCGAACCCCGTAGAGAAGTTCTCGCCCTCGCCCAACTCATACTTTATCTTCTGGAACGTATGCTCATAGCGTGCGCCAAGCCGTCCCGACAGATTGCCTAATCTTAAGCCGTAACCCAAGTAAGCGGCGAGGATGTCGTTCTCGTGACGATAGTGCGACGAATACTGTTCGTCGAACGTGTATTCGCCGTCGGTTCCGTTCTGACGCACATAGCGGTCGTCGTCCGAACGGTTGTCACGCAATATATATTTTGCACCAACCTCCACGTTGTGCGCCTTGCCGATAGGCGTGGTATAGTCAACCTGCAACGTGTGCTCCATGCTCCGTCCGCTGCTTTCAGTATGCTCGTCAGACAAGCGCTTCACGAACGGCAGCCACTCGTCGGTAGCTTCAGCCACATCATAAGACGAATAGTTGTCGCCGCCATTGGTGCCCCCGTTTATCTTGTAGGAGAAGGTGAGCATACGACCTTTCAGCTTGAACAGGCGCTGATAGTCGAGGTTGCCATAGAGATACATATTGTCAGAGACGCTGCGCCCGCCATTGGCATACGAATAGAGCGTTGCGCCAGACAGGGGCGACATGGCGTTGCTTCTTGACAGGCTGTGCGCGTTCGATTTGTTCGTCCAGATGCCGAACGAGGCAGTCACGAGTCGCAGCGTGTCCACATCGTAGCTCGCCTCGAAGTTGCCCGAATGCGAGTGGTTATACGAACGGCTGTCGCTCGTAGCATAGCGGTCAGAAGCAGAAGGCGTGGCAGGGTCGCCCGTGAACAGACTGCTAAAGTCGCTATGCATATTACGCATATCGTAGTAGTTGTACGAGTAGGTTCCACTGACGGTGAACTTGCCCTGCTTCACCGTAGCATACACACTGGCATCAGTATCAGTGTTCGACACACCGGCGTTCGTCGTAACGGTGTAGCCCTCGATGCCCTTGCCCACGGTCACGATGTTGAGGATGCCGCCCACGCCCTCCGCGTCGTACTTCGGACCGGGGTTGGTTATCACCTCTATATTCTTTATCGAAGATGCCGGCATACTCTTCAGCACCTCCTTCGGGTTCTTCGACATCATGCTGTTGGGTCGTCCGTTGACGTACACCTTAAAACCCGAGCTGCCGTTCACCTTGATATTGCCGTCGCCGTCTACCGTCACCATCGGCACCTTGCGCAGCATCTCCAATATATTGTTGGTCTTCGAGTCGGGGTCTTCCTCTATGTCGTACGTAATTTTGTCGATGTCGGCTTTCACGAGCGGCTTCTGCGCCACAATCTCCACAGCGCCCAGCACGTGCGAAGCCTCTTTTATATATAATGTGTCGAGCGATACCGTGGGTTCGCTGTCAGACACAACAAAGTTGCGCACGATGGGCTGCTTGCCCATTGCGTTGACAAAGAGGCGATAGCTGCCCGCCTTCTTCAGAGTCATGCTGAAGGAGCCGTCAGCCTCCGACACGGCGAGTGCGGCGGTGGATGTAGAGTCGGTTTGCGATGTGATTTTCATGGTGGCGTACTGCTCGCCTTCCTTAGTAGCGGCATCAGCCACTACACCCTTCACCACGAAACGCTTTGCGGTCTGGGCTGTCGCCTCGGTCGCTGCGAACAATAATGGAGTTACGACAGTGGCAGTCAGAAGAAACTGACCTTTGAAACAAGTCATATATTACAAGATTATTGGTTCATACTTACATTAAAACGCAGAGGACTTACGCCACTCTGCGCCATTAAGAATTCAAAGTTAATTATTATGTATAAACCAAGAGTTATTTCGTGTGTTCTTTTAACAATTCTTACAAAAACCGCACCTCATATTGCGGAGGTGGAACAGCTCTGCAACACTTGATTGTCACTGATGCCACTAACGGCGACTTCCGAACGGATGCTTCTCATACCGGTCGTCCTTATCGTATTTACGATGCTTGTCGTGCTTATGGTGTTTGTCATGCTTATGGTGTTTGTCATGCTTATGGTGTTTGTCATGCTTGTCATACTTATGATGCTTGCATGGCTTGCACGACTTGTAGTGCTTATGGTGCTTACAGGGCTTCGACTCATGTACGACAACCACTCTGTTCGGATATTTTGCATAGATATTGTGTACGTAAGCGTTGCTGCGCCAGTCGATAGGCTGATAGAAGTAATAAGACTCCTTGTAGCGTTTCCATTGGCGGTCGCTCATCATTCTGCGCAACTCCTTGTTGCGGTGCTTCCATGCCTTGCCATTTATGTCGCGATAGCTGTTGATGGCATCGAGATAGCTGAGGTTGAGCTGCATGATGTTGTTGCGCTGCACGTTTGAGAGTCCAAGTTCGAGAACCATCTTGTCGGTTATAAAACGTGCCTCCACCTGAATATTGGCGAGTCGCTGTGCGCTTGCTGAGAGTGCCGTTACGAGAGCTACGGCGAGTGTCAATACTAATCTTTTCATAATCTTAAGCTATTAAGTTATTAACTATTATTTTTCGATATTGCAAAATTACGCCAAAGAAAACATAAAAGCAAGGGATTTTTCATATAAGAGCATAGGATTTACCCTATAAATGCTTAGTATTTTCCCCATAAAACATCAAGACAAGCAGACGGACAACGGACGCAATCTGATCGGACGGCGGACGCAATCTGATCGGGCGGCGGACGGAAACCGATCGGACGGCGGACGGAAACCGATCGGACGGCGGACGGAGCACGATGCAAGAAACCGAAGAAACGACAAATAAACTTAATTATTTTACACAACAAAACAACAATGTATAAAAAACTTGCACGCATGAATTATTCTGTATAATTTCGCAGCGAGTTTCCCGAAGCCTTGGCGCAAACGCTCCAAAAGAGCTGTAACAGGAGACCGATAATACACACATTATTATATATATGTATATGAGAAAACTGATTATAACACTTATACTGGGTATTGCAATCGCACACAACACCACCGCACAGACACGCTCCGATCTGCGCGATAGTCTTTCGGCAGCGGTGCAGGTGTTGGCGTTCCACCCCGACTCGCTCGAGCTACGCATGAAGAAGGCGGCTTGGAACATCGAACTCGAACAATGGCGATACGCCCAGGAGGAGTACGACTTTGTGTTGAAATGCGACGAGCGCAACATTGCCGCCCTATTCTACCGCGCATACGTGAACGAACGCCAGGGCAGATACAAGTTTGCACGCCTCGACTACGAGAACCTGCTGCGCATCGTGCCCGGACATTTTGAGGCTATGCTTGGGCTTGCGCTGCTCAACCAGAAGGACAACCGACCAACAGAAGCACTCAACCAGATAAACATGCTGGTGGCGCAGCACCCGAACAACGCCGTGGCATACGCTGCACGCGGCGGAATAGAGTTGGAACGCAAGATGTACACACCGGCAGAATATGATTTTTCGCGCGCCATAGAGCTACAGCCGACAAACACCGACTACCGCCTGAACCGCGCAAACATACGCCTTCTGACCAACCGAAAGAAGGAGGCACGTGAGGACTTGGATGCTATGGTGCGCCTCGGAATACCACGCGCAAACCTTAACGAATGGTACAAAAAGTGCAGATAAAGCGGTGTTCGTTTTGCCATTTACACAAAATGTTGTAATTTTGCCCGATATTTGAAATACAAGTATTGCTGCAAAAGCACCTAAACATCCGTGGTTTTATCGCAAACGTATTGAATAACAGTGCATTACGCAAGCAAAAACAGAAGACAACAAACCAATATCAGCATTTAAAACAACTCCACAAAAAGCGTTTTTAAGCGTTTTTAGGTGGTATTAGGTGGACTTTTTAGTGGACTTTTTAGACGATTATGAAGTATTTTATCAGTACGAAAGAAAGCAAACGCAACGAAAACGGCTTAATTCCAGTGTCAGTAATTTTCCGTTGCAACAAGAAAGAGTTTGCCGTGAACACGGGCATCATGGCGAAGTATCCGGTGACTGGCGTTTCATTCGCGCCCAACGAACCCAACTCCAAGGCGAAGACGAAACGGCTTGTGCGCATCATGGACGACATCGACAAGTTCATCCTCGAACATGAAGGCATGGAGTACGAACGTCTAAGGGAGGGGCTGCGCTCTGTCATTACGGGCAAAGAGCCAAAATCCAAGCTAACACTGTCCGATCACATTCGCAAATGTGCGGCGCAGAAAAAAGAGAGTACGAAAAAAAGCTACCTTCAAATAGCCAAGATAGTTGAGGGGTTCGACAACAAGGCTACATTCGCCTCCGTTGATAAATCATGGCTTGACAAATTAATGCACTACATGGACGAACGTGCCGCGAGCGTAAACTACAAGGCTTTAGTTTTGTACAGAATACAGAGCGTATTTAACTGGGCACTCGACAATGAACTGACAAACAGCTACCCGTTCAGGAGGTATAAAATCAAAACAGAAAAAACACCTATCAACAACATCAGTGTAGAACAACTCCGAGCCATCCGCGATTGCCCACTCGATAACCGCAGAGCCATGTATCGAGACTTGTTCATGCTGACGTTCTATCTGTGCGGTATAAACCCAGCCGACCTCCTGACACTTAAAGACCAAAACCTACAGAACGGACGCATAAGATACCGACGCAGGAAAACGGGAAAACTCTACGACATACCAGTACCTCCCGAAGCAATGGAAATCATCCGACGGCACAAAGGCGAAAACTGGCTGCTCTCACCGCTTGACAAATATGCCTCATACATCAGCTATTATCAATATTGGAGTGCAGGGCTGAAACAGATAGGCACAAAGGAGGTCGTTAGGCGCACGCACGGGGCAGGACGACCTTCAACTCGATATAAGCCTATCGTTGATAACCTCACGGTGTACGTCGCACGCTACACGTTCGCCTCTATCGGTGCAGAGCTTGAGATACCCAGAGAGACTATTGCGCTCTGCCTTGGTCACACATGGGCGGACGTGACAAGCCACTATATTGCCTACGACACAAAACGCATTGACGATGCCGTGCGCAAGATTATCGACTACGTAAACGGCGATAAGGCGTAGCCCCTCAACGACCATTCCAACACCCAATTCCAAGCACGAAAAACCGCTCTCTCTTTGGAAGAGAAAAATTATATATTATGTGTATAGGATATATGAATACGTTAGTATGAATATATACTATATATATAATATATAATAGATGCGATTGTATGCGGTCGTATAAAGTTGGTTAAACGCATTGATAGTCAGGCGTTTACAACGATAAAAATCATATATAAAATACCATGTTTTATGCGACTTATGCGATCGCATAATTTGGCATATTTTCGGTGGTTTTAGGAGCATAAAAAATCCCGCCTGCACATTGCTGTACAGACAGGATTTCATGCTTATTCAGGCAATATAAAATGCGTGTTATGCGACCGCCTAAACAACCCATGAGCTAAAGACTCATGGACTTCGGACTTCACAGAGGAAAGACACGAAAAATATTCCTATCTGCGTGTCTAAGAAACAACCTTTAACCAAACTTTAACGTTTGGGGTATTGATTTTTTAAAATTTATGGTGATATTATACAATAAACCCACCTACCTTTGTGGGGTAGATGGGTGAAATGGGTGTTTATCTTACGGTGTCTGCAACTTCAATATTGTCATCTATTATATTACCTGATTTAAGTACACCTGTTGCATCATTGTATATATCAGCGTAAGCGTTTAAGAATATTTTTCCTGCTTTGGTTTTATTCTTTAACAAACGAAGATATGTCTTGTCTTTCTTGTAAAACATCATATCGTATTTCAAACCATCTTTTGCACTATTCAACACTCCGTTCTCGTATCTGTCATCATCAACGAACTCCCAAAGTACACCATCAACTTTAATATTAAAGTATTGGTATTCTTTTCTAACATGACCTCCAAAACCATTCTCTCCAATAGCTCTGAAATTTATTACGCAAAGGCTATCCGTAGCCCAAACTACTTTAAGGTTTGATACCTTAAAGTCTTCTGGGTTAATTGCGTTCTTATCAATCCATTTGTACATATTCTTTTTGGTTTGTGTTACAAATGGCTTTTCAGCTGGTTTGGGTGGTTGTTTTGGCTTTACATTACACGATACAAGCGCCACTACCGCCAACATGATAGCCAGCACTGATAAAATCTTCTTCATATCTTTCTTTGCTTATATTATTATAGGTCTGTTAATCACAATAAAACTGTTCTGTTTCATAAACGGTATTCTTGAACTCCGCAACGTCGCCATCCTCGTCAAGAACAAAGCAGCTGTCGCCTTCGTAGACTTCATAACGGAAGTTGTTGCTGCGACCTTCATAGCAGTTGTCGCCTGCGCAAACCTCGTCGTAGCCCTTTGTGTTCTCTGTACAATAGGCTTTAGCTTCGTCCAATGTGGCGAACTCCGCAACCTTGTTGCACTCAACGTTGTTATTGTAATATACGCTGTATTTCTTCATAATATTGACTTAACCGTAATGTCGAGGGCTGAATCTGTTAGTTTATTTCTATCTCGCTATCGAAGTAGCTTTCCTTTCCAGCTGCAAATGGCAACTGAATGTTATTGATACGGACGTCGTAGTCTGAATATACTCGTTCTTTCTTTCCGTCTTCGTATTGAACTTCACCAATCAACACTCCGTTTGTTGGCGTAGATGGCTTTACTATCTGTGCAGGAACTTTGATGTATTGAGCAACATCAGATAATCTTACTTCATTGTACTTTGAGGTCTTAATCTTCATAACTTGTCGCTTAACCGTGATGCGTAGGGCTGAATATTATTGTAAAATTCAGTTAGTTGTTATTCGGTTCGTGAAGCTGTTCGAGTGTCTGTTCCAAGCGGCGTTGATAGTCACGCTTTGATAACGTGTCCTTTGAGTCTCCGAATACCTTACGGAGGTTATACCAAGTCTGGCGAACATTGGTTAATGTCAGGTCGTTTCCCTTGCTTGTCTTGATACCCATATCTACAAGTATCTTTGTCGCCTTCTCGAAATTCGCCTGTCTGCGGTCTGTGCCTCGCTCTGTGCAGAGCTGGCACACCTGCCATATTGTTTTATTTGACTTATTCTCGATCATTTGTTGACGGCGTGATACACTGGAGGCTGTAATAGCTTTCGATATGTCACAGCCTTTCGGGCGACCAAGTTTAACTCCGCCGGCTTTCTTCGCCGCAAGTGCCTGCTTTGTTCGGATCGAGACGAGCAACGCTTCACGCTCAGCGAGTGCGAAAAACAAAGTAAGTGTGAACTTGTCTGTCTTCGGGAGGTCGCAGAAAAAGATATTTCCTTCCATCTGGTCGTATATTCCAAGGGCTTCTACCGTGTTGCGGAAGCGGTCGGACTTCGCTATAATAAGCGTAGCTCCTTCTTCTCTGCATCGTGCCATAGCCTTTTGGAGTTCGGTGCAGCCTTCCAAGTCCTTGCCTGTGTACACGTCGCTGTAATCAGCAACGAGTTCACCCCCTTCTGCCTGCACAAAGTATTCTATTATCTGTTTCTGCGCTGCAAGTCCGAGACCTGATGCGCCCTGCTGTTTCGTCGATACTCGTCGCCATGCTACAAACTTCTTCATAATATATCCTCCTTGTTGTTTACTTGCGACCCTGAGAAGCACCGAATAGTACTCCTATAATCCACAATATAATCATAATTTCCATCATAATGTTTGTTGTTTTTAGTTTGTAGTTCTTTGCAAAGGTAGTTGTTTTTGCAAAGAACTACAAGTTTTTTATAAATATTATTTGCTTTTTTCGTGTAATAAAGTTGTTTTATTTGCATTAATTCTTCCAACGACCGATAAAGCGTCGTTGGCGGTCCATGTATCTGTGGAGCTCGCACCTGTCAGATGCTCAACGACAAAGTATTGTTTATCGTCGTCGTGGTACTCTATCGCATACTCCATGCAATCACACGTTACAAACACAATGGAGTTGGCTGCGTCGCATTCGGTGTCAAACTCCAACGCTTTAAGAGCGTCGTGTATTATCTTTATTTTCTGGTTCATACTTATATTATTTTAGTGTTTATAATGCCATTTATTAGTAAATATCAATTTGTGACAATTCATTATCTACATGAATTTTGTATCCTCTATAATTAATTCTGTAGCCGATGCGGCCATAGCAACAAAACAGGGGCTCGCAAATCATACTGAAGTTATACCAAGTGTACCCCCATGGATTCCTATTATATCCGTTAAGCCAATTTTCGCAATTACCTGAACGCTTCAATATAGCATTGATTAGGCGCTTTAATTCTGTAGGTATGTTTTTTGATACTTTCATAATTTTCTGATATTTTGGATGTTCTATAATATAGGAATGTTCTAAGATAATTCGTATTTGCCTATTTTAACGGCGTAACCGATGTTTGTTAGCTTGGTTTTTCCAAAGGCTTTCACGTCGCTGTGCCACGGCGTGAAGGTTAAAAAAACGCTATCATCCTTCAGAGTGCAACCGAGAATTTCACAACTAACCCGATGGTCCTGCTGTAAGTGTTTTATATAGGCTCGCTTTGCCTCGCCTAATGTTCTATAACATTCTCCACCAAATTTGTATGGGTCGTAAACGCCGAATTTATAAAAATCTATTTTTGCCATAATTTTCTAATGTTCTAAGGGTTCTATAATATTATAGGTTTATTATTGTTTTGCAACCAAGCAGGGCGACGGTGCGCCCTGGCTGGCTTGCTGAATGTTATACCTCCTGTCCTTCCGTTGATATGGTCGGTGTGTACTGTTCTTGGCTCGCCTGGTAGTTGTTCCAGATTTCATTTCTTTCGAGTGCCGAAGCGCAGTCTATATCGACTCCTGCTAACTTGTAAATATTGGAAATATACCGAGATGCTGTTAAGCCGATAATACTACAGGTTTCGAGCAGCTTATTATTCTCCTCGTCGCTCGGCGTTCCGTTCTTCCAGGTTTTTCTTGTAAGATAGTCCACAATGCGGTTTAATTGCTCGCTAATCGCTTTCGGTGTCTTCTTCCTTGTGTTCATATTCCAAAGTGTTTTCAATATCCGTAGATGATTTTAAAATCTTCCGTTGTCGCTGTTGCCCGTAGTGTCGGGCACAACGAGTAATTGCCGAGCGGCTTGCAGGTTTCTTCGAGCATCCCGTAATGTCCGGCAGGAGATATGGATATTCGGAGCTTCTTTATCTGCTTACCTTCTGGAAGGTCGCCCGTTACCGTGATAGTTTTTTCGGTCCGGCTAATTACTTCGAGCTTCCAACGTGCATCAGTATTACACGGCGAGACCATTATATAGGTTTTGCCCGCCTCGAATTTTGTTACGTTCTGTTTCATAGTGTCTTTATTTTTTTAATGATTTATAATTCAAATGTCAATCTCTCGTTTGTTCTCGTTCTGCTTATTCGTTCAAACCTCGCAGCGAATTTAAATATATCACTCGTGCGGACCGAACAGGAGAAGCTCCCGACGGCTATTTCGGTTTTCATATCATAGGGGAAAACCTCGCGGATGGCGCGGTTAAAGCACTTGTCAACCTCACTCGCCGTATATTTATCAGAACTTCTGCCGCCCTTCCAACGCTTTTTAAACCGCGCCCAGGCTTGAACACATGCGGCATACAGTGCCTGTAAAATGTCTTTGTCGTCTGTCATATTCGTATTTTTTTATTTTTTTTAGTTGTTTTATTAGTTGGTGCCCGTGCATCGAACACGGGAGCAGGCCGTTTATTCAACTCCTGGCACCAAGTGCGTTTTTAATCGTCGGCGCAATAAGTCCAACGGCGAATTTTACTCAGTCCGTATTTTTTAAGATATGCATCCAAGCGTTTTTCGAACTCGTTGCGAAGGTCCTGCACCTTCTGTTTGTACGCCTCGCGTAGTCTGGTGCTCTCTTCAACGCTTAGAGTCATGTCGCCGCTAACGTCGCGATCTGTTGTTATATACATGATTTCAGCTCCCGACTCCTTAGGTGTAACGTACTCTCTTTTGAGTTTTATTTGTTTTTCTTTTATCGCCTTCAAGCGGTGTATATATTTATTATCGAAGCGTTTGAGATTTCCTGCTTTAAAATCCGCCTCGCCGAAGTTATGGCACACGTCGGCTGCTTCTTCGTACGTCATCCCCCCCTGACAGCTCCAACCGAAGCAAAACGACTTCTCGATGTCCTGTTTGTCGAATGTAATGAAGTGTTTTTCGTCTACCTTCAGAGCTTCGGCGGTATGATCCAAGTAGCACCACGTTTTGAAGAGTTCGGAAAACTCCTTCATGTCCTCGCTCTGTGTTGTCTTGCGTGGCTTGTTATTTGGCTTGTATGTGTTTAAAAACTCCTCAACGTCGAACATATCAGGGATGCACGCGCCACGCTCGCAGAAGTCAGCAAAAGCGGCTTGTTTGTCCGAGTTCATTTGCTTTATTGCTTGTATAACCTCGAAGACTTCCGGATATATGCACGACTCGGAGTAGAACTCGTCCGGTAGGTATTCGGAATCCTGATACATAAACTCCGGGTCGCTTTCGTCGGCGTGCAACTTCTTGCACGCTTCCAAGAACGCCGCGGCGTTCTGGTATCTTCCGAGGTGCAGCCATCCACCATCGAGGCTGCCCTCGTTGTACTTCTTGTAAGTGCCGCAATATACTGCGGCGTCTAAAATTGTTAATTTTGCCATAATGCAATAATAATTTAAAGTGTTATTTATTCGGTCGTGAACTCTTTAATGTGAACTCCCACATATACGCCAATTACATACGTAACGAGGAGCAGAAGTATTATTAATGTTATCATATCCTTTTATTACACTTTCATATTGTCAAAAACTAAACGCCCTGCGCAGGCCTTCACGGTGTCGGTGTCGTCGTATAGTTGTACGTTTGTGATGTTTACAAAGTTATGCTTAACATAACTTCTTGCCGCCTCGTCGCTTTCTGCCTTGAAGCTATAACACACGCCGCACATCTCCGCCGTGTCGTATCTTGTAGTATATTCTTTCATATTGCCGTTTATTTTCGTTGTGTGCCGTTTGTTTGCGCCCTGCCTTATAGGTGCAGGGCGCAGCGGTTTTTTATCCTAATATGTACTTTAAAATGTCTTTTTCGCTTTGTTCGCTCAGTGTGTAGAAGTTAACGAACTTTGCACCTTTGCAAATGCGATTCGCGGCTGCTGTTAGTTCTTTTGTATCTTTAACAGTATAGCTATTTGTTGCATCCTTGCAGACGGTATCAACCCACAAGTTGCAGTGACGACGAAAAAACGACGGGTGCGCTATTGGGTAGGCAATTTTGGTTATATTTAGATGCTTTCCGCTATCTTTTATCTTAATGGCAAGATTTAAGCGGCTGTCGGCTCTTTTTCTTCCGTTGATTTGAGGAATTAAACAAGTAGCAACAAATAGGTTGATCTTATAGCCTCGGGCTTCTATAGTGTTAATAACATTTAATAGTTTTGCCCCTGCTTTCGCGAGTTCTTTTTTATCTGTAGCGCAACTGGCACCGACAAAGTAAATAATATTTAACACCTTTGTATTTCTGTATGTCGTTTGCTTAACGTTGTACATATTTATTGGATTTCCAGACACGACCGCCCCGACGTTTGGCGCAAATCCGCAAAAGTCCTGCTTTATCGCGTTTGTCGTTCTGTTGTGTTTTTTCTGTGTGTTGCATCCCTGTATTATTTTCGCCGTGAATGTGTCACCGTTGATTAATAGCTTGTCGGCCTCTTCGTGTGTTTTGGTGCCTCGGAAGTCGGCGTCAGTGCTTCTCTTATCATACATGTAACCGATTTCGTGGCGTTCTAACGACTTTTTAAAATCTGCTATATTATTGTAGCGTTCGTTTATTATTGTACTCATATTTCGTTGTTATTTTGTGCCCTACACGCTTTTTATATTTGCGTGTAGGACGGGTTAATACTTAATACTTTATAATCTCTTCTGTGTACTTGTTTTTGCTGCTCAACGCCGCGGCTATCTCTCGTATATCATCAACGGAGAGACCCTTAAAGATGAAGGAGTCGAGCACAAATTTTGTATCCATATCGTAGAATTTTGCGAGGCGCGAAATTGCGCGGTATCCGCAAATTAACTTAATTTGCAGACTCTTTGTAACGCTGCGAAGGTCGCGAACAAAATCCAATATATCGAGATATCCTCCGCAAATACTCTCTTCTACTTTTTTGTTGTAGTCTATTTCGATGAAGGCGAAGCGGTCGCGGCTGCTCTCATCCATTTGATAGCGTCCGCAATATTCCTCCGTTGCGCCCTGGCCGTTAGTGTTGCCGGCTGCGATGCAGTAGAAATTCGGGTTTTTTGCTACCTTCTCGCCACTATTCGGGAATGTGTAGTAACCGTTTGCGAGTGCAGCGTTTAGGGCTATAATAGCCTCGGCAGTGCTGTTGTCGAGTTCGTCGGCAAAGAATAAGCCGCCGTTTTTCCACGCTTTGTAAAATGGTGTTTCTTCGTACTCGCCCTGTGCGTTCTTGTAGCCTGATATATCAAACTTTGTAACCAACGTATTTTGATAGTAAAACTCCACGCCTAACGCCTCGGCTATCTGCTCGGCTATTGTGTTTTTACCACTGCCTGCCGGTCCGTATAAATACACGTGCTCGTGTGCTGCTACGAGGTGCAGAATGTTTTCGAAGTTTGGATCTAAAACCGAGTCGTTTTTTGTCGTTGTCTTCTTGCCATCTATAACAACGTTAATAATACTGCCTGTGCCTACCTTTTTCGCCTCCTCGATTTGCTTTTTAAGGCTGTCGATCTCGGCGGCGCTTTCTGCTTTCGCTCTCTGGTAGCCTTCCTCCTGCTGCTGCGCGAACATCTGCTGCATGAAATTTAATGCCGCATTATTTACGTTGTTAGTGTTTGTTGTTGCTGCTGTTGTGTTCTGCTCTTCCATATTCATATTATTGTTATTATTATTCGTGTTATTGCTTGTTGTTGTGGTGCCTGTTGCTGCTCTCTTTCGTCCTGTCGTGTAGTCCGCGAAGTTAATAGTTATTAACTTCTTGCCTACACGCTCAACGCTCAGAGTTTCGGAGTTAAAGACCACAACGAGCTCCTCCTCCTTGCTTGCGCCGTAACGTGCGTGTCCTGGCACGCCGTGAAACGTTGCGCCCTCGCTGATTTCATTTGTTAAAATGTAGTTAACGAGTTCAGCCTCGAAGGCTGTTAGGCCGTTCTGGCGCATCTGTGATGTGCTTAATTTTTCCATATTGTTAATTTTATTTATTGTTATTCGTGCCTGCGGCGGGCTTCAACCGCCACGGGAGGCAGGTGTTTTGATGTGCGAATTAAGTGCAGTTCGCCCCATTGGGCTACTATCTTTTACACGCTCGCACAGCGCGACACATCTCCGACAGGCTGTAATAACACGTTAATAATGTTAATACAGAAGTATTTTTTTTTGATGTAAACAAGCCAAAGAACGCTATAATATCAAATATTTATACTTGTTGGAAAATAATTTTATTTGTATAAAACCGCTGCCAAATTTGCACGTTTCAAATAAAATAGCTAAATTTGCACCGCTTAGGGATTAAGCAGGTGAAGCGTTTAGCCTTCACGCCGCCCGCAACTGGTTGCAGCCAGTTGCGGGCTTTTTCTATTTTACCATATATATATAAATATACAATAAGTTCAAAGAACGAGTAAGTAACGTTTGTTGTTATCTTACGTGTGCAAAGGTAGTAAGTATTTTTGAGACGTGCAAGTATTTTTGCAAGTTTTTTTTGTAAAAAGTAAAACTTTTTTGAGTGTGTAAAATATTGATACGGAGGAGAATAGGCACGGCATATAACTTTGCAAATAAGCCTGTTTTCTTTGCGTGTAACGGCGTGCAGATACGGCGGCGTGTAAGCTATAAGGCAGACACAAAAGAAGACGGCAGAACGGCACGAAATAGCCGGAACGCCTCGCGCACCTGAAAGAAAATTTTACCGAAGGCAGCACGGAAGGGCGGCGAGGGGTGCAGCATCCAGAGCGCACGACCTCAACGAGGCACGGGGGAAGGGATAAAGGGAAGGGGGGGCGGAAGCAACGAGCGGGCGAGGCTGCGCACCGTGGGGGGGTATAAGGGGGGAAGAGAGAAGGCAGGAGTAGGAGTGGAAGGAAGGAGGGCACGACGAGGCGAAAAAGTTCGGCGTGGCGTAGTGGTGTAGGTGCAGCTCCTCGCGCGTGCGTATATATATATTATTAGCTATATATTATATATTTATATATATATTATCTATATATCTATAATATATATATTATATCTATATATCTAATAGTATATATAAATATAATACCTTTTTCGTCTTTTTTATATAATACGTCCGATATACACATAAAAATATACCTATTTCTTTTGTAATTCATTGAAATTAAACACGTTACAAACCGCCCGTGTGGTGGCTTTGTTCCCCCTGTTGTTCCTTCTCGACCTCACACCCCCACCCCCCCGACTCCCGACCACCCCCACCGCGCCCACCCTTTCCCTTAATTTTTTATTTTTTTTATTTTTGGAGGTGTCACACGCAGCAGTGCTTCACTTTTTATTATTTTCATTATTATTTCCATCATACTTCAAAAGTCGTTTATTTGCCCATTTATTTGCGTTCTGTCGCATTTTTATCCCATTTTGGTGTAGTTATTAGTCTTTCAGTCAAAACACGCTTAGAACGCAAATAAACAGCCTTTTTGTCTTTATTACTCATCTATGTATGTTTATGTCTTGTTTCTCCTGAACTTATGTGTGTAATTATTACAACCTGTATAATGGTTAAATAAATTAACATAAAATGTTAAAAAATAGGGTTTGCAGTTCAAAAGCTTGCAATGTTTGTTTGTATGTCCTTACTTTGTGTTCAAAACGAAATCTGATGGCCGATAATAAGAAATTTTACATACAGCGATACACGAAGTCTGCGC
>ENA-UERY01001316-UERY01001316.1-human-gut-metagenome-genome-assembly--contig:-NODE-1316-length-15768-cov-23.374801_pt1 | contig 15768 bp, 15 predicted proteins | sample MGYA00242989_ERZ507990 | MGnify/ENA primary metagenome ERZ507990 (study PRJEB26167, sample SAMN06115529) | human gut metagenome | host: Homo sapiens | place: China:Fujian | collected 2015-08-26...
CGTCTGAACTTAAAGAGAAATAAAGGCCGTACTGCAATTACAATTTTGTCCCTTGTTATGAGTATCACGGTTTTTATAGCGCTGCAAGGGTTTTCCTCTCTCCTGAACGCTGCAAGCGCACTGCAAGATAACCATTTAGGAGATTATCAGATCACAAATGAAAGTGTTGGATTTACCACAGATGATCTGAACACTTTGCGGAAAAATGAAGCTGTGCAAAGTGTAGCCGCCATACAATTTTCGCTTTACGAACAAAATGAAAATGGGCTGCTCGATGAAATCAGTCTTGAATTTCAACTGAAACCCGGTGAAACTTTTCAGGTTGTCGGATTGAACGATGAATATTGGGATTATTTTATGGGGGATCAATTACCAGAAGAACAGCTTGGACAACTGAAATCAGGGAACGCCTGTATAGTAAGGAATCCTATTCCCATGAGCTACGGCGAAGATGTTCTTGAATTTACAAATATAGAGGCCGGAGAAAACATCTGTGTTGCGGGAATGGAGCTGAATGTTTTGAAAACCTTGGATGGCTATGACGGTTATCTTGGTATTGGAAATGGCGGTTTCACAAATGGTGTTCAGGTGATCGTTGATGATGCTATCTATGAACGCCTGACGGGAAAAGATACCTATTCAGAGTTTTTGCCTACGCTGAACGAGGGCGCAGACAGGGAAATTTTTGATACATTTATCGAGGCATTTTGTGATAGGACGCCGGGGACAACATTCTTGTCGTATGAAGAAAGCGACCAGCAACTGAAAGAGAGCTTTGCACAGATTCAAATGCTGGCATGGGGGCTGATCCTTTTCGTTGGCCTGATCGGTATTCTTAATATCATCAATACCGTTTACACAAATATTCACACCAGAGTAACAGAAATCGGTATGCAGCGGGCCATTGGAATGAGCTCCGGTAGCCTTTATAAAACTTTTCTTTGGGAAGGTGCATATTACGGAGTCATTGCCTCTGTGATCGGAAGCGTACTGGGATATGTTTGTACGATCTTCATTGAGGCGGCCACGAGCGACACTATCCAGCTTGTTGCAATCCCTGTCATGCCCATTCTTGAAGCAACCCTCTTGGCAGTAGGAGCTTGCTTGCTGGCAACAGCAATTCCACTACGGAAAATTTCAAAAATGAGTATTGTGGATTCGATTGAAACGGTTGAGTAGAATACTATTTTTTGAAATATCCGAAAATTGTAACATTTCGCGGACATTTGGGTTTTACAATGATCTTATCAACAAAAGTGAGGAGGCGACGCAATGGAAATGACCCCGACCTTGATTTTGAATCTGGCGCTGCTGATCGTCCCGCCCGTTGCCCTTGTGCTGGTGTTCCGGCAATGGCTGACCCAGCACATCCGCTGGTCGGTTGCCTTGACTGCCCTCTGTGATGTTCTCCTGTTTTGGGATGAACTGTTCTATTATGAGAACTTTGGCCTGTTCGCTGTGCTGATTCTGGTACAGTTGGCGGCCACCGGCGCGGCAGCGTTCCGCATTTACAACAAACAAGAAAAAGGTTGAATAGAAAATAGGTATCATCAATCAAAAATATCATTGGAGGTAACTTATGGAAAAAGAAACAATGGGAACTGTAATTTCAGTTACAAAACAATGGTGGTTAAAAGTGAATCGTAAACCTGTCCGCGCTCATGCTATGGATGGCGCAGCCTTTCCGCATACTATCAAGGTCAAATATACGATAGACGGCAAAGATTACATCTGCCGAAAATGGATTGGCGCAGGAAACAAAGTCCCTGACAAGGGAACAACGATTAAAGTTACCTATTGGGAAGATAAGCCATCGAAAGCAAGAATTGAACTCTAATCAATAAATTTATTAAAATACGGAGGTGATGATGTGATGGGACATTAGCTGTTTTTGATATAGAAGAATCCGGCAAGCAGATCGGAGAAAAGTTATTTCTGCTTCTTAACGAGGAACAAAAGAATGCTCTAATGCAATATATTTTGGAACAAGGAGCCTGTCATGGAACGGTATTCAATTCCTGTCACACTTCCTTCGCAGCAAAGAAAAATCCTCTAACAGAAATACAGGAAGGCGAGCTTTATCTATGCCTGGAACATCGTACTGTTAGGGTTCGCGAACGGATTATCAACCTGACAAGCAAAGAGTTTGATATACTGGCATTACTCATTGCTAATCCCAAACGTGTTTTTACTTACGAACTGATTACCGATTTGGTTTGGAAAGAGGATTGTGATTTCTATTCGAGAAAAGCGATTCATAATCATATAAGTAAGCTGCGTAAGAAGTTGCGCTTTGAACCGGATCTTCCAAACTATATTGAGAGTGTCGCCGGGATCGGCTATAAATTTGAACATCTATAACATGAGCCCACAAGGTGTTGTTTCCCCTTGTGGGCTTGCTTTTTGCAGCATATATTCTAAGAGCGGAATATGTAGAAAATTGCGAATATAAAGAGTAAAAAGCGAATATCTGCGGACTGATAAAGGAAACATAACCGATATAATTTTCTCCCAAGGAGGTATCAAGCAGCCGATTCAGGTTCCTCCTTGATGGGAGGAAATGCCTATGCGTCTATGCAACACAGATCTGCAGATAAACTGCTTTACATTCAGTCACCTATACGTCGTAGTCCAGCTCGTATGGATTGCGGCGTTTTTGGTTTCGACAAAGTTTGAGCATTTTCGCTGTCAACCTCCCGGAAAAATTTCATACTGCTGCTTTGGCGCGCCTGTTCTTTGTACGGGCGCGCTTTTTTGTACCCTTTTTTTAATCAGAAAGAGACTTAGACCTTATCGCTGCCGCAGCCCACCCTCTGATTTCGATTTTTGCCATCAACTCAAACATCGAAATTGGAGGAAATTACTATGAAGAAAATCAATCTTCGGGATTATTACCCGTATTATACACAGGACATGATCGTTGAGGTGCCGGATGAAGTTGCTTTGTTGCTTCGGGAATATATGTTGTTGGAAGAAGCCTATCGGATTCGTACATACCGCTATAAAGCATTTTACTCTCTGGATCGAGACGAAGGTATTGAGCGTGAGATATTGCAAAAGCCTCTTAACCCGGCAGAAATTTGGGAACAGCGCCAAATGACGGAGTTGATTTATAAAGGTCTTTCCAAACTTCCGGTAAAGCAGCGCCAACGAATCTATGCACACTTTTTTCTTGGCATGAGCAAAGCAGATATTGCCAAAGCGGAAGGAACACACAAAAGCCGGATCACCCGTTCTATCGAAGCCGGATTGCGTAGTCTGGAAAAATATTTCAAAGAAATTTTATAACAGACGGCAACTTTGCCCCTAAAAATGTACTGAATAGTAGAGGGACATATTCGGCGGGACAAGCTGGACGGGTGTGGTAAGGAAGCATATACATCCTCCCACCCCAACTGCAATATCAATTTGTCTGCCATGCCCCTTGCTTGTTCCTTGACAACCGAATATACGCTGTTACAGGTACTTCATTCTGTGTTCCGAGCGGCAGATGGGGCGGCGCGGTGACAGGCGGCCTAAGGAGGTGATGGATCCAGGCTGTCCGAGCGATAAACGCAACCTACGAAACCGGCTGTGGCAGGCCGGACGCGATAACGACGCAGATCATAATGGTACTTCTTCACAGCTTCCTAAAGACTTGGGGAGAGTTCCTGCGGCGTTTGCTTGCTCTGGCAAAGCGGCGGCGTATGCGGGACTATGATGCGGTGACGCTATCCGCAGCCTGTAACAGCCCCGTCCTTATAACAGAAGGACTTGCCGGGGTGCGTGGCAAATACGGCAGTAAAATCGAAATCAGATATAATGGGCCGGATTTATGTGTGTAATAACCATAGATCCGACCTATTCATGTGGTTTTGATAACACAGTTTTCAGAAGGGAGTTGATACTATGGAATTGAATACCATTGTCAGTGAAGTGGGTACACTGGTAGACATTCGGGATGTCTCTGTCAACAAAGAACTTTCCCGTGATGAACGGATTGCAGAATTTGTTCAGCAGATAAAAAATCCATACCATTTTAAGTGTGGGCGTTTTACTGTACAGGCCAGCTTTTCTGCTGAAGGTGCTACCCTGGAAGAATGTATCAAGGGTATTTTGCGATAGGTGCAATTTTAAGAAAGGGGCTGACTTTTCCGTAAAAGCATGGTAGAATAAGAATCGGAAAAGGAATTGAATATGGCATAACCACACTTCTTGAATTGCGGGGATTTTTCTGTGCAACGAAAGGAGTGTTTTTTTATGCAGGTTTACAAAGCGATTAAGTACATCCGTCTTTCTTATACGGATGATAAAACAGTAGAAAGTGACAGCGTTGCTAACCAGCGGCGCCTGATCGATGACTACATAGCCCGACACCCGGAAATTGAGGTTGTGGCAGAAAAAATTGACGATGGTTATAGTGGTGTTTTGTTTGATCGCCCGGCATTTCAGGAAATGATGCGGATGATCGAACAAGGCGAAGCTAACTGCGTGATTGTCAAAGACCTCTCCCGCTTAGGTCGTGAGTACATAGAAACAGGCCGTTATATGCGCAGGGTATTTCCAGCCTATGGAGTGCGTTTTATCGCAATTAACGATAATGTGGACACGGAAAATGACGCTGCCGATGATCTCACGGTTTCTGTCAAAAACATTATGAATGAGGCTTACTGTCGGGATATTTCCGTTAAGACACGGAGCGCCCTGGAAGTAAAACGGCGCAGCGGGGATTTTGTAGGTGCTTTTACCATTTATGGTTATGTGAAAGTCGGCGATAAACACAAGAGCTTGGAAGTAGACGAATATGCTGCTAATGTTGTGAGGGATATTTTCAGAAAACGGCTGGAGGGATTCAGCGCTTCCCATATAGCGGATGAACTGAACCGATTAGGAATTCTTTCGCCTTTAGCGTATAAGCGCAATCACGGAATGCCTCATGCAAAAGGTGGCTATACAGACCGAAAGGATTGCAAATGGTCTGCAACTACAATCATCCGCATTTTACAGGATGAAACTTACACCGGAACACTGGTCCAGGGCAAGCAGACAACGCCCCATTTCAAATTAAAAGAGCGTGAGGACAAACCTTCTTCGGAATGGATTCGTGTGGAGGGAACCCATGAAGCGATCATACAAAAGCACGATTTTGATCTGGTGCAACGGCTCCGCAGGATTGACACAAGGACTTCTCCCAAATCGGATAAGGTTTACCTGTTTTCCGGTATTTTGATCTGCGGATGCTGTGGCTGCCGTATGACCCGCAAGACGAACCGCTATAAAGATAAAGAGTATCACTATTATTACTGCCCGACCGGTAAAAAGAATGGCTGCACATCGTCGGTCATGCTGAAAGAGTCGGATCTGATTGAATGTGTGCAGGACAGTTTGAAAGGACATATTGAAAATGTTGCTTCTCTGGATGCCCTGCTGTCCAGTATCAGTCAGGAACGGATCAACCGGGAATTGGCGCAGGAATATGCCGCACAGATCAGAGTAAATGAAAAGCGTGTGGCACAGACCGAGGGCTTTAAGGCAAAACTCTATGAAAATCTGGTGAGTGGAATTCTGACAAAGGAAGAATTTCTCTCTTATAAGCGAAAATACAATGCAGATATTGAACTGTTCCAAAAGGCAATCGCTGAATGGAACGATAAACTTACAGATGTATTGGAAAACCGAAGCGAACGAAACCGTTGGATCAACCATTTTATGAAATTTTCTACTATGGAGGATATTGACCGCCGGGCAGTCATGCAGCTTATCCGAAGCATACGGGTAATGGGTAAAGATGAACTGCATATTGAATTTAATTACCAGGATGAATACTGCTGTTCAAACTCCATCCAGCTCGGAAACCAAACAGAGGGCGAGGCGGCAGCGATACCATAGAACAGATCAGTCTGGGTGGAGGCCCACAAAGCAAACAGCCCTGCCAGCGAGTAGCCGCCCAGAATGATTTTGACGTTTTCCGGGAGATTAAGCTGTTGTTTCAGTGACGGAATGACCTGCTCTGTCAGGAAGCGCAATGTCTTCCCGGCCTTGCCGCCAAACCCTTGCTTTCCCCAAACAGCAGGGGCTTCCCACGGGGAAAGTGCATCGTTCCAGCTTTCCACCGGAATAGCCGCAAACAAAAAGTGGTGCGCACTCTGTGCAATAGCGGTAACCGCACTTTCCATGCTTTGCAGCTCATGTTCACCGGTCATTTGGAGCAGTAGATATTCTGCATGGGCTTCGCCGTAAATGCGGCAAGGTCTGTTCCCGATTTGCATTGTCTGTGCAGTCACTGCGGTGTCCTCCCGAAAAAATTTTGATAACAACATCAAATACTACGCACAGGAGTTGAAGGAAAACACCTACAACCTGACCCGCATGAACCTTGTCATGCGCGGCATTCTGCCCGACAACATTGTAACGCGCAACGGCGATACGCTGGAGGAAGATTGGCCGTACTTTGAAGAAAACGACCCGGTCAACACCTACGACCCGCTGTTTGTGGATGCGGTGGTATCAAATCCCCCATATTCGCAGGCGTGGAATCCGAACGACAAAGAGAACAACCCGCGCTTTTCGGATTACGGCCTTGCCCCCAAAGGCAAGGCAGACTACGCCTTTTTGCTGCACGACCTGTATCATATCCGCAATGACGGCATTGTGACCATCGTTCTGCCCCACGGTGTTCTATTCCGTGGCGGTGAAGAAGGTACAATTCGCAAAAATCTGATTGACCACAACAACATTGATGCAATCATCGGTCTGCCCGCCAATATTTTCTTCGGCACAGGCATTCCCACCATCATCATGGTGCTGCGGAAGAATAAAAAGGATTCGGACGTTCTGATTATTGATGCGTCTAAGGGCTTTGAGAAGGACGGCAAAAACAACAAGCTGCGTGCCTGTGACATCAAACGCATTGTGGATGCTTACAAGGAACGCCCGGAGAAAATCGAAAAGTTCGCACGCAGAGTATCCCGCGCAGAGATTATCCAGAATGATTACAACCTGAACATCCCCCGGTATGTGGATTCCTCGGAAAAGGCTGAGAGCTGGGATATTTACGCTTCCATGTTTGGCGGCATTCCCGAGGCCGAACTGCAAGACCTGTCTGCCTACTGGACAGCATTCCCGCACTTGAAAGCGGCTCTGTTCAGCCCGGACAACGAAGCGTATTGCCGTCTGAATGTGGCCAATTTAAAGAACGCTGTTCTGTCCCACCCGGATGTGGTGGCGTTCAAGACCGCTTTCCAGAATGCTTTCGGTGACTTTGATGCCTACTTGAAGTCCGCACTCATCGACGGCATGACGCAGCTGAATGCTGCCGGCGAGGAAGAACGTCTGAGCCGGGAGATCTTTGCACGGCTGGCAGAGATTCCGCTGGTTGACCGCTATGCAGCATACCAGCTTTTGGACGATGACTGGAAGAAAATCGCCATTGACCTTGAAATCATCCAGACCGAGGGTTTTGCTGCAACCAAGCAGGTAGACCCCAACATGGTGCTGAAAAAGGATGCCGAAGTACAGGACGGCTGGGTGGGTCATGTGCTGCCCTTTGAGTTGGTGCAGAGCGTTAAAATGCACGAGGAAGTAGCAGCGCTGCGGGCAAAGGAAACCAGACTCTCCGAAATCGCCGGAGAATATGAAAGCTATCTGGACGAACTGAGCGAGGAGGACAAGGAGCAGAACTTTGTGAATGACGCAAAGGACGCCTTTGTTGCCGCTGAAGTCAAAAAGGCCATCAAAGCGCGGGAGGTAGAACCTGCCACCATGAGAATTCTGAAGGATGTGGACGCGCTGTTTGCCGAGGAAAAGACCCTGAAAAAGCAGGTCAAGGACGACAGCGCCGCCCTCCACCAGCGCACCAAAGGCGTGATTGAAGGCCTGACCGATGAAGAAGTGCGTGACCTGCTGCACCGCAAGTGGATCTTGCCCCTGATGGAAAATCTGAACAGCCTGCCGGATGCCGTTCTGGACGATTTTGTGAAGCAGTTGGATGCCGTCTGCAAGAAATACGAAACCACCTTTGAGGACGTGGAAAGCCAGATTGCCAGCACCGAGCACGAATTGCTGGGGCTGCTGGACGATTTGCAGGGAAATGAATTTGACATGCAGGGCATTGCAGAACTCAAAAAGTTGCTGGGAGGTGAATGATTATGCAGGATAACGAGAAGAAACCTGCCCTCCGATTTAAGGGCTTCACTGACCCTTGGGAACAGCGTAAGCTGGGTGAAATTGCAGTTTTTTCTAAAGGTGTAGGCTACTCCAAAAACGATTTATGCGAAGAAGGCACTCCGATAATCCTGTATGGTCGTCTTTACACAAAATATGAAACCTGTATTTTTGATGTAGATACCTTTGTTAATGTCAGACGCTTGGAACAGCTGCGTTTTAAGGCTATCGATGGTCAAAAAGCAAAATTTGATCCGCAAATGCGAAAATGAGAGTGGATTTTTCAACGACTATTCGGCAGATGACGGAAAATGACAGCTGAAAGTGTGCGTTTCCTCCTACTTGGGAACAGCGTAAGTTTGAAGAAATAGCGGTACGTTCCTCTGTTATGAGTGATAAAAAAGGACTTCCGCGTGTTGAATACGAGGACATTATTTCAGGTTCTGGCCGACTTAATAAAGATATAAAATTAAAAGAAAGCGAAAAAGTGGGCATTGTATTTCATAAGGGAGATGTTCTTTACGGAAAACTTCGTCCGTATCTACAAAATTGGCTTTTAGCGTCATTTAATGGCCTTGCCGTAGGAGATTTTTGGGTTTTGCAACCTCAAAACACAGATAGCAGTTTTCTATACCGATTGGTACAGAGCCAGCAATTTGACGAGGTTGCTAATCAATCGACTGGAACAAAGATGCCAAGAGCGGATTGGAAACTTGTTTCAAAAACAAAATTTGCGATGCCGCATTCAGTAGATGAACAAGCTGCCATTGGCGCATACTTTGAGCATCTGGACACCCTTATCACCCTTCATCAGCGTAAGCTGGAGAAGCTTGTACAAATTAGAAAAGCCTTCGCAGAGAGGTGCTTTTTGCAAAGTCGAAAGGAGTTCGTTATGGCGTTTACAAAAGAAGCCGATTTTGAAGAGGCGGTGGTAAAGCTCCTGATAGAACGCGGCTGGAAAGATGGTGTGCTGAAGAACTACACCGAACAGCAGCTGATCCAGAATTGGGCGAACATCCTTTTTGAAAACAACCGTGGCATTGACCGACTGAACGATTATCCGCTGACGGATGGCGAGATGCAGCAGATCATGGAACAGGTCATGAACGCGAAAACGCCGATGAAGCTGAATAAATTTATCAACGGCAAAAGTGTGCTTATCAAGCGTGACAATCCTGACGATAAGCTGAATTTCGGCAAAGAAGTGTCCCTGAAAATCTATGACCGTCTGGAAATTGCAGCCGGACTCAGCCGCTACCAGATCGCAGAGCAGCCAAAGTTCCCCACCAAGTCCAAAATTTTGAATGACCGCCGCGGCGATTTGATGCTGCTCATCAATGGTATGCCGGTCATTCACATGGAACTGAAAAAGAGCGGTGTTTCCATCAAACGGGCTTGCAACCAGATTGAAAAATACGCGGCAGAGGGCATTTTTACGGGACTGTTCTCGCTGGTGCAGATTTTTGTGGCCATGAACCCGGAAGAAACGGTCTACTTTGCCAATCCCGGCCCGGAAGGACAATTCAACCCCAGCTACTATTTCCATTGGGCGGACTTCTACAACGAGCCGATGAACGACTGGAAAGACGTTACAACGGCACTTTTGTCTATCCCGATGGCGCATATGTTGGTGGGCTTTTATACCGTTGCCGATGGTTCCGATGGCATTTTGAAGGTGATGCGCAGCTATCAGTACTACGCTGCCAGCAAAATTTCGGATGCCGTTTCCAAGGCGAAATGGGAGAATGACCAGCAGCGCGGCGGCTACATCTGGCACACCACAGGTTCCGGCAAGACCATGACTTCTTTCAAGTCCGCTCAACTGATTGCATCTTCCAAGGATGCGGACAAAGTGATCTTTCTGATGGACCGAATCGAGTTGGGCACCCAGAGCCTAAAAGAATACCGCAACTTTGCAGGGGAGAACGAGGAGGTGCAGGCTACCGAGAACACGGATGTTCTTGTGGACAAGCTGAAAAGCACTTCGCCGTCCGATACGCTCATCGTGACTTCCATCCAGAAGATGAGCAACATCAAGGATGATGCACAAAACAAGCTGAACCCCAACGACATTGCGCTGATCAACGCAAAGCGGTTGGTTTTTATCGTGGACGAGTGCCACCGTTCCACCTTTGGCGATATGATGCAGACCATCAAGCATACATTCCCGAAAGCACTGTTCTTTGGTTTTACCGGTACGCCGATCCAAGGCGAAAACCAGAAGAAAATGAGCACCACCGCCACCGTTTTCGGCAACGAACTGCATCGGTACAGCATTGCAGACGGCATCCGGGATCACAACGTGCTGGGCTTTGACCCTTACAAGGTGCTGACCTTCAAGGACAGCGACTTGCGGAAAGCGGTCGCACTGGAAAAAGCAAAGGCATATTCTGTGGACGAAGCTCTGGCCGACCCACAGAAGAGCAAGGTGTTTTATAAGTATCTGAATCTGCCGATGGCAGGCGGAAAAGATGCGCTCGGTGAGGAGATAAAGGGCATCGAGGATTATATTCCCAACACCCAGTATGAGGGCGAAGAACACCAGAAAGCCGTGGTGGAGGACATTTGCGAGAACTGGCAGACCCAGAGCCGCAACAGCAAATTTCATGCCATTTTTGCAACCTCCAGCATCCCGGAAGCCATCCAATATTACAAGCAGTTCAGAGAAGCCGCACCATGGCTGAAAGTCACCGCACTATTTGACCCCAACATTGACAACAACGGCAAAGGCATCACCAAAGAAGAAGGGCTAAAAGAGATCGTAGAAGACTATAACGCCCGCTATGGACAGGACTTCAGCATTCCGACCTTTGCCAAGATGAAAAAGGACATTGCGGCACGGCTGGCGCACAAATTGCCCTACCAGCGCATCGAGCGCACCCCGGAAAAACAGCTTGATCTGCTAATCGTGGTGGATCAGATGCTGACAGGCTTTGACTCCAAGTGGATCAACACCCTGTATCTGGATAAAATGCTGCAATACGAAAATCTGATTCAGGCGTTCTCCCGCACCAACCGACTGTTTGGCGATGACAAACAGTTTGGCACCATCAAGTATTACCGCCGTCCGCACACGATGGAGAAAAACATCGCAGATGCGGTAAAAGAGTATTCCGGCGATAAACCGTTTGGCCTGTTTGTAGATAAACTGGACAAGAACGTGGAAAAACTGAATGCCCTCTATGCGGAGATCAAAGATCTGTTTGTGTCGGCGGGCATTGAAGAGTTTTCGCAGATCCCTGCGGATATGGCAGAGCGCAAAAAGTTTGCCGACCTGTTCCAGTCCTTCAACGAAAATCTGGAAGCAGCCAAGGTGCAGGGCTTCGAGTGGGATAAGCCCATTGTGATCATCAACGAGGATGCAGATGAGAAAACGGAACTTCATGCGGACTTTGACGAGAGAACGTTCAAAGTGCTGGCACTCCGCTATAAAGAGCTGTTCACGCCGAATCCGGATGGCAGTGAAAATGACCCGGACGATGACGTTCCCTATGCGGTGAACAGCTATCTGACCACCATTGATACTGCTGACATCGACACGGATTACATGAACTCCCGCTTTGAAAAGTACCTGAAAATTTTCTATCAGGAGGGTGCAGAAGCAGAAGCCATCCATCAGGCCGAAACGGAGCTGCACAAGACCTTTGCCACCCTCTCGCAGGAAGAACAGAAATATGCGAATATTTTCCTGCACGACATTCAAAGCGGCGCAGTGGTTCCGCAGCCGGGAAAGACCTTGCGGGAGTACATTGCCGAGTACATCGCCCAAAAGCAGAACGACCAGATCCACAAAGTAGCTGAAGTTTTCGGCTTGGACGAAAAGAAGCTGCGGGCATTCATGCGTGCAAACATCACCGAAGCCAACATCAACGAGTTCGGACGTTTTGATGACTTGAAAGCCACTGTGGACAAGGCAAAAGCAAAGGCATATTTTGAGGCAATTGAGGGGACAAAACTCATTCCTCCCAAAGTGCCTGTCAAGTATGATAAACTCTTGCGCGAGTTCATCGTAAGTGGCGGATTTGACCTAAAAATGCCGAAAGAATCATAAAATGGGTGCAAAATCACCCTGCTGACCAAGAGCTGAGGCGCGTCCTCGGCTCTTTTTTCGCGCCAAAATCCCAAAACACACCTACTTGGGAACAGCGTAAGTTAGGGGATGCGTTTGAAAGAGTTGTCCGAAAAAACACGAATAACGAATCGCGGTTGCCGCTAACAATTTCTGCACAAGACGGCTTGGTTGACCAGATCACATATTTCAATAATCGTGTTGCCAGTCGTGATGTGAGCAATTATTATCTGGTCTACAACGGCGAATTTGCTTATAACAAGAGCACTTCGGACGGATACCCGTTTGGTGCTGTTAAACGGCTTGATTGGTATGAAAAAGGCGTTTTGTCGACGCTTTATATCGTGTTTGCACTAAAGCATCCCGAAAAAGATGACTCGGATTTTATGACAGTGTTTTATGATACTGACCGTTGGCATCGAGGCGTTGCCGAGCGTGCGGCAGAGGGCGCAAGAAATCACGGCTTGCTGAATATCTCGGCAGATGATTTCTTTGATATTGACACAACTATGCCAGAAGATAAGGTGGAGCAAGAAAAAATCGGCAGGCTATTGAAGAAACTTGACACCCTTATCACCCTTCATCAGCGTGAGCATATAAAACCGATTTTGGAGGTAAAACGTGTTAAACGAAATGAATGAAAACAACCTGTTCTGCGATTATTATGAGCAGTGGGTTGCCGTATACAAAGAGGGCGCAGTTCGCCCGGTTACATTGGATAAGTACAAAATGACCCTTTCTTGGGTGAAAAGGCTGGCACCTGATTTGAAGTTGTGCGAGGTTTCCAGAGTGACGTATCAGCAGCTTTTGAACGATTATGCCGTAGGCCATGAGCGGCAGACTACGATGGACTTCCACCATCAGCTGAAAGGGGCTATCATGGATGCCGTGGATGATGGACTGATCGTGAAAGACCCAACCCGAAAAGCGATCATCAAAGGCAAGCCCCCGGTGCCTAAAAAGGTGAAATACCTGAACCAGTTTGAACTGCATCTTTTGTTGAGCGACTTGGATCTACAGGGAAAACTCAACTGGGACTGGATGATTTTGCTGATTGCCAAAACCGGCATCCGCTTTTCCGAAGCATTGGCGATCACTCCTGCGGATTTTGATTTTGCCCATCAGATGCTTTCCATCAATAAAACATGGGATTATAAGGGGAACGGCGGATTTCTGCCGACAAAAAATAAATCGTCTGTCCGCAAAATTCAGATCGACTGGCAGACGGTGATCCAGTTCGCAGCACTGGTAAAAGACGTTCCTGAAGATAAGCCGATTTTCGTGTTCAAGGAACACGCCTACAATTCCACTGTTAACGATGTTCTGGAACGGCACTGCGACCGGGCCAAGATCCCGGTCATCTCGGTACATGGTCTGCGGCATACCCACGCTTCGGTGCTTTTGTTTGCAGGGGTATCCATTGCAAGCGTAGCAAGGAGGCTGGGGCATTCCAGCATGACAACCACGCAGAAAACCTACCTGCATATCATTCAGGAACTTGAAAATCAGGACATCGACCTTGTAATGCGGTCACTCTCTGGATTAAGCTGATAAAATAATCAACCATCGCTCGCGCTGGTGAAGGATGATAAGAGAAAAGCCAAACCTCAAGCTGTACAGGATGTACGGTGAGGTTTGGCTTTTTGGTATCAGCTGCTCTTTTGATTTTCGTTCATAATTCTTCTGGCCCGTCCGCGCGTGGTGTCCTCGAAAGTTTCATCCTCGCTAAATCGCAGCCAATAGGGGTCTTCCATCAGGCAGGCATTGGTACGCTTAACAATTTCCCACGCATTGTAGTCCGGCAGTCCCATCAATTTTAAAATCTCTTTGCAATCCATCCGATTTTTCGGGAAGATTCGCTTCTTTGCCCAAACGACCACATCGACCAATGGAACTTTGCGCTCGCCGCCAATGAAAAGGTTCAGAGGAAGATCATACTGTGCAACACCCTCATTTGCGCAAAGAGACTGCCCATCTTCGCTTAGGTGTGCGATTTCTTTTTCATCCATCATCAATTTCAGATAGGCCATTTTATCACCCCATGGCGGCTTTCAGGTAGTGCAGACGGTATTTCAGATATTGACGAATCGCAGCTGCTCGCTTTTCGCTCAACAATGCAAGAATAGGTGAGATGGCCTGAATGATTTCACTATACAACTCGTCCAAGTCACGCGTTGGCAGCACAGGCTCATCGATCATCTTGATTTGCTGGGCATGGTGACTGCGGAACGGTTTGGCTTTGTCGAACTGATAACGGAGCTTTGTGTCAGTCAATTCTTCATCCGTTGCCCACGCAAGCAGACTACCGCCATTGTCGTAAATAGGCGGAGCATAATTTTTTCCATCCCGGACGATTACATCAAAATTGTTTTCGTGGCGGTCTTCGTTGCCGATAAAGGCGTCAAATGCCAGCATCTGATAAAGCCACTTCTTACCATATAGTTCTATCGCATACTGGAACAATGCTTCCGGTGAGGATGCCTGACCGCCGGCAAGAAAATGGGCATCAGCCAAGTCTGCAAAATGATACAGTTGTTCATCGTCCGTTGTGAACTTGGGGCAGACGCTGACTACATCGCAGGAATAGGTTTGAATGTCGGGAAAGAGTTTGGCAGGCATCAACGTATATTCTACATGGGGCAAATTCAGCACCTGTGCAATCAGCGATGCCATCACCTCAGAATACGGCTCATACCCAGCGGTTCCGGCCTCTGTGATGGAGTTGCCCTTGACCATAACAAGCTGATCATCTACATGATACCAGCCCTTTGAGAGCATTCCACGGCTCGTCCGTGTTTCACGCTTTTCAACCAACTGGATTTTTGCAGGGACTTCAATTGGGCTCATAGTATCACGCTCCTTTGCTCCATTATACCATGTTTGGATGGATAGACAAGGTAAACTATGGTCAATAGCAAAAATCAAAACATCAAATTTTTTTTGAAATTTGAAGTAGAAAAGTCAAATCAAATATGAAATTTCGATAGAAACATTAAATTTTTCGCTCAATAAGTGAAATGAACGCTCAAAAAAATGAAATCCAAACCCCAAAAGTGAAATTTGATGGTTGAATACTGAAAAAGTGTTAAAAAGATTTTAATATTCTAAATTCGACTTGAACTGTTTTTTGCATATCGTCCTTGCAGATAGCCCTTGGAGATGTTCTCACCTTTCCGGGGAGAAAACTCGGTCAGGGCGTAAATATCGGTCTGCATGGTCTTTTCATCCTTTTCTGCAAACCAGATCTGATCGCGCCGCAGCAACGTCAGGTCGAGAAGGCCAATATCATGGGTGGTGAAGATAAGCTGGGCGTGGTTCGTGTTGATGGCAGCATCCTGCACCATCTCGATCAGATGTCGGGTCAGAAGCGGGTGCATACTGGATTCGATCTCGTCTACGACCAGCACAGCCCCGGATTCCAAAGCCGCAAGCCACATACCGATGCGAGAGAAGAAACGCTGTGTCCCAACGGATTCCTGACCCAACGGGAGCCAGAAACCCTTAGAAGTGCCATCTTCGGCATCGAGAGTGTGCAGTGCGGAAATGATAGGCTCTTC
>ENA-UERY01001317-UERY01001317.1-human-gut-metagenome-genome-assembly--contig:-NODE-1317-length-15767-cov-2.408286_pt1 | contig 15767 bp, 12 predicted proteins | sample MGYA00242989_ERZ507990 | MGnify/ENA primary metagenome ERZ507990 (study PRJEB26167, sample SAMN06115529) | human gut metagenome | host: Homo sapiens | place: China:Fujian | collected 2015-08-26...
GATATAAATTTCCAGGAACGCCAAAATACTGGTTTCCTGAAGTATGAAGGTCCGACTGATCCTACCATTACAGGTAGTTTGGGTAATATGTTCTCATACAAAGGTTTCCGTTTGAATTTATTTATCACTTATTCATTTGGAAATGTTATCCGTTTAAATCCCGTATTCAAAGCATATTATTCGGATCTAACGGCAATGACTCGTGAATTTAAAAATCGATGGACACTCCCCGGAGACGAAGCAAAGACTAATGTTCCTGCTATTTTGAGCAAACGTATGTACGACAGCAATGAAGACTTGAAGTATGCCTACAATGCTTACAATTATTCAACAGAACGCATTGCAAAGGGGGATTTTATCCGTCTGAAAGAAATCTCACTGGCTTATGACTTCCCCAAAGCATGGATCAACCCATTGAAGTTAACAGACCTCTCGCTGAAAGTCCAAGCCACCAACCTTTTCTTAATCTATGCGGATGATAAGCTAAATGGTCAGGACCCGGAATTCTTTAATGCAGGTGGTGTTGCCTCACCGGTTCCCCGCCAATTTACTATTACTTTAAGACTGGGGTTATAATTTAAAATAAGAACGAATATGAAGAAATACATAATAATGGCCAGTGTGGCCGCGCTCGCAATAGGGCTCTCATCGTGTTCTAATTTCTTAGATGAGCTTCCCGACAATCGTACCGAGCTGAATGAAAACAATGTTGGCAAAATATTACTTTCCGCCTATCCTACTACAGCAATCTGTGAGATGGGGGAAATGTCATCAGACAATACTGATGCTTATCCGAATCGCTTTTCTTCTTTCAACCGTTTGCAAGAAGATCTCTATAAGTGGGCAGACTCTGCAGAACAAGATCAGGACTCTCCCCATGCACTTTGGGAATCTTGCTATATGGCAATCTCTGCCTGCAACGAGGTTTTGAAAGTGATTGAAGACGCAGGAAATCCAGCTTCTCTTAGCGCTGAAAAGGGAGAAGCCCTAGTATGTCGCGCCTATGCTCATTTTTTACTTGCCAATATATTTTGTAACGCTTATAGCAGCCAAGCAAGTTCAGACTTGGGTATCCCCTACATGAAAACGATAGAGACAACCGTAAGCCCTGATTATCAACGCGGAACTCTAGAGGAGGTATACCAAAATATTGAGAAAGATCTATTGGAAGGTCTAGATCTGGTTACTGATATTTATGCAGTCCCCAAATATCACTTTACAAAGAAAGCAGCTCAAGCTTTTGCTGCACGCTTTTACTTGTACTATGTAAAATCGGATAAATCCAATTACACTAAGGTGATCGATTACGCAACAAAAGTATTAGGAAGCAATCCAGCCACCTCTGTACGCGACTGGAAATCTTTGGGTGCACTAGACATAAATGGCAGTGTTCAGCCAAATGCTTATGTAGATGCAACGAATGGCGCTAACTTATTATTGGTCAGTGCAGGTTCTTATTGGGGATATGTTCATGCACCTTATGGACTAGGCGAAAGATACGCCCATGGACCGAAAGTAGGCAATGAGACATGCAATTCCGTCGGTCCTTGGGGAAGTGACTATTATATGGGTGTTTGGAGTAACTCAAGTGCACTGCCGACCAAAATCGTTGTTATGAAAATAACTCAATATAAAGAAGTGGTTGACGCAGTAGCCGGAACAATCAACGGACACATGATCAATGCAGCATTTACTACAGATGAAACATTACTCTGTCGTGCAGAAGCTTATGCGATGAAAGAAATGTATCCACAGGCAATTGCTGATTTAAATATATGGCGAGAAGCATACACACGTTCTACTACCCCGCTTACCACAGAATCTATAAACGATTTCTACGGAAGCATGGAATATTACACTCCTACTGAATCTACAGTTAAGAAAAAATTGAACCCCGACTTTACTATAACAAATGAAACACAGGAAAATGTAATCCACTGCATACTTCATGCACGACGTTTAACAACTTTACATGAAGGGTTACGCTGGCAGGATATTAAACGCTACGGTATTACTATCTATCGTCGTTTAATGAATGATAATGGTACTATTACCGCAAATTTCTGGCTGCTTCTCTCTTCACCAAGAACCAGGGATCATAGCGTAAAACCGACGATGCCAAGAACTGAGCTTATTGCGATGACAAATCAGATTGACAGAACCAAAAACCCTGGTAAGAGGGACTTTGCTATTTTCTCGCTGGCCGCTACAACAGGATTACGGGCAGGAGATCTTGCCTCGTTACAACTCTCGGATATCTTCTGGAGAGAGAATGAACTCCGGATCGTACAAGGTAAAACCGGGCATCAGCTTATGCTGCCACTCCAATCATCTGCCAGAGATGCACTTGCTGATTATATCCTGAATGAAAGACCACAGTCGAGTTCAAAGAATGTTTTTCTGAGAACCTGTGCCCCATATGCTCCTTTCCGTGACGGTGTGTCCATTGCCAGTATCTTTCGGAGGTATTTGGAGAAAGCTGGTATTCAGCATCAATTTAATGACGGAAAAACGTTCCATGGAATCCGAAGATTGCTTGGTACAACAATGGTGTCTGAAGGAACACCGGTAACAACAGTTGCCCAGATTCTGGGGCATCAGGCCATCAGTTCGACACGGCAGTATATTGCCATGGATTTGAACGGGCTTCAGAAATGCGCGCTCCCCTTGTCTTCGATCGGAGGTGAAGTATGAGCAGTTACCATGATCAGATCGAGGCGATGATAAGCTACAAGGAAAGCCTTGGATATACACGGCGTACATACGCCTGTTACCTGAATGACCTTGATTCCTATTTGACTGAGGCAGGAGTAGATGAACAACCTTTATCAGTGTACGATATCATGCCCTGGTGCGTGCAAAGGAGCACTGAGAAACCGGAAAGTTACCGTAGAAGAGCTACCGCTGCAAGGGAGTTCACAAAGTATCTTTATGCGATGGGGCTCTGTGATGGAATTCTCTCTATGGATTCAGTCCCACGTGTAAGAAGATACACGCCATATATTTTTACAGATGCTGAACTTCTGGCATTGTTCCAGAAAAGCGACAATCAAAAGGGGGATCCAAGGAACCCTTTGTCACCGGACATCATCGCTACTGTATACCGCCTGATTTATTTTTGTGGATTGCGCCCCAACGAAGGCCGGGAAATTCGCAGAAATGATATAGATACTGATAACAGAACCCTTTTTATACGGGAAAATAAAACTCATAAGGAACGTTTAATCCCGATGGCGGAGGATGTTGCAGAACTTTGCAGTGGATATATATCCAAGAGGGATATCCTTTTTCCCGATTCAGAGTATCTGTTTCCGTCCCCGGATGGCTCCCCATATCCGACCAAATGGCTTACACGGCACTTCCTTCACCTCTGGAGACAGGCTTACCCACAGGACCAGCATAAACGTGTCAGGGTTTATGACCTTCGTCATCGTTTTGCAACGGCCGTGCTGATGGATTGGCTTGACAGAGGTGAAGACCTCTATACAGCTCTTCCTTACTTAAGCGCCTACATGGGGCATAGTGATTTTAGGGATACGGCTTATTACATCCACCTGTTACCGGAGCGGCTGTTAAAAACATCATCTATCGACTGGAGCCGTTTCTCAGCACTTATTCCGGAGGTGCCAGAATATGAATAAGGAATCAAGACTCTTTTTCCAGATGGTGCGGGACTTTCTGACAGTCTATCTGCCAAAACAGAAGGCATCAAGTCCAAACACTATAGAGTCATACAGGACAGCCATGAACAAGTATCTTGACTATTCGTGCAACGAACTGAAGATCGGACTGGATTCGTATACTTTCCAACACTCATCCAGGGAGCTGCTCGAAAAATATCTTGAAGGAATGGAAACAGAAGGCAATTGGTCGGTGTCGAGCAGGAACCAACGTCTTGCCGCCATACGCAGGTTTTACAGATATGCAGCTGAACGCAATCCTTCCGTCATGTCCTGCTATCAGGAAATGGCATTGATTCCTGTAAAAAAAGAAGCAGAGCATGAAATCGAATTCTTTTCTGAGAAAGCCTTAGAAGCAATCCTGGCTGTTCCGGATATTTCATCAAAGAAGGGCAGGCGGGATCTTGTGTTCATGATACTTCTCTACGATACTGGTGCCAGAATACAGGAGATACTGGATCTTTGCCTGAACGACCTGCATATCAGTTCAGATGAAAAATACGTTGTTCTGACTGGAAAAGGTGGAAAAACGCGCCTCGTCCCTCTGATGCAGAAAACCGTAGAGCATCTGCATAAATATCTGGATGAATTTCATCGAGCCAGTGATGGGAACTCCTTTCTGTTCTATGTCGATAGAAAGGGCTGTAGAAATCAGATGTCTCAGGACAATGTATCAAAGTTTATCAAAAAGTTTGGTGTACAAGCAAAGGAAAAATGTCTTGATGTGCCAGAACATCTCTATGTGCATATGTTCCGTCATTCAAGAGCCATGCATCTTTACAGGAGTGGGATGCCGATGCCTCTGTTGTCTGAATGGCTCGGGCATGTACAGATGGAAACAACGATTAAATACTATGCGAATGCTGATATTCGGATGAAGCAGGAAGCAATCGAAAAAGCAACCTCAGACCTCAACCCTATTCTCAGCTCGCAGATCGACTTCACATTCAAAGATGATGAAGAAACACTTAAGAAGCTTTATGGTTTGATGTAAAAGATTATCCCGACTTTTTTGATATATTTTCACAGAAAAACGGTGTATTCCGCCAGAATTCCGGATAATCACAAAGTCGGGATAAGTGGTGTGAGAGGTCGGCGGCGATAGCCGCCTCCTACTCGATCTAAGAGCGAGCTTCCGAAACGGATGGAATATCTGGGTAAGGTATTTCCTATGGCAATTATGGCTACTCTTGTGGTATACTGCCTAAAGAGTATTCCAGAGTCCGCGCTTCAGGATAATCTGATTCTGCTTGAAGGTGTTGCGGTGACAGCAATGGTTCATCTCTGGAAGAAGAGTTCTATTTTGAGCATCACCGTGGGAACGGTGGTGTATATGGCGTTGGTACATATGATTTAGAGAAAGGGAAATACGATGTTAAATCAGTTTTCAAGAACAGAATTATTATTTGGGAAGGAAGCCATGGAGCGTCTGGCACAGTCCAGAGTTGCCGTGTTTGGTGTCGGTGGAGTAGGCGGTTATGCTGTGGAGGCACTGGTGCGCAGTGGTGTGGGAGCCATAGATATCATCGATGACGATAAGGTGTGCCTGACCAACCTAAACCGTCAGATCATAGCCACCAGAAAAACCGTTGGAAGATATAAGGTAGACGTGATGGAAGAGCGCATCCATGATATCAACCCGGAATGCAAGGTCACCACCCACAAATGCTTTTATCTGCCGGAGACAAAAGATGATTTTGATTTTTCCAAGTACTCCTATGTGATTGATGCAGTGGATACGGTGACGGCAAAGCTTCAGCTTGTCATGGAGGCACAGGAGAAACAGGTGCCGGTCATCAGCAGCATGGGAGCCGGAAATAAATTGAATCCGGCTATGTTTGAGGTGGCGGACATTTATAAAACTTCCGTCTGTCCGCTGGCAAAGGTCATGCGTCGGGAGCTGAAAAAGCGCGGTGTCAAAAAACTGAAGGTCGTGTACTCCAAAGAACAGCCGATCAGACCAATTGAGGACATGTCCATCAGCTGCAAAAATCACTGCATCTGTCCGCCTGGAGCCGAGCATAAATGCACCGAGCGTCGGGCTATCCCGGGTTCCACTGCATTTGTTCCGTCCGTAGTGGGGCTGATCATTGCGTCAGAAGTCATCAAAGATCTGGCAAAATAAAAATTTGAGTTACAAAGCTGAATAAAGGTCCGGAAGTGAAAGAGACCGCCTTCCTCTATTTTCACATATCGTTGTTTGCTTGCTCTCGCTAACACGCGTTCGCCTGTGTCGGATTAACATCCGCCACATTCGGACGTGTGTGCTCAAGATGCAAACACCTGATATGTTGAAAATCCCGGAAGGCGGTCCCATTCACTTCCTGCTGTATTGGCTTCGCTAAAAAACAGTAGCTACAGCCCATATTAACTCTTCCATAAAAAGATAACGCAGCCAGAACGCTACTATCAGATAAAAGCCGGATTACAGGCTTTCGTCAGCAACGTTCTGGCTGCGTTTATTATTATCGTAGAATAACCAATACAGTAGAAGGTTCGGTCAGGCCCTACAGAATAAGCAGATGCGTTGGAATTTTCTTCATGAGCGAGCATAGCGTTTCCCCGGAGACCCTTGTCTGAACGAGCGCAGCGAGTGAGTTTGGGTCGCAGGGGAAACAATAGGCGGCGGAGCGAATGAAGTACAAAATTCCACCGCATCTGCGGTTCTGTAGGCCCTCCCCGGAACTTCGGATCCTTTCGTGCTATTCCCTTAAATTGCAATTTTATATTTCCTTCCCCAGGAACATTGTAAAGTTTCCCGTCGCCAGCAGTTCTTCTTCCTCTCCGGTGATATCCACCCGGCATACGGCGGTGTGCCTTCCTTTATGAACAATGTTGGACTCCACATAGATCGTCCCGCTGTTTACGCCGCGCACAAAGTTAATTCCGGCGCATTGGGTGACGTTGGTGACTTCGCAGGCGTAGGTGGACATGCCTGCCGCGATATCACACAGGGAGAAGAGAAAACCTCCGTGAGCGTTGCCGTATAGATTCAATGCCTCCTTCGGCACTTCGATTGAAAGGCGGGCATGTCCCGGCTCTATCTCTAAAATCTTTAAATTCTCCTGCCCTCCGATGGGCTGGATATGCCGTCTGATCCCTTCCATGATTTCCGGTCTTGTAATCATAAGAAACCTCCATTTGTCAAAAATATACAACTTCACACGCTAGACTATAACACCCTCAAAATCCATTTACAAGTCAAAAATCGATTGATAGTTTTTTCCGATTAATTCGATACGTTCGCACGGATACAGCCGATTGGATATTTACGGACAGGCACGTTATAATAACATCATCAAGATTGTTAAAGAAATAGCAACAAAATAAAAAATGAAAAATCAAATGATCAACTCAAATAAGGAGGATATCACATGAGCAAGTTAACAAAGGAAGAGTTCCAGGCTTACTTAAAACAGATCCGCGAGCTGGCAGAAGGTCCGTTGGAAGAGATCCAGAAAGAAGTCGAGGTAACCAACAAATTCCCGCAGGAGTTCTACGATCTGGCGATCGAGAACAATTTATACCGTTGTTCCTTACCGGAAGAGTACGGCGGATGGGGCTTAAACGAGCTTGAAATTTTACAGGTACAGGAAGAGTTCTCCAGAGGACCGGGCGGAATGAGAATGCATCTTCACTATGCAATGGATTTAAACTGGAGAATCCTGGATCACTATGGCAGCCCGGAGCTGAAAGCAGAGTACATGTCCAAGTTCCAGAACAAGGAAGTATTCACCTGCTTCGCGCTGACTGAGGCAACCGGCGGCACCGGCGCTGACTTACATACCATGGCAGTGAAAGATGGCGACAGCTATGTATTAAACGGCGAGAAGACCTTGATCTCCCACACCGACTGCTGCGAGTTCGCATACGTTATCGCAGTAACCAATCCGGATTCTGATAAAGATGACAGACTTTCCGCATTCTTCGTACCGATGGATGCACCGGGATTCGAAGTGATCAACATGCCGCATATGATGGGCTGCCGCGGTGCAGGCCATGGCGATCTGAAATTCACCAACTGCCGCATCGACAAGAAATATCTGTTAGGCCGTGAGGGACAGGGACTTGAGATTGCAATGCACTCCTTATCCGTATCTCGTGCCCATATCGCAGCCAGCAACCTGGGTATGGCACAGAGAATGTTAGAACTGTCCCTGGCATACGCGCATGACCGTGTAACCTTTGGCAAACCGATCGGAACCCGTCAGGCTATCCGTGTAAAGATCGCAGATATGTCCATGATGGTACACGCACTGCGCTGCATGGTTTACGATTTCGCAAAGGCTTATATGGAGAACCCGACCGGCGAGTACATTGAGGAGAAGGCTGCTATGTGTAAGCTCTTCAGTATTGATACCACCAGAAAAGTCAGCGATGAGATGCTTGAGATCTTCGGCGGCGTAGGCTACTTCGAGGACTGCAAGTACGGCCCGGTTGAGAGACTGTACCGCGACTGCCGCGCAATGTGGCTGGAAGAGGGCGCTCCGACCGTTCAGAGAATTACCATTTCCAGAAATACCATCAAACACGGTGCTCATATGGAGTACGTGCTGTAAATATTTTTTCCTAAACAGGGTCGTCAGGTTCCTACTTGGGCCTGGGGACCCTGTTCCCCCTAAATGACAGGCGCTGCTGTCTGCGCAGCGCGTAAACAGCAATGCAATGATCGGACTGCAGGACGGGTACCCCGGAATGCAGAGAGATGGAGGAATACTTTATGAGACCTTTGGAAGGAATCAAGGTCGTTGATTTAACGACTTATCTGGCAGCACCGACTACGGTGCGTGTACTGGGTGAGTGGGGCGCTGACTGCGTGAAGATTGAATCCGCAAAAGGCGATCCGGCGAGAACCCAGGGGGCAGTGTTCAACATGCCTTATAACGATGAAGAAAACCTGGCCTTCGATGTAGCCAATTTAAATAAGAAATTTATCACATTGAACTTAAAAGATCCGAAGGGTCTTGAAATTGCCTACCGCCTGTTAGCGGAGGCCGATGTGTTTGTAACGAATACAAGAACAAAGTCCTTAAAGAAACTGGGACTGGATTATGATACCTTAAATGAAAAATTCCCGAAACTGATCTTCGCACAGGTGCTGGGCTATGGCGAGTACGGACCGGAGAAGGATACCGCCGGATTTGACGTAACCTGCTACATGGCAAGGGGCGGCGTATTCGGAACCACCGTAAACCGCGGCGACGCGCCGATGATCCCGACCAACGGATTTGGTGATTTCCAGGTTTCCCTGGCTCTGGCTTCCGGTATCTGCGCTGCTTTATATGGAAGAGAAAAATCCGGCAAGGGCGATAAAGTAACCGTCAGCCTGCATCACGCAGCTGTCTATGCCCTCAGCACCGGCCTGATTTCCGCACAGTACGGCAACCAGTATCCGAAGAACCGTACGGAGGTCGTAAACCCGTTCAATGATGTATTCCGTACCAGCGATGGCAAATGGGTATGCATCTGCTGTCCGGAATATGACCGTGATTACGAGAAGATGTTCACCGTGCTGGACGCTCCGGAGATGTTAACGGAGGAAGCGAAAGAGAAGTACCGCCGCTGCGAGAGCATCAACGCAAACGGACTGAACCAGGAAGTAGTCGCAGCGTTAGACCGCGCGATCGCAAAGTTCACCAGAGAGGAACTGATTGAGCGCCTGAAAGCGAACGACATGCCGTGTGAGGCCTGCATGGAGCCGGTGGATATTTACAAGGATGAGCAGGCAGCAGCCAACCACATCCTTGCAAAGATCCCGTACCCGTCTGGCGAGCGCTTTATGCCGACCAACCCGATCCGCTTCGGCAGCATGGGCGAGCCGGAATATGTGATCGGCGGATCACAGGGCGCGCACACCGTAGAGCTGATGAAGCATGTGGGCTACAGCGACAAGGAAATCGAGGAAGCCATTGCTTCCGGAGCCGCAACCGGTGAGACAAAACTGAAAAAATTATAGGTTTAAAAATAAGAAAGGGGAAGGTGACACAGATATGAGCTTAATGTACACCGAGGAACAGAAAGCGCTGATTGCTCTTGTAAAAGAGATGGCAGAGAACGAGATCAAGCCTTATGTGAAAGATGCGGATGAAAAAGGCGAGTGTCCGAAAGAACTTTATAAATGGGGATTTGACATGGGACTTCATATGCTGGAGGTTCCGGCCGAGTACGGCGGAGCTGGTTTAAGCTATGAGACCACCGCAATGATCTTCGAGGAACTGGCCAAGGTGGATGCCGGTTATGCCATCACCTTTGTCACTTCTTTCGTAGCATTAAGAAACGTCATCCTGGCAGGCACCAAGGAGCAGGGCCAGTATTTCGCAGATAAAGTGGCTCCGGGCGCATTCGCAGGTTTCGCCCTGACCGAGCCGAACGCCGGTTCCGATCCGGCAGCGATGCGCGCGACCGCAGTAAAAGATGGCGATGAGTACATCTTAAACGGAACCAAGACCTTTATTACCAACGGCGCAGTAGCAAGCGTTTTCGTAGGTTTCTTCAAGACCAACCCGGCAGCAGGACACAAGGGAATTTCCGCTTTCATCATCGATGCGGACGCTCCTGGCGTAACCGTTGGCGCTCACGAGAACAAGATGGGCCTGCGCCTCTCCAACACCACCGACCTGATCTTTGAGAATGTCCGCGTAAAGGCATCCGCAATGGTAGGACCGGAAGGCAGCGGCTTCAAGCTGGCTATGAACGCTTTGAACTTATCCCGCGCATTCGTGGCAACCCTGGCAGTCGGCATCATGCAGCGCGCACTCGATGAGTCCGTGAAGTACGCAAAAGAGAGAAAACAGTTCAACACCCCGATCATCAAATTCCAGATGGTACAGCAGATGTTAGCCGACATGGCCATCAAGATCGAGGCATCCAGATGCCTGGTCAACAACACCATGAAGATGATGGATGCAGGTATCATGGTTCAGAAAGAGGGCTCCATCTGCAAGACCTTCGTTTCCGACTGCGCCCAGGAGGTTACCTCCAATGCAGTTCAGATCTTCGGCGGATATGGCTACAGCAAAGAGTACCCGGTTGAGAAGCTGATGCGCGATGTCAAAGTATTCCAGATCTTTGAGGGCGCAAACCAGGTACAGAGACTGACCATCGCCAATGTATTAAATAAAGAATACAAATAGGAAAAACTGACAGGAGGATTGAAGATGAATATCGTTGTTTGTATCAAACAGGTTCCGGATACCACAGAGATCAAGATCGATCCGGTGAAAAATACACTGATCCGTACCGGCGTGCCGAGCATCATGAATCCGTTCGACAAGAACGCTCTGGAGACCGGACTTTCCTTAAAAGACCGGTATGGCGGCAAAGTAACGGTTATTTCCATGGGACCGCCGCAGGCAAAAGCTGTTTTGAGAGAGGCACTGGCTATGGGTGCTGATGAGGCTTATCTGGTAACGGACCGCGCATTCGGCGGATCCGATACCTACGCTACCAGCTACATCTTATCCCAGGCAATCAAGAAACTGGGCGCTTACGATGTCATCCTGGGCGGCAAGCAGGCAATCGACGGAGATACCGGCCAGACCGCACCGAGTATCGCAGAGCATCTGGGCGCAACTCGTCTGACTTACGTTCTGAGCTTAAAGGTTGAGGGCGACAAAGTCATTGCAGAGCGCCAGGTAGAAGAGGGCGTGGAAGTCATCGAGACGAAGTTCCCGGTACTTTGCACCGCAACCAAAGAAAGCAACAAACCGCGTTACGCAACCGTAAAGGGCGTGATGAGATCCTTCAACACCGAGATCGGTCAGATCACCCTGGCAGACCTGCCGGACGCAGACACCACCAAGATGGGACTGAAGGGATCCCCGACCAAAGTAAAAGCAACATTCACTCCGAAGAGAACCGCAAACTGTGTGAACATCGAAGGCGTAAGCCCGGTGGAGATCGCGGACAACCTGATCGGAAAGCTGGTTGAGGCAAAAGTACTTTAATAAACAGAGGAGGTCGTCAAGATGAGTTTTGATACATGCAAGGACGTATGGGTATTTATCGAGAGCTTCCAGGGTCAGCCGAAGAGTGTCGGCCTGGAGCTGTTAGGACAGGGAAGAAAGCTGGCGGACGGACTGAAACAGAAACTCTGCGCCATTGTTATCGGCAAGGATGTAGACGCAGCTATAAAAGAATCCGCAGCGTACGGCGCCGACAAGATCTATGTGATCCAGGGCGACGAGTATGAGAACTATTCCGCAGACGCTTACGGAAACGTATTCTTAAAGCTCTGTGAGAAATATGATCCAAACACCATTTTAGTAGGCGCAACCGTAAACGGAAGAGACTTGGGATCCAAGATCGCAGTCAGCCTCCGCACCGGCCTGACTGCCGACTGTACCGCGCTGAGTGTCGATGAGGACACCGGAAATGTAGTATGGGAGCGTCCGGCATTCGGCGGAAACTTATACGCGCAGATTCTCTGCAGCGAGACCAGACCGCAGATGGGTACCTGCCGTCCGGGCGCGTTCAAGAAGCCGGAGCGCAACGAGAACAATCAGCCGGAGATCATCAAAGAGGATATTCATACCCCGGAGAGCGAGATCCGCACCAAAGTGCTTGATTTCATCAAGGCATGTGAGGACAACGATATGCGTCTCGATGAGGCAGATGTCATTGTATCCGGCGGCCGCGGCATGAAGAGTGCTGAGAACTTCGGTATCTTAAAAGAGTTGGCAGATGTGCTTGGAGGAACCGTAGGATGCTCCAGAGCAGCGGTTGACGCAGGCTGGATGCCGCAGAGTAAGCAGGTAGGACAGACCGGCTCCACCGTAACCCCGAAAATCTACTTTGCATGCGCCATTTCCGGTGCAGTGCAGCACGTAGCGGGCATGAGCGGATCTGGTACGATTGTAGCTATCAATAAGGATGAGACCGCACCGATCTTTGAGGTTGCGGATTACGGAATCGTGGGCGATGTCTTTGAGATTGTTCCGGCTCTGGTAAAAGAACTGAAAGCAAAGCAGCAGGCATAATACCACAGGACCAGAAAGAAGGGCTGCCGCAAAAAGGATGGAATGGTCCCACTTTTTGCAGCAGCCTTCCGCGTATAGAAGCGGGAGTCTGGCGGGACGACGGCATGCTGGCGGATGTAAGGAGGCACGTTATGTTTGAGGAAAGGAAGATCAACCCGAATCTGCAGAAACAGTACCGGGAGCAGGGGTACTGGAAAGATGAAACGCTGCTGGACTGCTGGGACCGGACGGTAGAAACGTATCCGGACCGGGAATATGTGGTCGACGACCGTGGTAACCGTTATACCTACCGGGAACTGGAGGATCAAGCCAAACTGATCAAAGATGATTTACTGAAAGTAAAAGACGTGGCAAAGGTAGAGATCTACGGCATACAAACTCCCGTAATCGATATCCGGATAAACCCCACGATCTTATCCAATCGGGGTATTACGACAGCTGATATCAAACGGGCGTTCGACGGACAGAATAAAATGGTAGACGCCGGGAGTATTCGCAACGGGGAGACTCGCATACGTATCGAATCCACCGGTAATTTTTACTCATTGGATGATATCCGTAACCTTACGATCGTATCTCATTCCGGCGAACATTTCCGGCTAGGCGATATCGCCCGTATTGAGGAGAGTTACCAGACTCCGCCCCAAAACTTCATGCGCATCAATAACAAGCAAGCGGTCGGTATCGCTATCTCTACCGTACCGACCGGGAACGTGGTCGATATGGCCAAGGCCGTGAAAAAGCGTATTCAATCATTTTCGGAGACCATGCCCAAGGGTTTTGAGCTCACCTCCATATACGACCAAGGATATGAGTCCGCCGTGGCCAACCAAGGATTTATCTTGAACTTGATCATCTCCGTCGTGACCGTAGTAGCGATCTTATTGTTCTTTATCGGTTTCAAAAACGGCCTTTTGATCGGTAGCGGATTGGTTTTCTCTATCTTCGCCACTTTAATTGTCATGTTCGCCAACGGGATCGCTTTGCAACGAATGTCTCTTGCCGCTATCATCATTGCGATGGGTATGTTGGTAGATAACGCCATCGTAGTATCGGACTCTGCCTTGGTAAATATGCAACGAGGCATGCGCAAACGTATCGCAATCATGAGGGCTTGCTCATCCACCGCCCTGCCTCTACTGGCGGCTACGGCTATCGCGATCCTCACGTTCTTGCCCATTTATTATTCACCGCATATCACGGGCGAATTACTTTCATCCTTAGTGATCGTGATCGGAGTATCCTTGATGTTCAGCTGGGTGTTTGCGCTTACGCAAACACCATTCTTCATCCAAGAGTTTGTACGGCGCCCCAGACCGGACGAGTTAACAGGGGTATTATTCTCTGGAAAATACTATGATTATTTTCGGTCTTCCCTACGCCTTGTCATCAAATACCGATACGCTACAGTAGGTATCTTATCCGTTCTATTGGTTATCTCCGCATGGAGTTTCCAGTTTATCCCGAAAGTGTTCGTGCCCTCGCTCGATAAGCAGTATTTCACTTTAGATATGTGGCTACCGGAAGGTACAGCCATCGAGGAAACCGATCGATACGCTACCGATATGGTCGAATCCATCCAAGAATATTCGCAGACGGAAATGGTTTCGACTTATATCGGACGGACACCGCCCCGTTATTATCTATCGAACGTTAGCTTCGGTCCCCAACCAAACTATGCCCAATTATTGGTAAAATGCAAGACATCCGGAGAGGCCCGGGAATTGCATGCCTTGCTACAAGACTCAATTCGCTTAAAATATCCGGAACCGCTCATCAAGGTGAACAAGTTTGAGTTAAGCCCGCTTACGGAAGCCTTGATAGAAGCCCGTTTCCTCGGACCGGACCCGGCGGTATTGGACTCTTTGACCGGAGTAGCTATCGACATTATGCGAAGGAACCCGAAAGTAACCGATGCCCGGAATGAATGGGGTAATATGACCTATATGATACGCCCGGTATATGATCCGGTAAAAGCCGGTTTCTTAGGTATCACCAAGGCTAATTTGATGGAATCCGTCAAATCCATCGAGGAAGGTACGGTTATCGGGATTTACCGGGATGAGGAAAAGAAAGTCCCGGTCTTATTGAAATCGGAGAAGAGCGGAATCGACGATCCCAGTTCATTAGGTGATTTCTCGGTGTGGAACGGAGAGAAATCCGCACCCTTGTCACAAGTAACCCGACAGGTAACCTCCGCATGGGAATATCCGCAGATCAAGACCTACAACCGGCAATTGTCTATGGCAGCGATGTGTGGCGTGAAAAACGGTTACACCATGTCTGAGGTACACGGTGAGATTCGGGAAGAGATCGAGAAAATGAACCTGCCCCAAGGATATAGCTTCTTCTGGGATTCACAATATAAAGACCAGACAGAGGGATTGCAAGCCCTTGTCAAATTCTTCCCGCTGGCTTTCTTGATGTTGGTTGTTATATTGGTCGCTTTATTCTCCAATTTCCGTCAACCGATAATCATCCTTTGCGTGCTCCCTCTCTCCTTAATCGGGGTAGCGATCGGTATGTTACTTACCGGGTTCGATTTCGGCTTTTTCCCGATCGCCGGATGGTTGGGGCTCTTGGGTATGATTATCAAAAACGTAATCGTATTATTAGACGAGATTAACACGCAACGTCGTAACGGTATCTCTCCATACGACTCGATCATAGAGGCAACCATCTCAAGGACTCGCCCGGTCTTGATGGCGGCTACCACGACTATTTTAGGAATGGTGCCTTTACTTTTCGACGTAGCGTTCGGTGGAATGGCGGCGACTATTATCTTCGGACTCACCTTCGCCACCTTACTTACGTTATTCGTAACCCCGACGTTATACGCATTGTTTTACCGGATTCATTCACCTCACAAATAAACGATAAAAATGGACAAAGTATATATTATCAGCGGTCTCTTATCCTTCCTATCCTTCCCGTTAATCGCACAAAACAGCGATTATCAAGCGCAATATAGGGAAAAAGTCTTGGAATACAACCAAGACTTGAAAGCAGCGGGATACAACGAGGCCATGAAACAGGAAATGATCAAATCGGCCCGTGCGGATTTCAAACCGAAACTCTCGGCGGAAGGTAATTTCAATTAGACCAGTAA
>ENA-UERY01001323-UERY01001323.1-human-gut-metagenome-genome-assembly--contig:-NODE-1323-length-15719-cov-4.651068_pt1 | contig 15719 bp, 18 predicted proteins | sample MGYA00242989_ERZ507990 | MGnify/ENA primary metagenome ERZ507990 (study PRJEB26167, sample SAMN06115529) | human gut metagenome | host: Homo sapiens | place: China:Fujian | collected 2015-08-26...
CTGAGGTCGATAGCGTCTTTGGTAAGGTGTTCTGACATAATTTAAAAGTAAAAAAGTAAAAGAATAAAAAAGTAAAATTATGAATTATATAACATAGAAAATACGTTGAAAGATGTTTTATCAAATAAAAGAAAATTATTGTTCTGCGAAGAAATTGCAAATTATGTTGTAGTGTCTCAATTTTTAAAAAATAAATATGTATATGATTATACGAATAAAAGATTTAACTATTGTCAAAGAGATACAATTGAAAATTTAATATTATCTAATTCTTCAATCAAGGGGAAAGAAAAAGCAAAGCAAGTTGCAAGTATAATATTAAAAGAATTAATTGATCAGAATCTATATGAAAACTTTATAGTTGAAAACACTTACTCTATTTATCTATATCATAAAATTCAAGAACGCAAAATCATAGAAATTAATTCTAAAGGTCGAGAATATATATTAAGTCATTATGACTTTAATTCATTTTTATTAAGAAAAAGAACTTCTGAATCTAAAATTCATATACAACAATATCCATTTGAAAATAAAATTAAACCAGAAGATCAAAATAAAATACAGGATGTTTGGCATGGACTTAAAGAGAAACATATTCTGCCACCAGAAAATAAATATAATGATTTTCGAGATATGCTTATAAAATTAAATTTAATCATTATTGATAATAATAAGAGAACAAGAGCGACTGAATTTGCAATGAAAAATAAATATTTTCTAGTTGTTAAGTATAATAAAGCTAAAGACATTTATCAGTATGTTATATCTCATGATGGTCTAAAATACATTTCAGCTAATATACAATAAACGTTTTTAATTTACAGAGTAATTTGTGAAACAAATTGCGCTGTAAATAGTCTGTCTTATTAAATAAGTTATATATCTTCTTTCAGTTCGGCAAAGTGGGTTCCACCCCATACCAATTTCAAAAATAAAACAAACAGGTGGGGGTTCAGACCTACTTTACTGAACGCTCGCAAATTTCTCTTCTACTTAATTTCAAATGGAGAATAAATAAATATTACCTATAAAGGAGGAATTTTTATTGCAACAGAAAACAGAATACTTTACTCGTTTTCCAAATAACTATATTCAAGGAAACATTAAAACTAAATATGGAGTTAGTCGTAAATTCTATATTACTTACATCCTTATTGATAAATATAGATCTTACGAAGACTATAGTTGGATTACTCTTAGAAAAGTTTTAAATTTCTACGGATACAAGACACACAAACGCAGACCGAAAGCTGTTCAAGAAATTCTTGATGTACTGGAATATATGATTAACAACAAAATGATTGAAGTTCAACAGGATCTTGATACGCTTGGATATGATACTGGAATTGAAATTAAAATCATCCCTGAAAATTTTGATGCTGCTGATAAATTCTCAAAAATCACATCTTCTCAGCTTGATTTTATTATGATGAACGAATCTAGTATTAATAAAGAGAATATATTAATGGCTTTTCTTTATATTAATTCGTATATTTTCATTCGTCCAAAAAATAAAGATAATGAAGAAACTATGTATAACCCTGAAACTAAACCAGAAGCTTTTTGGCGAAGTATAGAATCTATGTCAAAAGAATTATCTATGTCTAAGGATACAATTAATCAGTGTATCCAATATCTCACATCTTCTATTGGTGCCAAAAAACCTCTTCTTATAAAAAAAGAAGTCGGCAGCGTTCAACCAGATCCAAAAAAACCACCCAAAAATGTTCCAAACATATATGTATTAAATAAACAAGGATATGAACAAGAAATTGAATGGGCTATTGCTAAGATGTTGGAAATCTATAATGTAGACTCATTTGGAGAAATCAAAAACGGCAATAAGTCGTAAATAAAACAGAGAATAAACATATGTAACCAATTAACGCAGCACTTAAAGGAGCTGATTGCGATGAACAATAATTTTAAAACAAAAGGAGAACTAATTGATGAACAGAACCGTAACAATTACATCAAAGAATCATAAATATGCAAATACATATGGGGGAAATATTTGTATATCAGATTTTTGCACTGATTATGAAGATAGTCAAAATATTGCAGATAGAATCATTTCGGATTGGGAAGACGATCTTTCACGTCATAAACAAATGGAAAACAATATCAGAAATTATAGAGAAAGGAAGATGAACAATGGCAGATATAAATATGAGCGTATCAATTGAGGAGCAGGAAATTTGTATTAATGCAATGCGTGATGAGAAATTTGCAACAATATATGCTTCCGATTCTACATATATTACGAAATTGGACAAGTTATGTAAGGAAAGCCCTGATATGTACTCTCTTATTGATGATACTGGCAGAGGTAAAAAATATTTATTAAAAGATAAAACTCTTATCAGTTTCAGAGCAAAGAAACGTGAACTTACAGACAAGCAAAAGAAACAAGCTGCTGAACGTATGAGAAAATATCAAGCCAATAAATCTAACTGAGATACCCTTTCTAGCAGAATTTCTAATATAGACCATTGTACAGAAAATTCTACTCTTATTTATGGAGAAATACTCGTCTAAGAATTACATTTTTCAAATTACAATAAACAACAATAAATAGAAAGAAGGATTACATTATGTTGAGAAATTATTATCAAGGAACAATGATTACAGTTGAATTACCAAAGAATCAATATAGAGGTTATGTAGTTGATTGTATATACAGATATGTTAAGGATATGAACAAGTATGCACTGAGCATGTGGCTTCGTAATACTGAAGTTGACGACAGAATGCAGATTTGTTCACAGGAAATTAATACTCAATACATTACAAGCACAAGAGAGAATATAAAAAAGGATGTATGTGCAATCATTGAGCAAGCTGCCAATAGTTCATATTTTGACAAGTCGATTGAGACTTATGAGTATACACAGAAATGTTTTGAGCGTGGCAATGCTGAATTTGAGAATGAGGAGAACAGATCATGAGCTGTCCATATTGTAGAGGAATAGGTGAACACGATTACAGATGTCCTCTTTGGCAGCCAAGTAAAAAGGTAAAAGTTAAATGCGGTTATTGTGATGAGTATATTCTTGAAGGTGACGATTACGTTGAGATTAATGGATGGGCTTATCACAAAGACTGCTTAACTGTTAATAGGCTACTTGATTTAATGGGAGTTATCACAAAGGAGATGTCGTATGAATTGGATTAAGAGAAAGATAAAATGGATTATTTATAAGCTTGATGGACTTGTGCCTAAGATACATAACTTGCCTGACGTTGTGTATATTAAATGGATGGGTGAGGAATTCATAATTAAAAAGTAAATAGAAATTTCATTTGGAGAATATATAAGTGAAACATAATAAATAAAAGATAAAAGGAGGATTTATGGCTGGTATTAGCGTACCTCAATATGAGATTTTTAAAATTGGAACAAATAAACTAAAGTATTCTAATTGGGATTTACAGATTACCAAAGAAGAGGCTTTCAAATATCAGGAACTCATATCACTGTTTGAAGCTCAAGAGTTCCGTATAATGGCAAATAAGATTTTAGAAAAACCTATTTGGAGTATTGATTTTTCAAAGATATTTATGCAGGTAGTTGTTGATAAAAAATCTGATTTTGCAAGAGTGACTTGTAAAAAAGGTGTTACCATAAATGGTGTTAATTATAAACGCTTTGTTGGAACTACTGGGGGATTAAAAAACAATACTCTTCTCTTCTGCAATTCACAATACATTGACAAATTAAATGAATTATGTGAATGTAAGAGAAATCCAGAAGCTAAATTAGTTCCTGCAAAATATGAAGCTTACAAAGCATTAACATGTTCTGCATCACAACCGATTTGTGATCCACATGGAATTTTGGTCGTAAAAGATTGTATTACACAATATTTTGCAGATGTTATATCACTCGATGATGGTGACGATTCAAAAGAACCAACAAGAGAAATTATTAAAGGTAAAGCTCTTGAAAACAATGTATCTGACGGTTTTAATCTTTGTACTATACAATATATGCAGCGAGTAGCTGAATCTTTAGGTCTTGATTATATTCCTGGCGGTGTGTGCTTGAGAAATGCATGGCTCAAAGGAATGCTCTATCCGTTCCCTATTTATGAATTTATTGAAAAATACAATAATGGTAATTATATGATTGAAGATATTTGGGGAAATATACAAGATATTCGTCAATGTGAAATGATTATCACAGAGTCTTCTCTTAAATTATGGGGAGCGTATGATAATATTGAGCAATATGTGAATGCGTATAAGGAATGTGGATACGGATTTTCTGTAACAAAAATTTCACCACATGTTCTTGAAGAACAGAGAGAATTGAATTACCAATATCTCCAGTCTTATGAATTTACAGACGAAGATGTTGAGGAATTGTGCGCACCAACAATCAACTATTTAAAAGATGCTATGTGTGGTGACTACTCTTCTACCGTTAAATTTCTTGGTATTAATGAAAATACTGACGTAAATTCATGGCAACGTGCTTTATATACAAGCGAATATATGTTGGGAGATCCATATATAATCGACTCTGTACATAGATATATCAAGAAAAAAATGAATGATGCGAAGATTGGTAAATTATTTGTAAATGGTAATTATCAGATTGCAAGTGGTGATCCATTTGCTCTTATGCAATCTATTTGTGGCTTAAAAGTCACAGGATTATTAAAAGCCAATGAATGTTATTCGAAGTTTTGGATTGATAAAGATGAAACTGAAATTGTACTCTTTAGAAGTCCAATGACGAGTCATAATAATATTCGAATGTGTAATATTAATAATTCGGAAGAGTGCCAGTATTGGTATCAATATATGAATACTATCATGATTATAAACGGTTGGGATTCATTTTGTATGGCTGAGAATGGAGAAGACTGGGACTCGGATCTGAACTTTTCTACTAATAATCCTGTTATGAAAAGACGTTATAGATACCTACCTGCTATCGAATGTGTCCAACGAAATGCGGAAAAAATTGTTGTTACTGAAGTTGCCGTTAAAAAGACAAATAAAGCAGGTATGGGAAATCAAGTTGGAACAATCACTAATTATGTCACATCTATGATGGAAGTTCAATCTCATTTCGAGAAAGATTCACTTGAATATAAAGAATTAGAATATAGAATAGAATGTGGTCAGCTCTATCAACAAAATGAGTTGGACAAAATTAAGGGCATCATTGCAAAACCAATGGAAAGCAGTTGGTACAATTTAGGTGCTTGCGGAGAGAATAAATATTTGCAATCGCTTTGCGCATACAGAAAGCCCTACTTTATGATTTATGTTTACGATGAAACAAAAAGACAGTACAAGCAATACATTAAAGAAAGTAATGCTAAATGCTATGCTATCTATAAATGTTCTATCGAGGATTTGTATAACAAAGATAGTCTTACAAAAGAACAAGAAGATTTTCTATTTTGGTACGAAAGAAAAATGCCAGTTGGTACAGGAAATTGTTCTATGAACCAGATTTGCAAATATGTTGAAAGTCAGTTAGACGGATATAAGTCTCAGCTACATAAAGACTCTTCATTTGATTATAATATACTAAAAGTAAAAAGACGTTGTACTGAAGAACATAGACAAGCTCTGCGAGAACTTGAACAATATTATTGTGAATGCATTAAAGAATATAAAAAGAAACAGGGAAAAGAAAAAGGAATACAGCTAAATAGAACTGATATCTTTGATAAACAGGATGAATTCGACAAATATTATCAACGTGCAAGTATGGTTGAACTGTTTAAGAAGAAAGCCGAAGAAATATGTCCAAACGATGATGAACGTATGAACATCATTCTTGATATGACTTATGGATATAAAGGTAATAGACAGTTTTGTTGGGATTGTATTGGAGAACTAATTATTAAACGTTTAGAAGAAATGGAGGAAGAAGTTGTATATACTGAATGAAAAAGAATATATTAGAGAGATATTAGTGTCTGGTAATAAACCAGACAATATCTCGAATGGATATCTGATAACATTGATTGCTAAGTATTATTTTGATAGAGGTAAAGATCCAAATATTCTAATTGATACAGTCAAAGCAAAGATGCTTGAATTTAATATTGAAGGATATCAAGAATATAGATATGCCAATAAAATCAAAAAAACATGTATTGATTTATATGATTCAGAATCAAAAAATCTCTTTAGGGAACTTGAGTATGTTCCTATCTATGAAAAAGAATTAAAAGTCGTGGAATCTCTTCCAAATGATCGCCAAAAGAAATTTATGTTTACATTATTTGCTATTGCAAGATATATGAATAGCGAAGGATGGATAAATAAAAAAGACTCAAGAGGTCTTTCAGAAGTATTTAAACTTGCCAATGTTACTCTCTCATCTGATAAAAGGAATGAATTGTTACATGAGTTATATAGTAATGGCTATATTCATTTTGGGAAAAAGGTGAATAATCTTAATATCAAAATAGATTTAGGAGACACTGATGATGATGTTGCTTATAAAGTAACTCAATTTGAAAATATTGGTAATCAGTACATAGGAAATTTTAAAAAGGGATATAAACAGTGTGCAAATGGATGTGGAAGAAAAATCAAGATAAAAGGTACAAATGATAAGTATTGTAAGTATTGTGCAAGAGAAAAACAACTCGAATGGCAAAGGAATAGTATGAGGAAATCAAGAGAAACCTCAATGTGTGAAGTTTCTTAAACCTCTGAAAACACTTGATTTATAAGGCTTTTTGGCACATTTTCACAAAAAATTCATTTTTCTTAAATGTAGATATAGTGAAATATTCACAAAAAACATGATACAAAAACGATTGTCATGGAAGAAACAAACCGACAATCTTTGTATATCTGCTCTGCTGCTCTTTTGAGTAGCATTGCAGATTTAGAATGAAATCAGCTTTTCTTGGCTGATAAAACAGAGAATAATAAAATGTAAACATCAAGTACATATTCATTGTACCTTACCTTCTATAATCGGTGACTGTACTACAGTTCTTATAGTATGGTCACTGATAATTCTTAAATATTATAGCGGAGTGACGAGCAATGGAAGCTCACTTGGCTCATAACCAAGAGTATGCAGGTTCGAGTCCTGTTTCCGCAACTCTCCTACTTGTAGGCGGCAGGTTTCGTGTCGTTAAATAAACTTAGCAATAAGGATAAAGCAGGAATGTCTTTAGTTTGCATAAGACACTGCGACTGCATATAGCAGTTTGACGGAAAACACAGATAATCTATGCCAAACCTAAAATCAGAGGGCTACTGCTAATGATATGGCTTGGTAGGGGGCGATGAAAAACGCTCTGTATTAACATGGAAACATGGATATGATTACTGTCTTATTGGTGCGATTTCCGCAAGAAAAAGTGCTGATATTGATTGTTGCAACGTTTCTTAATGCGAAAGCAAGGAACAGAACAATGAAGTAAGTCGATAGCAAGACGAACAGAATGGTGACGATTGGGCTGTACTCAAAAGGTACGGATGGTCAAATGTACACCTCATCGTTCATTTTTATGCAAATATTAATCGAAACATACTTTTGAAGAAGAAAATATAATGATATTTATTAAAAATTATTGAAAGGTAAATTGATTAAGAACAAGCAAAAGTGTGTATGACCGCAAAGAGACAAACAACTTATTCATCTGTAATATGGTGACATATAGCACTCGCAAGGTACTATATGAGAAAATACGAGTAGACGCAACCGTAAGAGATTTGCACTCTCTGAACCTCGCAAGGGACGATGTATTGAAAGGAAATCTATAATGCTTTGTGGTAAGAGTTTGCCAATTTTTGCAAAATTGGTGTTGTTGTTACCTACAGCCTAATCGACTGTGTGATAAATTGTGTCCAACCACAATAGATGGTAATGTATTAGGTCAAATATCTCAGCCTAAAGAAATAAAGTCTCATACTTCGGTATGGGTTTTTTTATTTTGAGTGTGTAGCTCAGTTTGGCAGAGCACTCGACTTTTAATCGAGTTGTCGATGGGTTCAAATCCCTCCACACTCACTCTCTTCTGCTATTCAGCAGGAAATAAATCAAGAAAGAAGTGAAAATTATTAAGTACATTTCAAAAAATGAAATTGAAAAATTATTATCTGAAGGTGTAATTAGAAACACAAGACGAGGATATGTAGATCGCAGAGGCGAGCATATTGGATATTACAAGACTTGTGGTGGAAAGCGTTACATTGAAGATAAATATGTCAAGTAGGTTTTGCTTATGAAAAATCGAATTGAATATAAAGGATTTTATATTGACAAGACTGAAAATGGCTATCGTATCTGTAGACAAGAAGATACAGAAAAACATACTCATCTCTTAAATCTTAATCCATCGTATAAGCTTATAGACAATGTGTTGTCAAATAAAATTCCTACTTGTTGTGGATGTTATTATTTGGAGTCACATGCTAGATTAAGCTATGATGAAAATTATATTAGGAAGATTCGTGAGTATATCAAAGTGAAACAGAATAAAAGTAAACAAATGTATTACAATCCTAGCAGAAAACGTTCTGGTGGGAATTTTTAATTTTATGGAGGAAAAGGAATTATGGCAGCTAGTAAATTAAAATTTACAAGAACAACTACAGATAAATTAACAGTAAAGGCAGGTACGCTCTCAGAGGATTGTACTACTATTACATATACTGATGAGAATGATATGGAGCAGGAGGTAAAAGTAGCTGATCTGCTTACCTCATTTAAGAATCAGGTAATTGATTTTACTGTTGCATTAAAAACAGATGAGGAGCTGGATGTTCCGTCTGATGAAGAGTAATAGAGAGTAGGTGGACATTATAATCGACTTACATAGATTAGAAAATGAAACAGATTTTGAATGGAAATTGAGATGTTGTCTTGCAAAAAAGCGCAAGGAAACAGATATGGATTGGATTGAGATTCGAGATATGCTTGGATTGAACATTACACCAGATCAGCTTAGAAAACAGGCTGTTGGATATGAAGAGTATGATAATTATATTCATGGCTATCAGGGTGTAGCCACTACTATCCTATCTGTGTCAGATTTACATGTTCCATTTCAGTTACCATATGAGTTACTGAAAGATTATCGTGGAGTTGATATCTTACAAATTAATGGAGATGTTGTAGATTGTCAAGCATTATCGAAATTTTCAAAACAGTATAGAATTTCACCAATGGAAGAAATGATTCAAGGTAGACAATATCTTATTGATTTAATTGAGTATATTCGTCCTAAGAAAGTAGTATGTAATTATGGCAATCACGACAAGCGATTTGCTAATTATTTTGCAAAGAATTTAGATACTGACATCTTGGAGCTTATGCCTGATACATCTTTGGAACTTATTTTTGTAGATGGATTTAAACACTATGACAAACGCAGTAAATCAAAGATTTGGTATGAACCACTTGTAAATATTTTTGATGATATTGATATTCAGTATATTGATGACTGGAAATGTAAGATTGGTAAAACTTGGTTTGTTCATCCATTAGCATATAGGCAAGGGATGCTTGCTACTGCTGATAAGGCAAAAGATTATCTACAGGATACTGATAAAGAAGGATTTGATTGCGTTACGATGGCACATACTCATATGATTGGTGATTCAAAACGTGGATATGTGAGACTTCTTGAACAGGGAGCTTTTGCAAATGTAGATAAGATGAATTACATGGATGGTAGATTAACAAAGCCACAGAAAGAAGGTTTCGCTGTTATCTGTCAAGATAAAGACGGTAATTTGATAGATGCTAAGACGAAAGTTATATCATTAAATTAAATAACAATTGTAGTCCACTGTTCGATTCAGTTTGGAGTAATTGTGAAAGCAGATATTCACAGCTATAATTAATATACGACTAATATATTATTCATTTTTGTTTATTTTAACATTTTTAGATAATATATTAGTCTTTTTGGTTAATGAAACCACTATCAGAGGGAGTGTACCTTATATGGACGCTACCCTCTTATTATTTTGGCAATAAATTAAGATATTGCCGAAAAATATAAAACAAAACACTCGAAAAAATATAAACGAAGATTAAAAGGAGAAAATTTAAAATGAACAAGACAGATTTAATAAAAAATGTAAGTACACAGATTGATGGAGCTACACAGAAAGATGTTGCTGTTATTGTAGACACAGTACTTGAGACAATTGTTAATACAGTTGCTTCTGGTGAGAAGGTATCTCTTGCAGGATTTGGTAATTTTGAGGTTGCTGAGAGAGCTGCAAGAACAGGTAGAAATCCAAAAACAGGCGAGCCATTAGAGATTGCAGCTTCTAAGAGTCCAAAGTTTCATGCATTAACTGGTTTTAAGAATGCAGTTAAGAATGCTTAATCTGAAGGGATGTGAATTGTTTGAAGAAAAATAAATATGAAGACATTCAGATGATTGATCTTGAGGATAAAGTTGATGATATCACTGATATTTTTATCAATCGCTTATATCATACAGACAAAACCGTTGGTGTAGTTGTCAATAAGGAAATTGCTGAATATATTCTTGATGAACTCGTGAAAATTGACGAGACAAGCATTAAAGAAGTTGACCTTGTTGATTATATGAATATAGACGAATATTTAGTATCTGTCGATGATGATGGCGTAATCACTGTTGTTCCTATTGAGGACTTTTGTGTTCTTGATAATACAGACATTTTTTATATTGATATGGATGGTGATATTAAACAGGATGTCATTGATTATTGTGTAAATGAGGATAAGGAAGTTATTCTGTTTGGACAGGAAGATGACTGCGATGGTGATTGTAAGAACTGTCCTGCGCATGATGAGACTTACTTACATACTTCTAAAGACGAAGATGGAAATGCTCACGGATTTACTGCTAGTAGGTCAGATGGCGACTCTTATATGAGTTATTCTTACTACTCTAGCGATGAGTTAAGTCATGAAGATGTTCAGAAGATGTTAAAGGCTTTTGGATTTTAATATTTGATTTTTAGAGTGTGTGGTTAAGGCTGCACACTCTTTTTGTATGGGTGGATATGCCTAGAGGCGAGGGCAAGAGACTGTAAATCTCCCACATGAGAAACACCGTAGGTTCGACTCCTACTCCACCCACTATTGCCAGAAAGAGAAATCTTTCTCCTATTAAGGATATCCATATAAGGAGCGTATGGCGGTGAGTTGACATCGTTAACAACTTGCGTGAACCTCAAGAGTGGTCAAGAGTGATAAAAACTCTCAAAAAAGTGTAAGGCTTTTGTATAATGGGCAAGCATTTAAAATCAATTACATAGTAAATAAATTAGAGAAGCGATTTAGTCCACTACTATCTCGCTTCTTTTTGTATACGAAAGGAAGTGAGATTTAATGGGTAGAAAAATACAACATAACAATATTGTTACTGATGAGTTATTGGCTCAGTGCAATAAAGAGAATATAGAGTTAGGAAATGACTTTTTGGATTATCTTCGTTCAGTTGATAGATCACCAAATACAATCAATGCGTATAGACGTGACCTTTACATTTTCTGGGTTTATCTACTTCAGCATTGTAACAACAAATTTTTTATTGATTTATCTAAAAGAGACATTGCTCGTTATCAGAGTTTTTGTCTTACCGAATATAAATGGTCGCCAGCTAGAATGCGTAGAGTAAAATCTACTCTCTCTTCTCTTTCAAATTATGTGGAAGCTATATTGGACGATGAGTATGAAAATTTTAAACCAATTATACGCAAAATTGAAAATCCCGCAAATGAGAAAGTATTCACTAAAACTGTGTTATCTGATGAACAAGTACAGGGAATGCTTGATTATTGGGTTGAAAAAGGCAAGTATGATAAAGCTTGTATTTTAGCATTGGCTGCATTTAGTGGCAGACGTAAGAGTGAGTTACCACGATTTAAAGTATCTTATTTCGATGACGAAAATATTATATATGGTTCTTTATATAAGACGCCTGAAAAGATCCAAACAAAAGGAAGAGGATCTAGGGGCAAAATGTTGACGGTATATACACTTGCAAAACCATTTAAGCCATATTTCGATTTGTGGATGAATTATAGAAAAGAACACGGAATTGAATCAGAATGGTTATTTCCCAAAAAAGTAAATGGAGAATATATAGATGAACCTATGGATTCAAGTACTCTTGATAGCTGGGCTGATACATTTAGTAAGCATTTAGGAGAAGACTTTTATTTCCACAGTCTTCGTCACTTCTTTACAACTTCTTGTTCTCGAAGTGGTCTTCCTGATGATGTAATTCAAATGCTAGTCGGTTGGAATTCGCTTGATATGGTCGCGGTGTACAAGGATATTGATGCTGATGAGCAATTTGCAAAATATTTTGCAGACGGAGAAATTAAAAAAGTTGAACAAAAATCACTTTCTGATCTTTAGTTTTATCTAAAATCATTTCTTCTTATTCCAACACTTCTTCGTATAACAACCAAATTTAATAATTCTAACCCCTAGAATACCTATTCCTTTAATTATAATCTTAATAAGAAAAATAACTAAGAATATCTCTCCACATACAAATGCATATTTGTAGATCACACCTTCATTATTAAATAAAGCTGCAATTATAAATGACATATAAATAATTAGTCCATCTACTCCACAGAAAAACATGAACTTATCGTCTTTAGATAAATATATAATACTCTGTATAAAATTAGGTTCAAGATATCCTAATCTTCTGCGTAGATATGAGTTTCTATCATATATGTTGTTTTTGAAATTATTGTAGTTATATTTATTGGGATTGTCTTTCAATATTATATATGATTTATGTGTGGATCTATCAATATATTTGATATTATAATCATTCATATAAGTTGATATATTGTTTATAACATCATTTATATCTTCTTTATTATATTCCTTATTATTGTTTATAATATTATACAAAGGATAATAGATTCTATTATATGCAATCTTCATATTATCTAAAGGAACATTTTTATTATAATTATATTTGGTCACAATAAAGGTAAATATACCTGTTATAAGTGTAGGAAGAATTATTTTTAATATTTCTATAAATGATTCCATATACAAAACCTCCGTTGTTTCTAAGTAATATTTTTCTTGCACTCCATCTTCGTATGTGTTACAATACAAGGGAATTAAAGATAACAAATAAAAGACACTCCCCGTAGAGCAGAACGGCTGTCTTGAAATTAAATATTGGAAAGAACGAATCTAACCGTCATCAGTTTACCAGACCAGGGCGGTTATTTTCTTGCGTTCTTACCAATCTCATATCCAATCTTATATGCTGCTGTACACAAAATACTAGCAATTCCTAAAGCATAATAAACAGTTTGTAATGAAATTGTTATCATTTGCAAGTGTCCTCCTTTCATAAATTCCTCGAAAAGGTTTCTATGTAAACAGAGCTTGTACTCTCTGGTGGAAGACAACCGCTCTACCGTCTTAGATAGTGCCTTGCACGTATTATATCATATCACGACATATTCTGTCAAAAATACCCCAAAAATAAGAGAATAATAAAATATATAAAGATTAGGTTGCGCCTTTACAGGCATATTGGATGGTGGCATTCAATAGCGTAAAACCTATGTCAACGTAAACCGACATTAATTTCCTAATCTTTTTTGCTTTTAAATGGAGAATAATTATAAGCCGAATGCTCTGAAGCCATAAGAACTCAACAAGGCTCTGTGAAAATCAGACGGACAGGTAGACTGATAGCACTACTGAGTTGCGAACCTCACCAAAATCGTATTATGTAGAGGTTACGAAGCCTGTAAAAAATCACATAACTAACATAGTAGAATGATACTAGGTATTATTCATTTTATAAGTGAGCTGTCACTGACCGATATGTGACATAAATATAAAGGTCGGTTTGCGAAATTATTGACCTTTGGAATGGTCTAAAACTTCCCACTGCTACTGCTTATTGGCGGTGTTATGGAGAGGTCTTGCCTTAGTAGACGATTAACAAATGCGGTTGCCACCACCGTTAAGTGTGGAACGATGAAGTTTGGTGTACCTCTATCAAAGACGTTGAAACGAGGAATAGCCGACACGATGCATTTCGCCAAATAAACAAATAAGACAGAGTAAGGAATCTTGAAGTCGGCAATCTTATCCTACCATCACCACGGATAATCGGTTTCTTCCAACATGGAATGGTGTCCGTGCTTCTCTGCGTTAGTGAGAACCTTTAATAAGTAAAACACAACTTCTATTAGTCGTTTTGTAAGGTATGGATTTATCGCTAAATTCGTATCTGATTTTTTGAGATAGAAATAGCGAATGACTGCTTGGCGGTCTGTCGGATAAAAGACATTAAACATTATCAAGTGATGGAACGTAGCGTATCTATTCTTAAATGTACCATCTAAAAAACGTGATACGCACAAAATAAGCAAGAATGGAAATTACAGTATGTGTTTTTATTCTAAATAACTGGATGTGTACCGTCCAATATCAGCTAGTTAGTGCTTTATGTTGATTTTAATGACTCGTAGCTCAATGGTAGAGCACTCGACTGTTAATCGAGGCGTTGTGGGTTCAAGTCCCACCGAGTCAGTTATGGCTCTATAGTATAAAGGTAATTATACCCGACTGTCTATCGGAAGATTTGGGTTCGATTCCCAATAGAGTCGTTTATGGGACGTTGGACAAATGGCTAAGTTACAGCCCTTTCACGGCTGCGATGCGAGTTCGATCCTCGCACGTCCTATTTTATGCGGTAAACCTGAAGCCAAAACCTATTTTTTGGATGCATACAAAATTTAGGTGTGTAAGTTCATCACTTGCTACCGCCCTATCAAATTATCCGTAGGCAACAACTACGCAGATCATTCTGATAAAGTCGTAATGAAAATAGTTTCATTTAGTTTAGAGAAAGATAATTTTTAAAGAAAGAGTCATTTCCTTTGGAGGTGGCTCTTTTATTATATATGTCCTTAGTTTAATTGGTTAGAATATCAGACTCCAAATCTGAGAGATGTGGGTTCGACTCCTACAGGGCGTGTTTGTGTCAACTAAGATATGTGCACATTCTTAGACTATACTGGTGTATAGGTGGCACTGAAACTGTGACGACAGTTGACTTGTTTATATGGTTCAAATCCATTCGCCTTATATATGAAAGAAATGAATGCGCAGATTTTAAGTATTATATAAGGTCAGGCGTTGGTATAAGCGAGGTTCGATTCCTCTACTCAAGTCTTGAAATGAAGTGAATTGCACATTCATTGGAAATTTAATATTGGAAATTATGAGAAGTCATTTTGTATGAAGTGGCTTCTTTTGTGTTGTGATGGAATTAAAAAAGAGAATAAATATATAGCCAACTATGAGAGGATTGTTACTGTTTCGATTGCAGATAGTTGGATTATGGAGTGAGAAGCTGAAGAAGTCATGAGCTTCAGTATAGTAGATACTCGCACTACTCTCTCACTCTATTTTAATTGGTTTTGCGAGTGGAAAGCGAGAAAATGTTATGAATGGAATACCAAATGATCCAAAAGAATTTTTGGAACGAGTTAATAAAATTAGTCCAGAATTTGAAATAACTGGAAATTATACAAAATTATCAGAAACATATTTACATTGCAAATGTAAAAAATGTGGACATAAAAGAAATTATTCTGCAAAAACTTTATTGAAAACCCAACATTGCAGATATTGTGAAAGAATGAAAAGGTATGATGGCATATTTAATATATCTGATAATGAATTTAAGAAAAGAGTCCAGTCAAAATATCCA
>ENA-UERY01001336-UERY01001336.1-human-gut-metagenome-genome-assembly--contig:-NODE-1336-length-15607-cov-4.875338_pt1 | contig 15607 bp, 13 predicted proteins | sample MGYA00242989_ERZ507990 | MGnify/ENA primary metagenome ERZ507990 (study PRJEB26167, sample SAMN06115529) | human gut metagenome | host: Homo sapiens | place: China:Fujian | collected 2015-08-26...
TATTATAAATTATCAATTTTAAAAATTTTTCTCTACACACTCCACTTACAAAACGCTCATAACCAAAATGTATAGGTGCTTTTTTAAAACTTTCTAACCTTCAAATAACAATTATTCTTGTTACCCTTTTCTGATCTGGTTCTTCATCTTATACTCTTGGCGAGTATATATGAAACTATGTAACAGATTAAAAAAATATCTTTTTGAAATTCCCTTTCTCGTCAGGAACTTCTTTTCTTTTGGATTGACTTAATAATAACACCCAAATACTTATTTGTCAATATAATTTTAAAATAATTTTGGTAAAATTAGAAAGAATTGAAATTGCAATATATATATCAGAAAATTCAAACAATTATAAATACGATTAGAAATAGTTATAGCCATTTGCAATATATTCGGGGTTTTGCTATTGTTTCCGTCCATAAATGCATGATACACTAAAAAATAGATGAAAAATACAGGCTATGGCATTGGGATAAAGAAAGGAGACCTACAGATATGGGAGGATTTTTTGGCGTTGCATCAAAAGAAGCATGTAATCTGGATCTTTTTTATGGAACAGATTATCATTCGCATCTTGGAACCCGCCGCGGAGGTATGGCTACTTACGGAAGTGATGGCTGGAAGAGAGCGATTCATAATATTGAAAATTCGCCGTTCCGTACAAAATTTGAAAAAGATGTTGATACAATGAATGGAAATATTGGAATTGGATGTATTTCAGATTATGATCCACAGCCAATTCTGATCCAGTCGCATATGGGGTGCTTTGGAATTACGACAGTAGGTAAGATCAATAATGCGGATCAGCTGATCCGGAATCTTTATGAAAATGGACATACACATTTTCAGTCTATGACCAATGGACAGATCAATTCTACAGAGCTGGTTGCGGCATTGATCTGTAAAAAGGATTCGTTTGTTGAGGGAATCCGTTATGTGCAGTCAGTAGTTGAAGGCTCGATGACACTTCTGCTTCTGACAGAGAATGGAATTTATGCAGCCAGAGACCTTCTCGGACGTACACCGGTTGTGATCGGAAAGAAAGAGAATGCATACTGCGTTTCCTTTGAAAGCTTTGCATATATCAACCTTGGATACACAGATTACAAAGAGCTGGGACCTGGGGAAATCGTCTACGTGACACCGGAATCTGTGGAGACTGTAAGTCCTGCATGTGAAAAGATGAGAATCTGTTCGTTCCTGTGGGTATACTATGGATATCCTACTTCTTCTTATGAAGGGGTTGGTGTAGAAGAAATGCGTTACAACTGTGGAAAGCTTTTAGCACAGAGAGATGACCATTCGATCGACGTGGATATTGTTGCAGGAGTTCCGGATTCGGGTATCGCTCATGCGATAGGCTATGCAAATGAATCAGGTATTCCGTATGCAAGACCATTTATCAAATATACTCCGACCTGGCCAAGATCCTTCATGCCGACAACACAGAGTCAGCGTAATCTGATCGCCAGAATGAAACTGATCCCGGTACATAGTCTGATCGAAGACAGAAGCCTTCTGCTGATCGATGATTCGATCGTGCGTGGCACACAGCTCCGTGAGACGACAGAGTTCCTGTATCAGAGTGGCGCAAAAGAAGTGCATGTCCGCCCGGCATGTCCACCGCTTTTGTACGGATGCAAATATTTGAACTTCTCCCGTTCCAAATCAGATCTGGATTTGATCACAAGAAGGATCATCCGTGAGTGGGAAGGCGACAATGATGTCAATGTACTGAGTGAATATGCGGATCCGAACAGTGACCGGTATGCAGCAATGCTGGAGGAAATCCGCAAGAGACAGAATTTCACTTCACTTCGTTATCACAGACTGGATGATCTGATCAAATCAATCGGGATTGATGCATGCCAGGTATGTACCTACTGCTTTAACGGTGTGGAATAACAGGTAAATGAAAATATAAAACAGGTGTCCACGTAAGTATATCTTAGTGATATATCCCAGTGGGCACCTGTTTTTGTGTATACGATGTAATATACGATTTAGGTGTATACAATGAGGTGGGATGGTGTACAAAGTATGCGGAGCGGCAGCTCCGGCTGCAAATCTGCGCTACAGCAGCAGATCATCTATCTTCACATAGTCTCCTATCCGGTATGCTTCAATTGCATTTCCATTGATCACATAGAACTTTTCGTTTGCATACACACCGCGGGTTCCAAGATAAGAATTACCGTTGACTTCCTCTTGCATCTGTACCTGGAAGCCCTGATCTTTATCGTAAGAAAGGATCACATACTGGTTGGCAGATCCGGAAAGCGGAAAGCCGATCAGATTCTTTTCCGGATCAACCAGTGCTGCACGGTAGTCAGAAAAGACATCCGAGTAATAGTACTGATCCAGTGTGTACTTGCTGACTTCCTTCACATCCGAAGGATCACTGATATCAAACATGGAGACCTTTACCCCGTTTGTGACTCCATTTTCATCGGTATCCATACCGATTCCAAGAAGCAGATTATCACTGTAAAAATGCAGGTATTCCGAAAAGCCGGGAATTTTCAGCTTGCCAAGGATCTTCGGATTCTCCGGATCGGAAAAGTCTACGGAAAATAAAGGATCTGTCTGTTCATAAGTTACAAAGTAACCGGTATCGCCCAAAAATCTTGCGGAATAGACCTGTTCATCTTTGGCAAGATCTTCGATCTTACCGATTGTTTTCAAATCTGCATCCAGCACATAGACTGCATTGGACTGTGAAGAGCTTCCGGCATTGTGCGTAACCGTTGTCACCAGTCGCAGCGTATTGTCATACTCATCAATGCTGAAGGAATCGTTCAGATATCCTTTTACTTTGCCCAGGGCAGAGCCGGAAAGTTTTCCTTTATTGTAAGACAGCTTGCGGAGGATCGTCTGATTCTTTGCCGCAAGATTATCTGCGAGGATACTGCTGTTCGTATATTCGTAAATATAAATGTTGTTCTCACTCACATAGACTTCACCATTCTCAGACATGACTGCTTTCTGGTCTGCTGCCTTATCCGGACTGGAAGCGGAAACGGAGCTGACAACAAGGTACTGGTCTGCTGCATGGTTCGTCGGGAGATAGATATCCGACTGCTTCAGAAGATTGTCACCAACAAGCGGAACATAGGAAGGATAATCTTTTTTGGTGATCGTATCGTAAATATAATAGTCGCTGAATACATACAGATATCCGTCTTTAAAACGTGAAGTGCGGTAGTAACCACTCTGATCCACGGTTCCGATGGATTTCGGATTGTTGATATCTGTCAGATCATAAGTCTGGATACGGGTACAGCTGCCGCGGTACAAGGTTTTACTGTCAGAATCAACCTGCGTGTTCTGCATGTTGCCAAGGACAAAAAGCTTCTGGTCACTCAGGTAAAATTCAGATGCCTGAAAATTCTCATTCAGCGAAATACCGGAAACAACCTTCATCTGATCAGACCGGATATCTACAATGGAAATTTCCTGTGAGTTTGCTTTCAGTGTATAAAGATAACTTCCATCCGTTTTTACAATGTCTGCTTCACCGACGCCCTCTGTGCGGACGTTGGTATCGGAAAATGAAGTATCCACAGCGCGTGTAGAGGCTGTTGCAGAATCCGAAGAGGAGCTGGAACTATCGGTGCGTGCACCACTGTCGGCTGTTTCAGTTGAATACATGACAATTCCGCTGTCGGTTGAACCGGTAACAGATGAAGAATCCAACTCATCCTGATAAGATTGCAGGTATGTGTAGACTTCATCATAATCGGTTGCCGTCTCTAAAGTATCGGAAGAGGCAAGCTTACCGGAGGATGTACCGATTGAAGAACTGCCTTTTGTGGAAGAAGTGGCTGAGTCTGAAGAAAGATTCTGCTGGCGGATGTGGGCTCCAATGCCGACAACCAGTACCAGTGCGGCAGCGATAAGTCCTCCGCGCATCCGGTGGTCGCGGGAAAATCCATGCTTTTTCGGGATATGTCCGGAAGCCTGAGTGCTGTTATGCTCTTCCAGCATTTTCATAATCTGATCCGGTGCAAGGCTTTCCGGAACAGGAGTTTTTTCCGTAGATTGTTTTATTTTATCCAGTATTTTTTTTTCGTGATCTGTCATATGAAACACCTCCTATTACTCTTTTATCCTACTCTTTCAGAAGCCAGCTCATCTTTTCGAGGGCACGCTTTCTGCGGGAGCGGACTGTATTCGGGTTCATCCTTAGCATTTTTCCGATCTCTTTACTGTTGTAACCGCCATAGACGGATAAGCCGATGATCAGCTGATCGTCTTCATCGAGAATAAGAAAAGCACGTTCGACATCTGTGCGGAGTCCGTCACAGTATGTGGCAGAAGCATGATCTTCTTTCAGCTCGGTCTCGGTCCGTTCACGGCTCTTTAACTTCCGGCGGCACACATTTGCCAGAATCTGAAAGATCCAGGAACGGAATGCTTCTTCTTTGCGTAATTTATGTATGTTCTCATAGGCGGAAAGAACGGCTTCACTGACGGCGTCTTCTGCATCCTGCGGATGATGCATCATGCAGAGCGCAAAACGATACAGATCCTGATAAACCGTCTTATATAATTCTTTAAATGCAATTGCATCGATCATAAAGTCCCTCCTCTCATAACAGGTTCTTTGTATATAAGAGTATAAAAAAGTCGGAAGTGTTGCAAAAAGGGACAGAAAAATTTCCGTCCCTTTTAAATCATATCATTGTCTGAGAAAAATTAACCTCTGTAATAGTTGATCAGACATCCTTTGAGGATGATCTCACGTTCTGCATCCGTCAGATCACCGAGCTTCAGATCAATCTCCTTCAGATCATCGCCTACGACATAAGCCTTGATCGTGGAAGCTTTATCTTCTACTGCTTTGCGGATATCCGGCACGAAGAGATAGTCACCGTTCCTGAAAGAAAGCTTTGTGTGTTCCTCTTCGGTAATAAACGGAAGCATGCCCCAGTTGATCAGGTTCGAGCGGTAACGTTTGGTTGCGTACTCATTTGCGATATTCGCCCAGCCGCCGAGAACCTTCTGGCAGGAAGCAGCCTGCTCACGGGCAGAACCATCACCAGGTTTGACCGCGAAAATGGTACTTCCGACACCGATATTTCCTTTGCCGACTTCCGGATAAGACTTCTGGATTGCTGCCATCACCGGTTTTAATTCATCCAGTACATCCAGTGGACAAGTACCTGCTTCAATCGCTTTCTGGGCTTTCTGGACCTCTTTCGCGCGTCCTACATAGGCAGGATCCTTTCTGGAAAGTGCAAATTCAGCAAGTCCAAGCGGGTTGGAACGATAAGAAGAAGTCTCGCCGGACGGGATCAGTTCGTCTGTCGTTGTAACCGGATCGTGGATCTCAGATACAACCTTCAGGATCAGATTCTCAGGAAGAGCGCTCATTGCCGGCCAGTCTTTGATGTTCGGTCCGAATTTGATCTCAACCGAAGGATCAGCAACGCCGTGGCTGTCAAATACACGGTTGGCGTAAATTCTGGAATCAAAGTGGTAAGTCGGGTTCTTGTATTCAATATCAAAATCTGTTGCCGGAGTAAGGAAACCTTTGTTTGCAGCAGTTGCAGCAATGGAACGTGCATCCATAAGGGCAACAGATGCGATCTGTCCACTCTGCAGCTTGCTTCCTTCACGGTTCGGGAAGTTACGGGTAGAGTGACGGATGGAAAATGCATTGTTTGCCGGAGTATCCCCTGCACCGAAGCACGGTCCGCAGAAGGCTGTCTTCACGATCGTACCGGCTTCCATCAGGTCAGCAACCGCACCATTTTTCACAAGCTCCATGTAGATCGGTGTACTTGCCGGGTAAACACTGAAGGTAAATTCATCTGATCCGATGTATTTGCCACGGATGATGTCTGCGGCAGCACAGATATTTTCAAAACCGCCACCGGCACAGCCTGCGATGATACCCTGATCGACATAAAGTTTACCATTTACGATCTTGTCCTGAAGAGAGTAATCCACAGCACCGTCCAGGCTTACCAGCGCGCGCTGCTCTACATCGTGGAGAACATCTGCAAGGTTGGCATTGACATCCTCGATGGTGTAGACATTGGATGGATGGAACGGCATGGCGATCATAGGCTTGATCTCGCTCAAGTTGACGTATACAAGACCGTCATAGTAAGCGACTGCGCCAGGCTCCAGTTCCCTGAAGTCATCACTTCTTTCGTGGATATCGTAGAACTCTTTGATCTTGTCATCGGTTCTCCAGATAGAAGAAAGGCAGGTTGTCTCTGTCGTCATAACATCGATTCCGATACGGAAGTCTGCACTTAATTTGCCAACGCCAGGTCCGACAAATTCCATGACCTTGTTATTGACATAGCCATTGCCGAAGGTTGCGCCGATGATCGCAAGGGCAACGTCCTGCGGTCCGACACCTTTCACCGGTTCGCCGTCCAGATAGATTCCGACAACGCCCGGCATCTTGATATCATAAGTCTTGTTCAGAAGCTGTTTTACAAGTTCCGGTCCGCCCTCTCCCATTGCCATGGTACCGAGTGCACCATAACGGGTGTGGCTGTCAGAACCAAGGATCATCTTGCCGCCGCCTGCGAGCATTTCACGGGCAAACTGGTGGATAACGGCCTGATGAGGCGGAACATAGACACCGCCGTACTTCTTCGCACAGGTCAGTCCAAACATGTGGTCATCTTCATTGATCGTACCGCCGACTGCACACAGAGAGTTATGGCAGTTGGTCAGAACATAAGGGATCGGGAATTTCTCCAGTCCGGATGCTCTTGCAGTCTGGATGATTCCGACAAAGGTAATGTCGTGCGAAGTCAGCTTGTCAAATTTGATCTGAAGCTGCTGCATATTACCGGAAGTATTATGTGCACTTAAGATCCCATAAGCCATTGTCTCTTTTGCAGCAGCTTCTTTTGTTGTCTCAATACCTGTCTTGCTTTTTACGGCAGCAAGTGCATCAGGTGCATCTGCAATTACCTCAGTACCGTGTAAAAGATAGGCACCGCCTTCGTATAATTTCACCATATCATGTCCTCCTATTTTCTGTTTTCTATGAATTTCATGTGGTCTGCGACCATCAGAGCAATCTTAAATGTCAGGGCGTCCTCAAAGACTCTGACATCCAGCCCGGTCTGCTTCTGGATCTTCTCCAGCCGGTAGACGAGCGTATTCCGGTGGACGAAAAGCTGTCTTGCTGTCTCCGAAATATTCAGGCTGTTTTCAAAAAATTTATCAACTGTGGATAAGGTTTCTTCGTCAAACTGATCAACGGTATTTCCGGCAAATACTTCTTCCAGGAACATCTCGCATAAGGAAACGGGAAGCTGGTGGATCAGCCGTCCGATACCGAGTTCGCGGTAGGATAAAATATTGCGTTCCGGATAGAAGATACGTCCCACATCCAGAGCCATGCCTGCTTCTTTGTAAGACTGTGAGACCTCTTTGAGTTCGGGAATGATGGTTCCGAAGGAAAGCCGGACATTGACCATAGCTTCGGTGTTGATCGCATTCACCAGCATATCGGCAGTCGAACGGATCGTATCATAATCATCCGTACTGTCAAGGGACTTGATCAGAATAATATGTCCCTCATCTACGGCAGTAACAAAATCGCCGGTTCCCGAGGAATAAATCCCACGGATCATATCCAGGACAATCGTGTCATCCGGATTCTTCGGTTCGATCAGATAGACGACTCTGCGCTGCTCCACTGTGATACCAAGCTTTTTCGCCTGGTTGTAGATATCTACGAGAAGCAGGTTATCCAGGAGCAGGTTCTGGATAAAACGGTTACGGTCAAGACGTTCGCTTCCGGATCTTAAAAGGCTCTCCAGCTGGCAGACACTTAAGCGTCCGCTGGTATGCACATCAATCTCATTGTTGTGCTCGATCACGAAAATATAAGTCAGTTCATCATCATCATAAACCGGAAACAGACCATAGCATTCATCCAGGTGCTCCTCCGATACGCCGGTAACCTCCAGCTCTTTTAAAAATGAGCAAACTGCTTTTTTCACTGAAGGTTTCTCCTTACCTACAGCTGCAAGCATCACTCCGTCTGTGTTCCAGATGGAACAGTTACACTCGATGATATCCCCTATTTCATTGATTGTTCTCTGTAAAATCTGGTTGGATAACAATCCATTCACCTCTCCATTCTTTTCAATATATGACAAATGGGAGAATTGCGAAATTCCCCCATCTTCTTCTGACAATACAATCTGATATTATTTTAGCAAATGTTTCACACTTTAGCAAGCTAAAATGAAAAACGTTCTCTCTTATTCGTCTTCGTCATCGCGTCTGTCAAGCATGGCAGCAACGATTTCAAGAATCACAGCAAGACCGATCATAGATGCAGCGGCAATCTTTCCAGCAGTGCCGGTTGCAGTCTGTGCGATACCGCCAACAACCGGAACAGAAAGCTTTACTTTTCCGATGTAGTTGTTGTAAGGGATCGGATTCATATCTTTTTCCTTATTGGCATCCCCTTTTGTGATAAACTGTCCCATCGCCGGGCTGTTGGATACTACACGGTGGGTGATGATCGAGCCGTCTGCATTGTTGCTGTAAAAAGCAATGACATCATCTTTGACGATCGTGTCTGGTTCTTCATACCGGACATAGACCAGGCTTCCCGTCGGGATCGCCGGTTCCATGCTCCCACTGATCACGGTATACATCTGAAAACCAAAAGCTTTCGGAAGCGTCAGCGGAATACAGGCAAGAATCAGTACTGTCAGTAAAACAGTGCCCAGTGCACTGCAAAATGCAGCCACTGGGCTTTTCTTTTTCTTCGTTCTCTTCAAAAAAGACTTCTCCTTTAGTGCCGCGCTTTTTTTATTTTGCACGTTTTTTCAAGAATACGATCAGTCCTGCGAGAGCTGCTACTGCAACAACGATAATGGCGATCCCTGCTGCGATCGGAGTTTTGCTCGTCTTGTCTTTCGCATCGATATTTCCTTTTGGAGTGTCTTCATCATCCAGATCTACCAGAGACTTTGGTGTCTGTTCATCCTCAGATGTTGCAGTATCTTTATCTTTAGCTGTCGTATCCTGAGAATTGTTATCTGTCGTTGTACCACCGGCAGTACCGCCTGTTGTAGTACCACCCGCTGTAGTACCACCTGCTGTAGTGCCACCTGCTGCAGTACCACCCGCTGTAGTACCTGTACCAGTACCGGCGGATGCACCTGTTGTACCGGTAGCTCCTGTTGTACCTGCTGCACCGGCAGGAGTTGCGGTTCCAGGAACTGTTGTTGTGACGGTAGTTGTTGTCTCAACGATACGGTCTGTAGCTCCCGGTGTGTAGGTAAACGTAAATACATTCTCAGATTCATTATCACTCAAAGTCTTCGTAAGTGCAAGAGCATCCGGAATATAATTTTCAACGTAACGGTAAGCAACGACCGGTTTATCACCGATATTGCCATAGAATGTCTGACTTTCTGCCAGTGATTTACCGGATGCATCCTGATAATTTACGGTATAGGCAACCATATTGCCTTTGATTCCGTAAGCGACTACATAGTCTGCATCACCGTCGATAGGAAATGCAGGAGCGGCAAGTGCTTCGTCATTATCACGACCGCTGAGACGGATACCTTTGACATAATATCTGTCATCCGTTACCTGGATATCATTCAGATTGAAAGTAACGGTAGAACCGGATGAAAGATTTGCCACTTCAATCTTGTTCTGTCCGTTAATTGTTCCTTTATTGCCGGCTGACAATGTTACCGTATAAGTATACGGTTCTGCTGCCATAACATTTATGGAAGCAGTGCCGATCGTCATAGCTACAGTCAGAAGAGAAACCAGTAATCTTTTCCATTTTTTCATCTGCTTACTCTCCTTTCTGTCTGCGTCTTTTTGTGTTCTTATTGAGTGTGTAGATACCATATGCAAGAAGGATCAGTCCACTGATGAGTGCAAGCACACAAAAGAGAAGAACTCTTGCGGTATCACCGGTCTTAACGGTGTTGGTTGTTTTAACAATCTTATTTTTGGTGATGGTTTTGCCGGCTGAAACCTTTTCTACTGCAAAGTTCATGCGGAGCTTTGCGAGTGTGAGCTGATAACCGTTGCCCTGTGTCTCACCTTCAACACCGATGGTAAGGTGTACCGTTCCGGTATTATTGGAAGCAAGTCTTCCGAGGTAGAAATATTCTTGGGTTGAGTTATCGATCTGCTTCAGACCTTCTCCTGCTTTGGAAGCACCTTCCCCTCCGACAGTTGAGCTGTCATAGAGTACCTTTTCGGCATTATCACTTCCAACATATGTCAGCTTGTATTCATAAGCACCACCTTCTGCGGAAGACTGTGCATCCTCCAGCGTCTGGATCACTTCATTAGTCATGTACCAGTCGGTATCCGTACTGTCGGAGTTCTTAAGCTGAACCTTGAGCTCGATACTGTCACCCGGCTGGATATTTGCCAGCTCGTCAGTCACATCGGAGCTTTTAAAATTACTTTCCATCTTGCCGCCGGTGAAATTAACCTGCCATCCGTCGGCTCCCTGGTAATCCTTTGCAAATGCAGTTGTGTGTACCCCTGCTGCCATTATCACTGTCATGGCGAGGCACAAAATTTTCTTTTTCATACTCTGTACCTCCCTACTGTAAGCTCATTGTTGTTTCGTCGTCTGATACATTCACGTCCACACCCCAGGCACTCTTGATCGCGTCCTTTGCGTTGTGTGTCTGAACTGCATCCACCTCTGCGTCAATGTGGAAGGTGTAGCCATTGTACTTGTAAGTATAAGTGATGCTTTTTCCTTTTTCAGATTCGGTTACATGTTTTGTTACATCCGATGCAATCGAAGGATTGATGCGGAGTGTATCCGATAATGCCGATGTGGTATCTCCGGCTGCAACTGCCTTGGTATAATAAAGAACGGTACGCTCTTTCGTGGACTGTGCACCTGCAACCTGCCATCCGTTGTCTGTGAGGAAGTTCAGCTCGATCAGATCCGGTGAAAGGTTCGTGTATTTATTGCCTTTTTCGTCCTGCCAGCTCTTTGTGATGATCACACGTACAAAGGTGTCGATCGTACCGCTGTTCTTGACGCTGATTGCTTCGTTATATTTTTTGCCCGGTGTAAATGTATCATCCTTTCCGAGAAGATCTGTGAGAAGCTCGCCTTCTGAGGTTCCCTTCCATTCATTGTTCGATACATAATCCCGGCTGCTGACTACTTTGTCATTTTCTAGAAGAGATACGCCGATACTCTGCATATTCATCTGTGCGGAATAATTCTCACTGTAGTAAGTGAGTGCGGCGCGTGTACTGCCGACAGTGCTTCCAACCAGCAGGAGTGCTGCGGCTGTCAGAACCAGGGCAGGTTTTTTTGGAAATGATTTCTTTTTCTTTTTCATTCTCATTACCTCCTACTCTGTCGTCTGTGTGCTGTCGTCTTTGATTACGTGGTTCCAGTCGGCGTATGGTGTACCATCTTCCTTGTAAAGAACCGGGGTGCATTCCTGGATAACTATGACGTTGAATTCTTCTGGTTTGTCATCGCCTGATGGGAATGTGTATTTGATGTTGAGTTCCGTTTCCGTTTCTTTTCCTGCCGGGAGTACTTCATCGTAATACCAGTAGCCCGCATCACCTGCTGTCCATCCGCCGTCTGGTGCGTTATAAGTAAGCTCTACCGGTGCGAATGCTGTGACTCTTACGAAACAGTCATATTTACCGGTATTTATAATTGTAATGTGCTTTCCGTTTTCATCAACGTCTTCTTTCGGGACTGTCTCAGTAAATCCCATATTCATTTTCACACCGCCACCGGCTGTCGAATAAGTTGTAAAATACGCCATCGCGCTTCCAACTGCCAGGGTTCCGGTAAGAGCAAGTGTTGCTGCTGCCATGATTAGTGGTTTTTTATGTAACTTTCTCATTCCGATTCCCCCTTTCTAGTTCTTTGCTGCTGGTTCGGTGTACTGATACTGATCAGTTTCATCGAGTTTGAAATTATTTCTTACACCGTAGCCGCCATTGGTACGTCCATCGTGTTTGTTGATAAATGAAACCTCTGCCGGTCTGAATTCTACTTCGGTTTCTTTTTCAGGATTAGCAATGATGTCTGTTTCCTGACTTTTAGCAGAAGCGAGTTCATAGCTTGCACCGCTGTAAACCTCCGTTACCTTGACATGAGATCCGGCAGGAATTTTTTCAATCGTTACAGAATCGCTACCTGCAGCATTGAAGGTAAGCTCTTCGATTCTGGTTTCGGTCTTCTTATCCAGTGTTGTGATATCGATCTGGAATACGAACGTTGCATTGTTACCGAAGGTAGCATTGTGATCTACCAGTTCCTTATTGATCACCAGATTACCGTATCTTACGTGCTGTTCCGGTTTCAGACCAACTGCACTGTTGTATTCTTTGGTCAAATCGTAGATCCAGTCATCACTTGCACCGTTACCACTGTAGTAATTATTGGTCGGAAGTGATACAAGGTAAGGAGTAAAGGTATAAGTATAATTGGTTGTAATCACTTTTGGTGTATCTACAAGGTAAAGTCCGGTATCCAATTTATCTTGGTAGCCTCTTCCGTTCTGCAGTGTAACGGTTTCGGTTGGATCAACAACCGTATTTCCCTTTGAATCTGTCAACTTACCTTGTGCTTCTTTGGCACGTTCTGCCCAGGTAGCAGCTGCAGTATCCAGGTTATCAGCACTTACGGATGAAAAATCCAGTTTTGAAAATGCACCGGTTGCGGTATAGTTGCCGGATACATCAACTGATGCAACTTTGTACAGATTGACCTGAACAGTAACGTCGTCATTTAGAAGTTCACTGTTTCCACCAATGTCAAATTGGATGGAACACTCTGCATCGGTATCGATCGCGTTTGCGGCTTTCGCACCCGGAAGAGTGAGCAGTGGAAATGTAAGAGCGACAGCTAAGAGAAAAGTACTTCCCTGTTTTAATCGTTTATTCATCATCGCCTCATGTCCTCCTTAAAAATCTTGGTTATTCTTTGTGAGCTTTTCTCTTGGAAAGGAATCGCAAGAGAATGATCACAAGAATCGTGATTGAAAGTCCTAAAATTAAATAGAGCATATAATAATTCTGAATGGCTTTTACCATAGAATCTGTAACTGATTCGGTAGCATCCTCTTCGCCGTTATATGGAACTCTGGTTCCTCTTACGAGAAGACGATGGGAGTTGACTCCGTATGGTGTACAGGTAAATAAAGTTACCTGATCTTTTCCTTCTTCAATCTGGAGTGCTTTCTCCAGTGTTTCATGATCGTCTTTGTCTACCATCGGAAGAATCTGATCTACCTTGTAGGCAAGGACTTCATCCAGTACATGGATGTAAAATTTATCGCCAACTTTGAGCTGATCGATATCGGTAAAAAGCTTTGCGCTTGGAAGTCCACGGTGAGCTGCGAGAACACTGTGGGTACTTTCCCCTCCGATCGGAAGCTTTGTGCCGTTCAGATGTCCGACACCGGTCTGCAGATCCTTGTCACCGGTGCCATGGTAAATGGCAAGCTTGATGTTGATCTTCGGAATGGAAAGGTATCCCATTACTCCGTCATCTGCAACGTTCAGGATCTTCCAGTATTCGGTATCTTTGATGTCATTTTCATCTTCACCAAATACATCTCCGTAGAGGTTGTTCTGCTGAATGGTATCATTGAAATCTTTTGCCTTTTCCCACTCAGAGGTGAAGTCCTCCGGTTCCATGTCCTGTATTGTATTGTCATAGCTGCTGATCAGCTGATTCTGTCTGTAGGTGTTCCACTGGTTGGATACCATCGGATAGATCAGAATTCCAAATCCTATCAAGAATAACAGACCGAAAAGGAAGGTTGAGATTTTTCTTTTCATAGGCATATTCCCTTTCTCGTTCTTATTCTCTTTTTAAGAGGTCTCTTTTTTCTTCTTTTGAAGCTTCTTCTCCTTTAAGTATAACACAAGGATGAAGATTGTGGTAATTACAAGACCAATAATTACCCATAAAAGATAATTTGTATGAAGACTAATTCCGCTGAGCGGTGTCTTCTCATCGGCAACTTCCTGTTCCACATAAGGTACTCTGTGACCACGGACCAGAAGCCGCTCGGTATTGACTCCGTATGGAGTACAGGTTAAAAGTGTTACAAGATCTTTTCCTTCTTCTACTGCAAGAGAGGAAGTTTCTTCCGGTTTGACCACGGAAATCTTGTCGACTTCATAACATAATGTTTCGTTTAATACATGGATCAGAAAATGATCGCCTTCTTCCAGCTGATCCAGATCGGTAAAAAGAGACGCACTCGGAAGTCCACGGTGTGCGGAGATAACGGCGTGAGTACTTTTACCGCCGATTGGAAGTGAGCTTCCTTCCAGATGACCGGCTGCCTGTTTGAGAACATCTTCATCGGTAGTGTGGTAGATCGGAAGCTTGATGTCAATCTTCGGGATCTCCACGATTCCCATCATCTCGTCACCGGCAATATTCAGAGCATCCATGTAGGACTGGTCTTCTTTGTCACTGGCTGCGGCTACTGCAAATGAATCAGGAAGGATACTTGGAAGTAAGGCTTCATTGTAAGCTTCTGCTTTCTGCAGTTCTGCATCATAATCAATCTCATGTGCTGCATCTTTTTCAGATACAGTCTGTTCATAACTGCTGATCAGTTGCTTCTGCCTGTAGTTATTCCACTGGTTTGCAACGAATGGATACAGCAGTAAGGACAACCCGGCTAAAAATATGATGCCAATAATAAGTTTGTTTGCTTTGCGTTTCATCCGAACTCTCCTTGCTGTTGTATTATTTTTTAGGAATCCGGGGCGACCTGCCCCGGATTCCATATCTGATTATAAATAATTATTGCAATTATTTGTTGTCTGATTTCTTGCGGCTTGCGAAGAACAGACCAGCTGCTGCGATCATGATAACGCATCCAGCGATTGTGAAGATTGTTGTGCCGATACCACCGGTTGATGGAAGGGAAGAAAGTGTTGTATTCACAATATTAGTCGTATTTTTCTCACTTGTCCAAGTGCCGTTACTATTCGATGTAAATGTTGATGTTTTAGTATTATCAATTGTTACTGACCAAGTAGCTAATGTTCCATCTGCATTATAATCAGTATCAATTTTAATTGTGTATACATGAGTATTAACACTATATCCGTCTGGAGCTTCTAACTCTTTCAGATAATATGTACCTTCTTTTAACTGACTGAAGTGAATCTGTCCTTTTGCATCTGATGTAGCAGTTTTATATGCATCAGTATCTTTAGCTTTTGCAACTGTTTCAGTAGTCACACCTTCTCCAGCTTTGTAAAGACCAAATTCAGCTCCATCTAATGGTTTTTCAGAATTTTTATCTTTTCCTGTTTTTGTAATGATTCCATTTGTTCCAGTTGCTTCTCCGCCAATATCAAATGTATAAGTATATGTGGTCTTCTCTGCTGAATCATTGTTACCATTTACTTTAGAGTCATTTGTGTAATTTAATTTAGCAGTATTGGTATTAACATCCTTCCATAAAACTGCTGCACTATTAACTTTAGCAGAATATGTAATTGTTAAACTCTTACTTGCATACGCGTTAAGTTTATATGCATTATTCACGACAAAATTAATTGTCATTTTTCTTCCATCAACGCTAACAGTATAATCTGTATC
>ENA-UERY01001344-UERY01001344.1-human-gut-metagenome-genome-assembly--contig:-NODE-1344-length-15535-cov-319.748221_pt1 | contig 15535 bp, 14 predicted proteins | sample MGYA00242989_ERZ507990 | MGnify/ENA primary metagenome ERZ507990 (study PRJEB26167, sample SAMN06115529) | human gut metagenome | host: Homo sapiens | place: China:Fujian | collected 2015-08-26...
TAACCAACAAGCGTATTAAATGGATTGAAAACAATCTAAATAATAGACCTCGTAAAAGACTTGGATACCTCACACCAGACGAAAAATTTAAACAAATTATTAATATGAATTCCGTTGCATTTGGAACTTGAATTCAGCAAGAAATAAGTAATGATAAAAAATAAACTGCCCGTAAGATACACGGGACAGCATTTTACTATAGATAAAGTGCTGATAGATGATGCAATTAAAATTGCGAAAATAAATGAATCCGACACTGTTATAGATATTGGTGCCGGAAAAGGATTTTTGACTGTTCATTTAGTTCGTCAATGCACAAATCTAATTGCAATAGAGAATGATAAATCGCTATTGTCCAATATAAAAACAAGTTTTCTAACAACACGAATGTCAAAATTATTGATTGTGATTTTAGATGTTACACCATACCAAAAAGAAATTTTAAAGTTGTGTCTAATATCCCTTTCAGAATAACTTCTGAAATTTTAAAATCCTTGATGTTTGATAGTGTTGAGCATTTTATGGGTGGTTCATTGATAATGCAACTTGAACCTGCCCAAAAGTTATTTTCAAAAAAAGTTTTCAATCCATATATTGTGTTTTATCATACTTTTTTTGATTTAAAACTTATGTATGAAATATCTCATGAGAGTTTTTTGCCACCACCAAAAGTCAAGTCAGCACTTTTAAAGATTGAAAGAAAAAAAATGTCAATAAGTTATGAATTGAAAAGAAAATATCTGAATTTTCTCACTTTCTTGTTGCAAAAACCCGATTTGCCAGCCAGAACTGTATTAAAGACAATATTCAGAAAAAGTCAAGTCAGAGTTATTGCTGATAAATACGGAATTAATCTTAATTGTCAAATTGTTAGTTTGGCTGCAAAACAATGGGAATGTTGTTTTTTGGAAATGTTGGAGAGAGTTCCTGAAAAAAACCATCCCTCTTAATTGTTAGTTGATTAGAGTCTGATTCAGTAAAACAAAATTATTTTTTTTACTGAATCAAGATTAACTGTTTAATACACCATTTTAGTCATTAAGTAACTTCTATTTTACTTCCATGTAATATCCACAGGATTGCGTCTCGGAATAGAAGTTATTTTATAACTTGAATATCCAAATAGCATTGGACAAGCCGCTTTACGTTCTTCTGGTATTGATAACAAATCCTTTAATGGTTTATAATTGTCTATAGCCAACTTTACGAATCCAGCCCAACATGTACCGATACCAAAAGCGGGCGCAGCAATATCAAAATGAGTCAAAGCAATAATTGCTTCGGTAGGGTCATCAATTGGCTCAATAGGAACATGTGCAAAAAGTAAATGGGGAGCATTATGGCAAATCAAATCCAAACCACTATCCCAAGTTGAAATTATTGCAGGTACATAATCTGCTAGAGGATGTGATGTGTTTTGAATAGTTCGCATCCAATCAACGGTTAAACTTGCAACACGATTTACCTCTGATGGTTTATGAATAACAATCCATTTTACTGGTTGTCCATTCCCTCCAGATGGAGCATAACGGGCTATATCAATAACTTTAGCAATTAACTCTTTATTAACTGTCTTTGAAGAATAATGTCTCACAGAACGTCGACTTTTTATATACAATGCTATATTCTGTGGTTCAATCTGACTATCCAAAAAAGACGTATTAATTTTTTCGTCAAGAAGGAAATCTAAGGTAAGAGCCTTCTGTGCACAAAAAGACTCACAATGACCACATTTTAAACAATAATCCAATTTTTCTTCAGGTATGGTTGGATAATTTAAGGCTGTCGATTTATCAATGATTCCCATTACACATACAGTTGCGCAAGTATTGCATTTAGAACATGTTTTTCTGTCTATAAGAATTTGTGGCATTTTTGTCTCCTTTAAATTTTATTCATTAAAAAATTATATCGACAGCCTATCTAAGTGTGTAAAACAATGGTTCTACATATTTAACATCCAATATTCTAACCATTCAGATAGAATAAAAGAGCACATTCAGAAGTTAGAACGAGTTGGCTGGGGTGCTTTCCCTCCAATGATAATGGCTGTATTTACCAAAGAAACCAATGAGGATTTAATTTGGAATTTTTTAGATGCTTGTGAAAGATTCAATTTCTTGGTTTTTGCTGTATCACACCGTTCTTCAAATACGCAAAATAGCAATCTTTACAGAAAGACAAGAGAGTATTATATGGGACAGTTGGATATAGAAACAATTACGGCAGATATTGACTTTTTGACGGATGGGGAAGACGATGAAAACTATTATGGATGGTTTGATTTGGAAAGATTCAAAAATCATATAAAAGAACTATTCTCAAAAAATGATAGAGAAGGCTTTTATTCATGGAGCGGACTTAGGTATTTTCTCTATGAATATGAATTGTACCTACAAGACAATGCTAATATGAAAGTCTCTTGGGAGGACTTTAACAAGAGAAAGAAAGAGGATACAATTGAACACATATACCCACAATCACCTAATGATATTTATTGGAAAAATCGTTTTGGGCATCTTAAACCTTCAGAAAAACGTCAGTATTTGAATTCTTTGGGAAATCTATTACTATTAAATCGTTCTAAAAATTCAAAGTTGCAGAATTACGATTTTGACAAAAAGAAATGTCTGCTAAACAAAGACGGAAAAGAAATAGGATACTATAATGGCTCGTATAGTGAAATTGAAGTTTCTAAACATAAAGAATGGACTCCAGATGAAATAAAGAAGCGTGGTTTGTTGATGCTGCAATTTATGGAGGAACGGTGGAAATTTAGTTTTGATAATTGGAATATATCAAAAGAGGATATTCTATTTCCTTAACTGACAATTATTGATAATTATTGGGGTGGACATTTGCTGTTTCCACCCCAATATCATATATTTGCACCACGAGCTATTGCTTTGAAGCAAAATGAGGAAGAACGCAGCAAATGTCACAGTTGCCAAGTCATTACCTCAAAATTGGGTAATTCTCTCAAAGTCCTTTGTATAAGGAACTAACAAAGGTATTCCAAAGTTACTATAAAAGTTTGGGTTATGCGAAAAAAACATCACAGCTTTGCCGTTCTATAGTCAAATTTCTGTAATTTTGTAGAATTGAATAGACTAAATCGCAACGCTTATGCAACCATACAAGACTGATGTAGCAGTACTCATACTCTTCTTCAACCGTCCCGACCACCTCGGCAAGGTGTTCGCCGAAGTGCGCAAGGCGCGTCCCTCGAAGCTGTTCCTCTATCAGGACGGACCGCGCGGTGAGCGCGATATGGCTGGCATTGAAGCCTGCCGCCGCGTAGTAGAGAACATCGACTGGGAGTGCGACGTGCAACGTCTCTACCAGGAGCGCAACTACGGCTGCGACCCCTCGGAGTACATATCACAGAAGTGGGCGTTCTCGTTCGTCGACAAGTGCATAGTGCTCGAGGACGACGACGTGCCGTCGCAGTCGTTCTTCACGTTCTGCAAGGAGATGCTCGACCGCTACGAGAACGACGAACGCATATGGATGATTGCAGGCTTCAACCCCGAAGAGCAGCTTAAGGACTATCCCTACGACTACCTCTTCACCTCCGTATTCTCAATCTGGGGATGGGCATCGTGGCGACGCGTCATCGACAAGTGGGAGCCAGGATATCCGTTCCTCGACGACCGCACGGCGATGCGACAACTCAGAAAGATAATGCGCCAACGTCGCTACTGCGAGGACACGCTACGCGCCTGCTACGACCATCGCGCATCGGGCAAGGAATACTACGAAACGATATTCTGGGCATCGATGGTGATGAACTCCGGACTCGCCATTATGCCCTCGCACAACCTCATCAACAACCTCGGAGCCACCGACGGCTCCACGCATTACACCGGCTCGCTGCAGACCATGCCACGCCGCTTGCGCCGACTGTTCACCATGCAACGCTTCGAGCTGGAGGGCGAACTGAAGCATCCGCCGTATGTGATAGAGGATGTCGACTTCAAGGAGCAGGTGTACCGCACATACGCTTACGGACATAGATGGATAAAGTTCGGACGCTCAATGGAGGAGTTGGTGCTCAATCTGCGCTACGGCAACTTCGCACACATCGGGCGCTCAATCGTCAACCGCATACGCAAAATATTCGGTAAAGACAGCCATTGGTAAGCCTCGCGAAGCAAAAAACTTCGCCATTTCACAATAATATTAATAAACAGACGTTATACATACGTGTTTAAACGCGGATACATAATAATAACAATGATACTATCGCTTGTCTCGATGGAGAGCCAAGCCCAGTACGACGTATCGTTCAGCCACTACTTCGACATGGAACCCTCGTTCAATGCCGCAGCCGTGGGCAAGTCGCCGAAGCTCAACATCGCGGCTGCCTACGCCATGGAGTTGGCTGGATTTAAGCGTAACCCTAACACGATGTACGCTGGTGCCGACGCACAGTTTCTGCTCTTGAAGCAGTTTCATGGTGCAGGCATACAGCTGATGAACGACCAGATTGGTCTGTTCAGCCACAAACGCCTCGCCCTGCAATACGCCTTCAAGTTCAAACTGTTCGGCGGACAGCTGTCGACCGGCATCTCCGCCGGACTGCTCAGCGAGACATTCGACGGCACAAAGGTAGACCTTGAGGAGTCGAACGACCCTGCCTTCTCGTCGTCAAAGATAGAGGGCAACTCGCTCGACCTTGCAGCCGGACTCTACTACTCGCACCGCAACTGGTACGTAGGCATCTCGGCACAGCACCTCAACTCGCCCTGTGTACAGCTCGGCGAGACCAATGAGCTACAGGTGGATGCCACCTACTACCTCACTGGTGGCGCAACGATACGCCTGCGCAACCCGTTCCTGAGCATCCAACCATCGTTCCTCTTCCGCACCGACCTCTCGGGCTACCGTGGCGACATCACTGGTCGCTTCACCTACACCAACGAGAAGAAGATGTTCTACGCCGGACTCAGCTACGCCCCGACAATATCCACAACGGTGCTCATCGGTGGCAAGTTCCATGGCATCGTACTCGGCTACTCCTATGAGATATACACCTCGGCTATCAACCCCGGCAACGGAAGCCACGAGATATTCGTAGGTTACCAGATGGATCTCAACCTACAGAAGAAGGGCAAGAACATGCACAAGAGCGTGAGAGTGCTGTAGCCCCTCCCAACCCTCCCCGTCGGGGAGGGCTTAGAAAGGCCTAAAAGGTTTAGAAAGGCTTAGAAAGGCCTAAAGAGGCTTAACCCTCCTACCCTCACCCCTCAAAAAAGAAAACAAAAAACAACAATAGATGAAAGCAACAAAAAGCATATTACTATTAAGCATCATGGCACTCACCATGATACTCACCGGCTGCTTCGGCAGCAAGGCAGCCTCGTCGGCAGGACGCGGTGGCGAAGTGGTGGGCGTGAGCGGACGCTCGTTCGCTGAGCCCGCACCCTACGGCATGGTGCGCGTAGGACGCGGCTACCTGCGCATGGGTCTTGAGAAGCAAGACAGCCTGTGGGGTAAACAGACACCGGTGAAGGACATCTCCGTCGACGGTTTCTGGATGGACGAAACCGAAGTGACCAACTCCAAGTACAAGCAGTTCGTGGTATGGGTGCGCGACAGTATCATCCGCACACGCCTCGCCGATCCACAGTACGGTGGCGACGAGACATACATGATCACCGAGGACAAGAACGGCGACCCCGTCACACCACACCTCAACTGGAAGAAGCAACTGCCGCGCAAACCCAACGAGGACGAGCTACGCGCTATCGAGAGCGTATATACTCGTAACCCTATCACCGGCGAGAAGATGCTCGACTACCGTCAGATGAACTACCGCTACGAGGTGTACGACTACACTGCAGCTGCTCTGCGTCGCAACCGACTCAATCCCGAGGAGCGCAACCTCAACACCGACATCGAGGTGAACCCTGACGAGGTGGTGATGATATCAAAGGACACCGCATACATCGACGACGAGGGACGCATCGTGCGCGAGACCATCAACCGACCGTTGAGTGGTCCGTGGGACTTCCTCAACACATATATAGTAAATGTATATCCAGACACCACCTGTTGGGTGAACGACTTTCGAAACGCCGAGAACGAGACATATCTGCGCAACTACTTCTCCAACCCTGCCTACAACGACTATCCTGTAGTGGGCGTAACATGGGAGCAGGCAAACGCTTTCTGCGCATGGCGCACCGATTATCTGCTGAAAGGTCTCGGTCCGGAGGCACGCTACGTACAACGCTATCGCTTGCCGACAGAGGCTGAATGGGAGTATGCAGCACGCGGAAAGGAAGGCACTGAATTCCCGTGGGAAGACCAAAGCGTGAAGAGCGGCGACGGATGCTTCTTCGCCAACTTCAAACCCGACCGTGGCAACTACACCAAGGACGGCAACCTCATCACATCGAAGGTGGGCATATACGGAGCTAATAGCAACGGACTCTTCGACATGGCAGGCAACGTAGCCGAATGGACAAGCACCGTGTACACCGAGGCAGGCGTAGAGGCGATGAACGACTTCAACCCTTCCCTACAGTACAACGCAGCAAAAGAAGACCCCTACCGACTCAAGAAGAAGAGCGTACGCGGTGGTTCGTGGAAAGATCCCGAGTCGTTCATACGCTCAGCATGGCGCACATGGGAGTATCAGAACCAGCCACGCTGCTACATCGGCTTCCGCTGTGTACGCAGCTTAGCAAACACATCAAGTGCTAAAGCAAAAGGAAAAAAGAAGTAAACAAAGAAAATATGACAATTTACAGCAAATTCAACATAGTCTACCACTTGCAGAAGTGGATGGACAGTGTCCCCGGACAGACATTCCTCAACTACGCATATAGCTGGGGTGCTTCAGTCGTAATCCTTGGTACGCTCTTCAAGCTCACCCACCTGCCGGGTGCCAACATCATGCTTTTTGCAGGTATGGGCACCGAGGTATTCGTGTTCTTTATCTCAGCCTTCGACCGTCCGTTCGACAAGACGCAGGAAGGCAGAGACCTCCCTACGCACATCGACGAAGAGGAGATAGACCGCGAGGAGGCTGAAGCAGAGGCTGCATACAACGCCGGCGTGCAAGTTGCAGGCGGCGGTTCTGTAGTCGCTGGTGGTGGCGCAAGCGGTGGTGGCACTATTATAATAGGTGGCGGCACTGCAAACCCAGCTAATGTTAGCGCAGCACCGGCTTCCGAAGGCGCAACACAGACTATAGTAGGTGGCACACAGACCGTTGTATCGCCCGAAGCTGCACAGACAGCTGCTGCAGCAGCCGAGTTGGCAGCCAACCACGAGGTGGCTATGCAGCTGGCAGACGCACAGGCAAACTATCTCGACGAGCTCAAGCGACTCACCGAGACCCTGCAGAAGGTGTCCGACCAGAGCGCACGACTCACGCGCGACAGCGAGGAAATGGAGAATCTCAACCGCACACTCACCGGCATCTGCAAGATATACGAGATGCAGCTTAAGGGCGCAAGCCAACAGATTGGCACTATCGACCAGATCAACGAGCAGAGCAAGCGCATGGCTGAGCAGATTGAGCAGCTCAACGGCATCTATGCTCGCATGATTGAGGCGATGACCGTCAACATGAACTTAAAAGTAAAAGAGTAAAAGAGTAAAAAGCTTAGGCTTAGTTTCAATCAAAGGCTTAAGAAGGCTTAGTAAGGCTTAGTAAGGCTTAAAAGAGTAAAAACCCTAAGAATGGCAATAAAGAAAAAACATATCTCCCCCCGCCAGAAGATGATCAACCTCATGTATGTAGTGCTGATGGCGATGCTTGCCCTGAACATTTCCTCGGAAGTGCTCAACGGCTTCTCTATCGTGGAGGAGAGTCTGAACCGTACCACTGCCAACTCCTCGAAGGAGAACGAGGTGCTCTACAACAACTTCGCCGAACAGATGAATAAGAACCCACAGAAGGTGAAGGAGTGGTTCGAGAAAGCTACGGCTGTGAAGCGCATGAGCGACTCGCTGTACAACTTCGCACAGGCACTGAAAGTGCAGATTGTGCGCGAGGCTGACGGCAAGGACGGCAATATCTATGACATAAAGAGCAAGGACAACCTCGAAGCAGCAAGTCATGTAATGCTCGCACCAGGCACCGGACAGGGCAAGAAGCTCTACGATGCCATCAACACGTTCCGCGAGCGTATCCTCAAGATGGTTACCGACCCACATCAGCGCAAGATAATAGAAAGCAACCTCACGACAAAGGTGCCGAAGAACGCAAATACGCTCGGTAAGAACTGGCAGGAGTATATGTTCGAGGACATGCCCGTAGCAGGTGCCGTAACACTGCTCTCGAAGCTGCAGAGCGACGTGCGCTACGCCGAAGGCGAAGTGTTGCACACACTCGTTGCGAACATCGACATGAAGGACATCCGTGTGAACAAGCTCTCGGCGTTCGTCATACCCGAGTCGAAGACCGTCATCAGTGGCGATCAGTTCTCGGCACAAATCGTAATGGCAGCCGTAGACACCACACAACAGCCAGAGATATACGTAGGCGGACAGCGCATCAACAACGGACTCTACCGCTTCACGGCAGGTGCCGTCGGCGAGCATCAGTTCGGCGGATACATCACCATGCGCGATGGTGCTGGCAACATCATCCGCCGCGACTTCACGCAGAAATACACCGTCGTCGCACCAAGCGCAACCGTGTCGGCTGACCTTATGAACGTGCTCTACGCCGGCTACGACAACCCGATAAGCGTCAGCATACCGGGCGTACCGCTCAACGCCGTGTCGGCATCAATGTCTGGCGGTTCGTTCCGTTCTATCGGCATGGGCAAGTACATAGCGCGTCCGTCGGCAGTGGGCAGTGACGTTACTATCTCCGTAGCATCCAACGCCAACGGCAAGTCGCGCCAGATGGGCAAGTTCACATTCCATGTACGCAAGCTCCCCGACCCGGCAGCATACATGCAGATCGGCACCGACCGCTTCCGTGGCGGCGGACTCGCCAAGGCTTCTATCATGAGCGCTCCGGGCATCAAGGCAGCCATCGACGACGGCATCCTCGACATCCAGTTCAAGGTTGTGAGCTTCGAGACCGTGTTCTTCGACAACATGGGCAACGCTGTGCCGATGGCATCGGCAGGCAGCAGCTTCTCGGAGCGCCAGCGCGACACCTTCCGCAAGCTCTCAAGAGGCAAGCGCTTCTACATCTCGCGCATCACAGCGGTAGGCCCTGACGGCATCACACGCAAGTTGAACGGATCAATGGAGGTTATAGTGAAATAAAGCTAAAAAAATCCATAGCCCACTCTCAGAAAACAAAAAACAAAACAATGAATAAATTCTTGACAATACTCCTCGCCGCCCTCTTCTGTGCCGATATAGCTTCGGCACAGCCTGCGGCACGTCGCCGCGAGCAGGCTCAGCAGCAACAGCAGAAAGACCAGGGACTGAGCGTGCGCGCCCAGATATCGTTCCCTACGCAGAAAGCGATGGACGAGGACGTGACATGGCGACGCGACATATACCGCGAGATAGACCTCACGGAGGATGCCAACGCCGGACTCTACTATCCGGTGGAGCCGGTAGGTTCGCAGATGAACCTCTTCACGTATATCTTCAAGCTCGTGATGAAGCGTTCCATCACCGCCTACGAATATCGTTTGGACGGCAATGAGGTGTTCGACGACGCAGCTAAGGTGAACCTTAAATCGCTGCTCGATAACTATCACATCTTCTACGAGCGCACCGACCGTGGCATACGCATCGACGATAGCGACATACCGTCGCGCGAAGTGACAGCCTACTACGTGAAGGAGGCTACCTACTACGACGACCGCAACTCGGCGTTCCACACTAAGGTGCTCGCCCTCTGCCCTATCCTCAAGCGCGAAGACGACTTCGGCGACGCAGCTACAAGTTATCCGCTCTTCTGGGTGAAGTACGACGACCTTGCACCGTTCCTCACGAAGCAGACCATTATGACGAGCAACCTCAACAACGCTGCCACAATGTCGATGGACGACTACTTCACGAAGAACATGTACAAGGGCAAGATATACAAGACCACGAACATGCTCGGCAAGACGCTCGCACAGTACTGCCCCACCGATTCGGCTATGAAGAAGGAGCAGAAGCGCATCGAAAAGGAGCTTACCGACTTCGAGCAGCACGTATGGGGTGCGGGCGAACCGAAGGACTCGCTCGACAGCATCGCCACTGTGGACAAGAAGGCGGCTAAGGCAATAAGAAAGAAGAACCGTCGCGCCGGTGGAGCCTCAGCCTCAACAAAGACAAAGGCTGCGAAGGTGAAGAAATCACGCTCGCAGAGCAGCTCTTCGAAGTCGTCGGGCAGCGCAGCACGCGTCAGCGTGCGCAGACAGAGACACTAATTCTCGAGGGTGTGTCAAAACTATAATATTTGGAAAATGAAATAGCAAACGATTCAAATCGTAGGAGGCTACGGCATTCTTGCCGTAGCCATTGCGAATATTTGTATTTCAAATGCTAATGGCTACGGCAAGAATGCCGTAGCCTCCTACAGTTAGCTTTTCATGCAATATTTTAGTTCTGACACATCCTCCTCAACTGAGAAAACTCTCAACTACCCCACGTTATCAAGCAAACGTAAATTGAATATTAACCCAAAACAAACAGGTATGAAAAAGATCTTTACATCAGCAGCCATCGCACTTGCGATGCTTTTCACGGCAAACACAGCAAATGCTGGTATCAACTTCGGTGTTAAGGGCGGTCTGAACGTAACAAGCATGAGCATCAGCTCAAAGGTGCTCGACTCAAACAACCGTGCAGGCTTCTTCATCGGTCCGACTGTGAAGTTCACACTTCCGCTCGTAGGTCTTGGCATCGACGCTTCGGCTCTCTACGACCAGCGTGAGGCAGAACTCGCAGTAGATGTTGACGAAAACCAGTACGTACTGCCCACAAAGCAGACTCTGAAGACACAGGCTATCAACATTCCTATCAACGTGCGCTACAGCATCGGCTTGGGCAGTGTTGCCAACGTGCTCTTCTTCGCAGGTCCGCAGTTCGGCTTCCACGTAGGCAATAAGAACAAGGATCTTGGTGCAGATTGCGAGTGGAAGCTCAAGAGTTCGCAGTTCAGCGTAAACGTTGGTGCTGGTTTCACCGTTCTGAAGCACCTCCAGCTCACAGCCAACTACAACATCGCTTGCGGAAAGACGGGCGATGTAACATTAAGCAAAACAGCAAGTAACGTATTGGGAGCTCCGTTCGAGAAGAGCGGTCGTACCAATGCTTGGCAGATAGCCCTTGCATACTACTTCTAATGCACTACGTAGACGTAATACTCCCTCTACCTTTAGAAGGAACATTCACATACTCCGTACCTGAGCCTATGGTGGCTCAGGTGCGGATGGGTGTGCGTGTACTTGTGCCCTTAGGCAGGTCGAAGACATACACGGCGATGGCGGTGCGGTTGCACAGCGAGAAGCCGGAGTTCGAGACACGCCCCATCATCCAAGTCATAGACGCAGAGCCAGTGCTCATCGAGCAGCAGCTACGCCTATGGCAGTGGATTTCTACCTACTACATGTCGCCCATTGGCGACGTATTCAAAGCCGCGCTTCCTGCCGGATTGAAAGCCGAAGAGAATTATCGCCCGAAGACGGTGCGCTGCGTCACGCTGCCCGCCAACCTACGTTCGGAGCAATCGCTCCATATGGCACTCACCATTCTGAAGCGTGCACTGAAACAACATCAGACATTCAGCACCTACCTCGAGCTGTCGCATTGGAGCGAGATTGATGGCGAGACACCGCCGGCGCACATTGCTGAGATAGCCTGCGACGAACTGCAGAACGCTGCCAACGCCTCCGATGCGGTGCTGCGCCAGCTCATTCAGCGCAACTTCCTCGAACTTTACCATCGCGAAGTGGGTCGTCTGAACACCTCCGGCGAGTATCACCCCGAGCGTATTCAGCCGCTCAGCCCTGCGCAACAAGCGGCAGAGGACAGCATACAGAAACAATTCAACGAGAAGAACGTAGTGTTGCTGCACGGCGTAACGTCGAGCGGCAAGACCGAGATATACATCCACCTTATAAAGAAGGCAATAGACGAAGGCAAGCAGGTGCTCTACCTACTACCCGAGATTGCGCTGACGGTGCAGATGACACGCCGCCTGCAGAACGTGTTCGGCTCACGCTTGGGCATATACCACTCAAAGTATAGCGATGCCGAGCGCGTAGAGATATGGAAGAAACAGCTCTCCAGCGAGCCTTACGACGTTATCCTCGGCGCACGCTCCGCTGTCTTCCTACCTTTCACGCGCCTCGGATTCGTCATCGTCGACGAGGAGCACGAGACATCGTTCAAGCAGCAAGACCCTGCGCCACGCTATCACGCACGCTCTACAGCCATCATGCTTGCCCGGATGTACGAAGGGGCGAAGGTGTTGTTAGGCACGGCGACGCCTTCCATGGAGAGCTACCACAACGCCTGCACGGGCAAGTACGGCTACGTGCAGCTCACCACACGCTACAAGGATGTGGCGATGCCCGAGATACGCGTTGTAGATACCAAAGACCTGTACCACCGCAAGATGATGCGTGGGGCGTTCTCGCCCGACCTACTCGAAGCGATGCGCACGGCTTTGCGCAACAAGAAGCAGGTGCTGCTGTTCCAGAACCGCCGCGGCTTTGCGCCTATGGTTGAGTGCAAGGTGTGCGGATGGGTGCCTAAGTGCAAGAACTGCGACGTGTCACTCACCTATCACCGCTCGATGAACCTTCTCACCTGCCACTACTGCGGCTACACCTACCCCGTGCCGAAGCAGTGCCCCAACTGCGAGAGCACCGAACTGCTCGGTCGCGGCTACGGCACGGAGAAGATTGAGGACCGCGTGCGCGAGCTGTTCCCCGAAGCACGCATAGCCCGCATGGACCTCGACACCACGCGGTCTGCCGGTGCCTACGGACGCATCATCGACGACTTCTCCTGCGGCAGAACCGACATACTCATCGGCACGCAGATGATAACCAAGGGGCTCGACTTCTCGGGCGTCACGGTCGTGGGTATTCTGAATGCCGACACCATGCTCAACTATCCCGACTTCCGTGCCTACGAGCAGGCGTTTCAGATGCTCTCGCAGGTGAGTGGCAGAGCCGGACGGCGCGACGAGCGCGGACTCGTCATACTGCAGACCAAGAGTGCCGACCTGCCAGTGATACAGCAGGTAGTTGCGGGCGACTTCCAGACGTTCGCCCGCGACTTGCTCGAAGAGCGCAGCATGTTCCGCTATCCACCGTTCTACCACCTCGTCTATGTCTATCTGCGCCACCGCAACGAGCAGCTCGTAGACAGTGCCGCCATCGAGATGGCTTCGCGTCTGCGTCAGGCGTTCGCCGACCGCGTGTTAGGTCCCGACAAACCGGCTGTGGCACGTGTGAAGACCGAGTCGATACGCAAGATTGTCATCAAGCTCGAGCAGGGCATCAACCTGCCGCTCGCACGCCAGTGCATGGCGGAAGCACGCACCCAACTGCTGCAGGACAAACGCTACGCAGCCATGACCGTATTTTTCGATGTCGACCCAAGCTGACGATAGAAAAGAGTTTATATACGAGAGAGGCAAAATTCCCTCACCTACAATTAGGTTTTTACTATATATGCGCCTGTGGATACAATGCATTCAGGGAACTTTTTAAATAAGCCTTTCTCTTATGGATAAGACACTACTTGTAGATTTCTTTAAAAGAACTGATTTCAATAATATTACAGAACTCTATTTTCTCTTTTCCTGGGTGATCTAATTAATACTTAACAGGCCACGACTTTAACGAGACACTAATAATTTATTATTATTGTCCTGTAAAACATACCATTAGAGCTAAACTACAACCAACGATTGTTCCCATAGCGTAGGAACAATATCCATTGCGTGACAACAAACAAATATTTTTGTCTACTACCATAAATAATCTCTTTGAAGATGTCATGGTAATTTGGATTTCATTTCATTATTTTTAAGTATTGCGCTAACAATCATTTCATTATAACTTTGCAAGCACTAAAAGTTATTAACTCCTCAACCTATGAAGTGTTCTCTGTCTACAAATTTAATAGATCATGTTTTTATTCTAATCTGAATAACATACTAAAAAAGTGTTATGGAGGACAAAATGGGAAGAGCAAATAAAAACACAATTTAACAACAAGTATGAAACCAATGAGAATGATCACCATGTTTTTCATTATTGCCTGTATAATAACAGCCTGTAGCAATGATGACAACCCTAATGTAGAGATGACTAACGGCGTAACTCTTTCTGTTGTTGGCAATGCCTCCATGGCAGAGGATGACACAGAGGGTATCAACATTCATGTACTGATGGCATTTGCACCCAATAAGGATGAAACTATCGAAATCGTCATGACAGGCAATGAAAGTAATATTGTGCGTATAGACCACAACACACTACACTTCAAAGCTGGACAAAAAGAAACTATAGTGAAAATACAATCCAATGCAAAGCATATGCTCTCAACTCCAAAGACAATAAGCATAAAAGTTGGAAAAACTTCTAATCCTCATATAAAAGCGGCAGATGAAGGAGTAAAAATCACCATTACACCTGATTCTGACATGCCAGTATTAACATCAAAGCAGCTACAACTTATTGAAGGATATAAGCAAAAGTATGGCTTCGATATCACCGCCATGCTTGGTAAAGTGCCCGTTGAGGCAACAGTCTCATTCAATACAGCGGACAAAGAGAGTTTCTTTAAAGGCGAATCACAGGCTACATTCAAAGGGTTCAGTATTATTACTCTTAGCGAGAAAGCCACAGAAGAGACTCCGGTATTAAAGATGATTGAAAACCCGATGGGACTAACCTCATTTTTCTATGACATTCTAAAACGTAAAACAGTAGAGGACAATGAGTTCTTTCTCCAGCAACCATACGGTAATGCCATTGTTCAAGCCATTGCATATGACGCATCTAAGGAGCAATTCAGCATGACACTTGACGACATCAAGCTTGTTCCATCCTCTGGTGAGATTGAATTTATCGTCCAACGTTCTAATGCTTATGATGAAATGATTTATGCGTTGCCTTTTGTCTATTATTTCTCAGCTTGGGAAAGGGTGAAAAAACTACGTGATGAAGGTACGATAATCTACGTAAAAGAAAACGACAAAACTGTAGGCTACCAAATAACCGATGAGTTTCTCATGGCAGGCGGTTCAATAGATCCTCAACGCTGGCTTGCCATCAGTGATGTCAGTCACGACACATTCAAAAACTCACCTTCGGACTGGATAGAACCCAAGGGGTCTTTCGACTTTACCAATGGAACTATGTCATTTGTCTTCCCTTGGGACTTCGATGCAGCAAATGGTTACGAACAGATACGAGTCACTTACACCTTACAAAACAAAGGTTTATAAGCATATTTGTATTGATTATTATATCTCAGTCCCCCGATTTAACAAGCTATTTTATGTACAATGATTTTATTCAATACTCTGTTAATTCTTATGTAATCGATTGAAAATGAGAGAGTTAATTAACGTAATATAACTAATAAAATTTGG
>ENA-UERY01001345-UERY01001345.1-human-gut-metagenome-genome-assembly--contig:-NODE-1345-length-15534-cov-3.546160_pt1 | contig 15534 bp, 6 predicted proteins | sample MGYA00242989_ERZ507990 | MGnify/ENA primary metagenome ERZ507990 (study PRJEB26167, sample SAMN06115529) | human gut metagenome | host: Homo sapiens | place: China:Fujian | collected 2015-08-26...
AAAAGTATACCCAAATACATATAGTTATGTATGGAAACCAACATCCATAGAATCTGTCACACTAACCGCCATCAAGGATGGTTTAGCTGCTTTATGGAAAAAGTATGAGGAAACTGTAAATAATCGCGATCGTGCAATGACATTCGGTCGCTTGTGGGAAAAATTCCTCGCCAGCGCCTATTACAGTGACCTTAGTCCAAGAACACAAAAAGATTATCTGCAACATCAAAAAAAGTTGCTTGCCGTATTCGGTAAGGTACCAGCGGATTCCATAAAACCAGAACACATCCGTCGATACATGGACAAAAGAGGGGAGCAGAGTAAAACGCAAGCCAACCATGAAAAAAGCAGTATGTCCCGTGTTTACAGTTGGGGGTATGAGCGAGGGTACGTGAAGGCTAACCCATGTGCAGGTGTAAGTAAATTCAAGGCCAAAAACCGCGAACGATATGTAACCGACAAAGAATACCAGGCAGTATTAAGCGTTGCACCTCTTCCTGTTTTTATCGCAATGGAAATTGCCTATCTGTGTGCAGCGAGGGTTTCCGATGTGTTATCGCTGAAATGGGAACAGATTGGAAACGACGGGATATTCATCCAGCAAGGGAAAACCGGAAAAAAACAGATAAAAGCATGGAGTCCACGATTACAGGCAGCGATCGAAAAAGCAAAACAGTTGCCAAAATCTGCCTATGTGATCAGCAATCAATACGGCAACCGATATATGTACAAAGGCTTTAACGAAATGTGGGTAGATGCAAGAAATCGTGCTGGAAAAATTTCAGGTATTTTAACCGACTTCACCTTTCATGATCTGAAGGCGAAAGGAATTTCAGACTATGAAGGAAGCAGCCGGGATAAGCAACTTTTCTCTGGTCACAAAACCGAAGGGCAAGTGCTAATCTATGACAGGAAGGTTAAAGTTTCACCAACACTTGATGTCCCGTTACCTGAAAATATTCCAAGAAAATATTCCAAGTAATTCCAAGTGTGATTTTTGTCACTGACTTAATGATGTGTAAGTGATTGAATTTTGGCGGAGAGAGGGGGATTTGAACCCCCGGTGGAGTTGCCCCCACTCCGGTTTTCGAGACCGGTCCGTTCAGCCGCTCCGGCATCTCTCCGTTCAGATGGTTGCCATGATGCCAGGAAATTTGGCATTTTAACAGTCCCTGTCCGTGCAATTTTGTTCAAGTGACGAGTTTGCGAGCAAAACGATGATTAAGTGGCCCTGGAAAGTACAAGAATCAGCACATCAAACTGCCCTTCCCTGGCAGGAAGCACTATCGATCCCCCTTTTAACGTGTCTGACGGAACAGGAACAAAGCAAATTAGTCACTCTTGCCGAACGTTTTTTACAGCAAAAGCGGCTTGTTCCTTTACAGGGCTTTGAACTGGATTCATTAAGAAGCTGCCGGATAGCACTTCTATTTTGCCTGCCCGTTCTGGAGTTAGGACTGGAATGGCTGGATGGTTTTCATGAAGTCTTAATTTATCCTGCGCCATTTGTGGTCGATGATGAATGGGAAGACGATATCGGTCTGGTGCATAACCAACGTATTGTTCAGTCAGGTCAGAGCTGGCAGCAAGGGCCTATCGTTTTGAACTGGTTGGATATACAAGATTCTTTTGATGCTTCTGGTTTTAACCTGATTATTCATGAAGTCGCTCATAAGCTGGACACCCGTAACGGCGATCGCGCCAGCGGAGTTCCCTTTATTCCGTTGCGTGAGGTTGCTGGCTGGGAACACGATCTTCATGCTGCAATGAACAACATTCAGGAAGAAATCGAATTAGTTGGTGAGAATGCGGCGAGCATTGATGCTTATGCTGCCAGTGATCCTGCTGAATGTTTTGCCGTACTTTCTGAATATTTCTTTAGCGCCCCAGAACTTTTTGCTCCTCGTTTCCCTTCATTGTGGCAACGTTTCTGCCAATTTTATCAACAAGATCCTTTGCAGAGACTGCATCACGCTAATGATACAGACTCGTTTTCGGCGACGAATGTTCATTAATTAACAACTTTGCAGATTAATTAACCAATTGAAATGGCTTATGAAATTTAGTGTTGACAGACAAGGTACCGCTAAGTAATATGCGCCCCGTTCTCACGATTCCTCTGTAGTTCAGTCGGTAGAACGGCGGACTGTTAATCCGTATGTCACTGGTTCGAGTCCAGTCAGAGGAGCCAAATTCTAAAAATTCGCTTTTTTAGCGCAATGTCACTGACTTTAGTTGAACATTGTTTTTTAACGGATAGCGGGTTTTTAACATCTTAAGCGCCCTCGACCTTTATGGTTGAGGGCGTTTTGCTATGGCGCCATCACCATTTTCCCCTCGATTATAAAACTTGAGTAATTCAGTAGTCTCCCCTCTTGCAACTCACACCCAAAACTGCCTAACGAAAAGTTATTAATTTTCAATCATATTGCTATCAGGATTTACATTTTTTCGCTGTGCTAGAAAGGGCGCATTTATGTTAGCTCGTTCAGGGAAGGTAAGCATGGCTACGAAGAAGAGAAGTGGAGAAGAAATAAATGACCGACAAATCTTATGCGGGATGGGAATTAAACTACGCCGCTTAACTGCGGGTATCTGTCTGATAACTCAACTTGCGTTCCCTATGGCTGCGGCAGCACAAGGTGTGGTAAACGCCGCAACCCAACAACCAGTTCCTGCACAAATTGCCATTGCAAATGCCAATACGGTGCCCTACACCCTTGGAGCGCTGGAATCGGCCCAAAGCGTTGCCGAACGTTTCGGTATTTCGGTGGCTGAGTTACGCAAACTCAACCAGTTTCGTACGTTTGCTCGAGGTTTTGATAATGTCCGCCAGGGTGATGAACTGGATGTCCCGGCACAAGTTAGTGAAAATAATTTAACCCCGCCACCGGGTAATAGCAGCGGCAACCTTGAGCAACAGATAGCCAGTACTTCACAGCAAATCGGGTCTCTGCTCGCCGAGGATATGAACAGCGAGCAAGCGGCAAATATGGCGCGTGGATGGGCCTCTTCTCAGGCTTCAGGCGCAATGACAGACTGGTTAAGCCGCTTCGGTACCGCAAGAATCACGCTGGGCGTGGATGAAGATTTTAGCCTGAAGAACTCCCAGTTCGATTTTCTCCATCCGTGGTATGAAACGCCTGATAATCTCTTTTTCAGTCAGCATACTCTCCATCGTACTGACGAGCGTACGCAGATTAACAACGGCTTGGGTTGGCGTCATTTCACTCCCACATGGATGTCGGGCATCAACTTCTTTTTCGACCACGATCTTAGCCGTTACCACTCCCGCGCCGGCATTGGCGCGGAGTACTGGCGCGACTATCTAAAATTAAGCAGTAACGGCTATTTGCGACTGACCAACTGGCGCAGCGCACCTGAACTGGACAACGATTATGAAGCACGCCCGGCCAATGGCTGGGATGTACGCGCAGAAGGCTGGCTACCCGCCTGGCTGCACCTTGGCGGTAAACTGGTCTATGAACAGTATTATGGCGATGAAGTAGCCCTGTTCGATAAAGACGATCGGCAAAGTAATCCTCATGCCATAACCGCTGGACTTAACTATACCCCCTTCCCGCTGATGACCTTCAGCGCGGAGCAACGCCAGGGTAAACAGGGCGAAAATGACACCCGTTTTGCCGTCGATTTTACCTGGCAACCTGGCAGCGCAATGCAGAAACAGCTTGACCCGAATGAAGTCGCTGCACGGCGTAGCCTTGCAGGCAGCCGTTATGATCTGGTGGATCGCAACAACAATATCGTTTTGGAATATCGCAAAAAAGAACTGGTTCGCCTGACCCTGACAGACCCCGTGACAGGGAAGTCAGGAGAAGTGAAATCACTGGTTTCGTCGCTACAAACCAAATATGCCCTGAAAGGCTATAACGTCGAAGCCACCGCACTGGAAGCTGCCGGTGGCAAAGTGGTCACAACGGGTAAAGATATTCTGGTTACCCTGCCGGCTTACCGGTTCACCAGTACGCCAGAAACCGATAACACCTGGCCGATTGAAGTCACCGCCGAAGATGTCAAAGGCAATTTGTCGAATCGTGAACAGAGCATGGTGGTCGTTCAGGCACCTACGCTAAGCCAGAAAGATTCCTCGGTATCGTTAAGTACCCAGACGTTGAGCGCGGATTCCCATTCAACCGCCACACTGACTTTTATTGCGCATGATGCAGCAGGTAATCCTGTTGTCGGGCTGGTGCTCTCGACGCGTCACGAAGGTGTTCAGGACATCACCCTTTCTGACTGGAAAGATAATGGTGACGGAAGCTATACCCAAGTCCTGACCACAGGAGCGATGTCTGGCACGCTGACGCTTATGCCACAGCTGAACGGTGTGGATGCGGCTAAAGCCCCCGCCGTGGTGAATATCATTTCTGTTTCGTCATCCCGAACTCACTCGTCAATTAAGATTGATAAGGACCGTTATCTCTCCGGCAATCCTATCGAGGTGACGGTAGAACTGAGAGATGAAAATGACAAACCTGTTAAGGAACAAAAACAGCAACTGAATAACGCAGTCAGCATCGACAACGTGAAACCAGGAGTCACTACAGACTGGAAAGAAACCGCAGATGGCGTCTATAAGGCGACCTATACCGCCTATACCAAAGGCAGTGGACTTACTGCGAAGCTATTAATGCAAAACTGGAATGAAGATTTGCATACCGCTGGATTTATCATCGACGCCAACCCGCAGTCAGCGAAAATTGCGACATTATCTGCCAGCAATAATGGTGTGCTCGCCAATGAGAATGCAGCAAACACCGTCTCGGTCAATGTCGCTGATGAAGGAAGCAACCCAATCAATGATCATACCGTCACGTTTGCGGTATTAAGCGGATCGGCAACTTCCTTCAACAATCAAAACACCGCAAAAACGGATGTTAATGGTCTGGCGACTTTTGATCTGAAAAGTAGTAAGCAGGAAGACAACACGGTTGAAGTCACCCTTGAAAATGGCGTGAAACAAACGTTAATCGTCAGTTTTGTCGGCGACTCGAGTACCGCGCAGGTTGATCTGCAGAAGTCGAAAAATGAAGTGGTCGCTGACGGCAATGATAGCGCCACAATGACCGCGACAGTCCGGGATGCAAAAGGCAACCTGCTCAATGACGTCAAGGTCACTTTCAATGTTAATTCAGCAGAGGCGAAACTGAGCCAAACCGAAGTGAATAGCCACGACGGGATCGCCACAGCTACGCTGACCAGTTTGAAAAATGGTGATTATAGGGTTACGGCCTCTGTGAGCTCTGGTTCCCAGGCTAATCAACAGGTGAATTTTATCGGTGATCAAAGTACTGCTGCCCTGACCCTCAGTGTGCCTTCAGGTGATATCACCGTCACCAACACAGCTCCGCTACATATGACTGCAACCTTGCAGGATAAAAATGGCAACCCATTAAAAGATAAAGAAATCACCTTCTCTGTGCCAAACGACGTCGCAAGTCGGTTCTCGATTAGCAACAGCGGAAAAGGCATGACGGATAGCAACGGGACTGCAATCGCCTCCCTGACCGGCACGTTAGCGGGCACGCATATGATCACGGCTCGTCTGGCTAACAGCAATGTCAGCGATGCACAGCCAATGACGTTTGTGGCGGATAAAGACAGAGCGGTTGTCGTTCTGCAAACATCGAAAGCGGAAATCATTGGGAATGGCGTGGATGAGACAACTCTGACAGCAACAGTGAAAGATCCGTCGAATCATCCGGTGGCGGGGATAACGGTCAACTTCACCATGCCACAGGACGTTGCGGCAAACTTTACCCTCGAAAATAACGGCATTGCCATCACCCAAGCCAATGGGGAAGCGCATGTCACGCTGAAAGGTAAAAAAGCGGGTACGCATACGGTTACCGCAACGCTGGGTAATAACAATACCAGTGATTCGCAGCCGGTAACGTTTGTGGCGGACAAAACCTCGGCTCAGGTTGTCCTGCAGATGTCAAAAGATGAGATCACAGGTAATGGCGTCGATAACGCAACGCTAACTGCAACGGTTAAAGATCAGTTCGACAATGAGGTGAATAATCTTCCGGTAACATTCAGCTCAGCCTCTTCAGGACTCACCCTGACCCCGGGAGTAAGTAATACCAATGAGTCTGGCATCGCGCAGGCCACTCTCGCAGGCGTTGCCTTTGGTGAGCAGACGGTCACTGCATCACTGGCTAATAATGGTGCCAGCGACAACAAAACTGTGCATTTTATTGGCGACACAGCAGCGGCAAAAATTATCGAGTTGACGCCTGTCCCAGACAGCATAATCGCCGGTACCCCGCAGAACAGCTCCGGCAGCGTCATCACCGCCACAGTCGTTGATAATAATGGCTTTCCGGTGAAAGGTGTGACTGTGAACTTCACCAGCAGAACAAACTCTGCCGAAATGACGAATGGCGGCCAAGCCGTAACGAACGAACAGGGTAAGGCTACCGTCACTTATACCAATACCCGCTCCTCGATAGAATCAGGAGCGAGACCGGATACCGTTGAGGCCAGTCTGGAAAATGGTAGCTCCACGCTTAGCACATCAATTAATGTCAACGCTGATGCGTCTACGGCACATCTCACCTTGCTACAGGCACTTTTTGATACAGTCTCCGCAGGCGAGACAACCAGTCTGTATATTGAGGTGAAGGATAATTACGGCAACGGTGTACCCCAGCAGGAGGTAACCCTCAGAGTATCACCAAGTGAAGGCGTGACCCCCAGTAATAACGCTATATATACTACCAACCACGACGGCAATTTTTACGCAAGCTTTACCGCTACAAAAGCCGGGGTTTATCAAGTGACGGCAACCCTCGAAAATGGCGATTCGATGCAACAAACAGTGACCTATGTGCCGAACGTCGCGAATGCTGAAATCACGCTGGCAGCCTCGAAGGATCCGGTGATTGCCGACAATAACGATCTCACGACACTAACAGCAACAGTCGCTGATACAGAGGGCAATGCGATAGCCAACACTGAGGTAACATTTACTCTGCCGGAAGATGTGAAGGCGAACTTCACGCTGAGCGATGGCGGTAAAGCGATTACTGATGCTGAAGGCAAAGCGAAAGTCACGCTGAAAGGTACAAAAGCAGGCGCTCATACTGTTACAGCATCGATGACTGGCGGTAAGAGTGAGCAGTTGGTGGTGAACTTTATTGCGGATACGCTCAGTGCGCAGGTTAATCTTAACGTTACCGAGGACAATTTTATCGCTAATAACGTCGGGATGACCAGGCTGCAGGCAACAGTGACTGATGGAAACGGCAACCCGTTAGCCAATGAGGCGGTGACATTCACGCTACCGGCAGATGTGAGCGCAAGCTTCACTCTCGGACAAGGCGGTTCCGCCATTACTGATATCAACGGCAAGGCTGAAGTTACACTGAGCGGTACAAAATCCGGCACCTACCCCGTGACAGTTAGCGTGAACAATTATGGTGTCAGTGATACGAAACAGGTGACTTTGATTGCCGATGCTGGTACCGCAACACTAGCCTCCTTAACCTCTGTATACTCATTCGTCGTCAGCACGACCGAGGGCGCGACCATGACTGCAAGCGTCACTGACGCTAACGGCAACCCGGTAGAAGGCATAAAAGTTAATTTCCGCGGAACCTCCGTCACGCTAAGCAGCACCAGCGTTGAAACGGATGATCAGGGTTTCGCTGAAATTCTTGTGACAAGCACCGAGGTCGGACTGAAAACAGTTTCAGCCTCTCTGGCAGATAAACCTACTGAAGTCATATCGCGATTACTGAATGCAAAAGCAGATATTAATTCTGCAACGATTACCAGTCTGGAGATACCTGAAGGTCAGCTAATGGTCGCACAAGACGTAGCAGTTAAAGCTCACGTTAACGACCAGTTTGGCAACCCGGTTGCGCATCAACCCGTGACATTCAGTGCAGAGCCATCCTCGCAAATGATCATCAGCCAGAATACGGTCTCTACTAATACGCAGGGTGTAGCCGAGGTCACCATGACGCCTGAAAGAAACGGCTCGTATACTGTAAAAGCATCCCTAGCGAATGGAGCTTCACTTGAGAAACAACTGGAGGCTATTGATGAAAAACTGACACTCACGGCGTCCAGTCCGCTTATCGGTGTCTATGCCCCTACAGGCACTACTCTGACGGCAACGCTAACCTCTGCAAATGGCACTCCAGTGGAGGGTCAGGTCATCAACTTTAGCGTAACGCCAGAAGGGGCGACGTTAAGTGGCGGAAAAGTGAGAACTAACTCTTCAGGTCAGGCTCCGGTCGTTCTGACCAGCAATAAAGTCGGTACATATACGGTGACTGCATCGTTCCATAACGGCGTAACAATACAGACACAGACAACCGTGAAAGTCACTGGCAACTCAAGCACCGCACATGTTGCTAGCTTTATCGCTGATCCATCGACTATCGCCGCCACCAACAGTGATTTAAGTACCTTAAAGGCAACGGTTGAGGATGGCAGTGGTAACCTGATCGAAGGTCTCACTGTGTACTTCGCCTTAAAAAGCGGCTCTGCCACATTAACGTCATTAACAGCGGTGACCGATCAAAACGGAATCGCGACAACAAGCGTGAAAGGAGCGATGACAGGTAGCGTCACGGTAAGCGCAGTCACGACCGCTGGTGGAATGCAAACAGTAGATATAACGCTGGTGGCAGGCCCGGCAGACGCCTCGCAGTCCGTCCTTAAGAACAATCGGTCCTCACTGAAAGGGGACTTTACCGATAGTGCTGAGCTACATCTTGTTTTGCACGATATATCAGGCAATCCGATCAAAGTTTCTGAAGGGATGGAATTTGTGCAATCAGGTACTAACGTGCCCTATATGAAAATTAGCGCAATTGATTACAGTCAAAATATCAACGGTGATTACAAAGCCACTGTTACAGGCGGCGGAGAGGGTATCGCAACGCTGATCCCTGTATTGAATGGTGTTCATCAAGCTGGTCTGAGTACCACAATACAATTCACTCGCGCAGAAGACAAAATAATGAGCGGTACAGTATCAGTCAATGGTACTGACCTACCGACAACTACATTCCCTTCGCAGGGGTTCACCGGGGCGTATTATCAGTTGAATAATGACAACTTTGCCCCAGGAAAAACGGCGGCTGATTATGAGTTTTCAAGCTCTGCCTCCTGGGTCGATGTTGATGCTACCGGTAAAGTGACATTTAAAAATGTCGGCAGCAATTGGGAAAGGATTACGGCGACGCCAAAATCAGGAGGCCCTAGCTATGTATACGAAATCCGTGTGAAGAGTTGGTGGGTGAACGCCGGCGATGCTTTCATGATATACAGCCTTGCTGAAAATTTTTGCAGTAGCAATGGCTACACACTTCCCCGTGCAGACCATTTAAACCATAGTCGTTCCCGAGGCATCGGGTCACTGTACAGTGAATGGGGAGATATGGGGCATTACACGACTGAAGCTGGTTTTCAATCAAATATGTATTGGTCATCTAGTCCCGCAAACTCAAGCGAACAATACGTAGTTTCCCTGGCAACAGGTGATCAAAGCGTATTTGAAAAGCTTGGGTTTGCTTATGCGACATGTTATAAAAACCTGTGATTTTCCGTTATAATTTCTTAAAGAGTGCTCCATTCGGAGCACTCTTTTTTACATTCCCTCTATAGAGCTTGCCCTTCTCTCACAGAAAATGAATAAATAAAAATGCGATACCGCCAGATTCGCGTTCGGTGTGACTATGAGCATTTTCGGTGAGTACTGCTTTGATCCAAAGGCTGGTTTTCTGTGATGATTGACCAGCCTCAGAGTATTGATGACACCACCGTTCATAACAGATCGGCATTACTATGCATAAGTACTGTCTCATATTCTCGCCAAAACACTTTTTAATGCCTTTGCGAATTCATCCAGACTTATATTGTCAATTTTTTGCCCAACGACGACTGACTCCGAAACATCGGCCATTGCGGGCCATCGCGTTTTGTAATCAGCATAAATTGCAACAACGGGGGTATTATAGGCACTTGCCATATGTAATATTGAGGTGTCAGGAGTTATTGCGATATAAGCATCTTTTATGATTGCTGCTGAACGTTTAATCGAGGGTGATAAGGATAAACGGTAGACATTATTATAACAATCCACTAATGCCCTGGCTTTATCTTCCCCTTTTGGTCCATGAACGATCACTATTGGTATATCTGTTTCACTTTGAATTTTTGCTATTAGATTTTCTGCAATCGATAATGAAAATGTACGTTCCTGCGAGCTACCTTCTAAATTGAACGCAATGTAAGATCCTAACGATCGCATTTCCTCGCGCACCTCATCGAGTACATCCTCACTTAGTGGCAATTCATATATTGGCCTGACTGCTGGAAAACCCGCCTCACGCATCATAAATGCCCATGTCATGGGTACAGGAGCCCGGAGATTCTGATCCATCCGGGACGCGTTCTTGCACAAAGGGGAGTAGCACTTCATGGTTAAACCAACAACCTGAAAATTCGTTTTTGCTTTCAACTGACTGATAAATATCATCGTTTTCAGGTTCTTTTTACGCATCGCCTCTATACAAAGATCCGGCGTACCGTATTGCTGTGTTATGTTCTTCGCTAAATCTTTTATTTCTTTTAATGTTGCGTGATCCTGCATAGTCATTGTGACTAATGTTAATTTAGTCTGTTCAAGTTTAAGCGCATTAAAGACTTCTAAATTAATTGTCGACATTACAATTAAAAGATGCTTAATTTTATGCAATTCAAGCGCCCGAATAACAGGAAAGATGGCCATAGCATCGCCAATCTGGTCGGGAATATGGATGACAACAAAGTCTGTTTTTTCAATATTGAAATTATAAGCTTTATAATCGTAGTAACTAAATGCAATACGTCTCAACAATGATGCTAAAAACATACCTAACCTCGCCTCCCTACTGGTTATAATGCAATGCAGTCTATCAGACTCATCAGGGTGCCATTTTGTGCATATGCGGACTTTTATGTTTCATATCTCTAACCTGTGGGTCCTCTGCTTAATCCTTAAACAACACCAGCAACTCCTGCGCTTTCATCTTCCATCGAATTTTTCATGTTGCCGCTAATCAGCCATAAAATCATTTGCAGATGCGCTCTGTCGAGGTAGTCTCATAAGGTTCGTTTATAGATCGACGGCAATGTGAGTTACCTTTTCCATACTAATTATAAAAAGACAGTACAAACAGGATCATTATGGACTCCACGCTCATCTCCACTCGTCCCGATGAAGGGACGCTTTCGTTAAGTCGCGCCCGACGAGCTGCGTTAGGCAGTTTCGCTGGTGCCGTCGTCGACTGGTATGATTTTTTACTCTATGGCATTACCGCCGCACTGGTGTTTAATCGCGAGTTTTTCCCGCAAGTAAGCCCGGCGATGGGAACGCTCGCCGCATTTGCCACCTTTGGCGTCGGATTCCTTTTCCGTCCGCTCGGCGGTGTCATTTTCGGTCACTTTGGCGACCGACTGGGACGTAAGCGCATGTTAATGCTGACCGTCTGGATGATGGGCATCGCGACAGCCTTGATTGGTATTCTTCCTTCATTCTCGACCATTGGGTGGTGGGCACCTATTTTGCTGGTGACACTGCGTGCCATTCAGGGATTTGCCGTCGGCGGCGAATGGGGAGGCGCAGCGTTGCTTTCCGTTGAAAGTGCGCCGAAAAATAAAAAAGCCTTTTACAGTAGCGGTGTACAAGTTGGCTACGGAGTAGGTTTACTGCTTTCAACCGGACTGGTTTCATTGATCAGTATGATGACGACTGACGAACAGTTTTTAAGCTGGGGCTGGCGCATTCCTTTCCTGTTTAGCATCGTACTGGTACTGGGAGCATTGTGGGTGCGCAATGGCATGGAGGAGTCCGCGGAATTTGAACAACAGCAACATAATCAAGCGGCCGCGAAAAAACGCATCCCGGTTATCGAAGCTCTGTTACGACATCCCGGTGCTTTCCTGAAGATTATTGCACTACGACTGTGCGAGTTGCTGACGATGTACATTGTTACTGCCTTTGCACTTAATTATTCAACCCAGAATATGGGGTTACCGCGCGAACTTTTCCTTAATATTGGTTTGCTGGTAGGTGGATTAAGCTGCCTGACAATTCCCTGTTTTGCCTGGCTTGCCGATCGTTTTGGTCGCCGCAGGGTTTATATCACAGGCGCGTTGATCGGAACGTTGAGCGCATTTCCTTTCTTTATGGCGCTTGAAGCACAATCTATTTTCTGGATAGTTTTCTTCTCCATAATGCTGGCAAACATTGCGCATGACATGGTGGTGTGTGTGCAACAACCGATGTTTACCGAAATGTTTGGTGCCAGTTATCGCTACAGTGGTGCTGGCGTCGGTTATCAGGTTGCCAGTGTGGTTGGCGGTGGATTTACACCTTTTATTGCCGCTGCACTCATCACTTACTTTGCCGGGAACTGGCATAGCGTCGCCATTTATTTGCTGGCTGGATGCCTGATTTCCGCAATGACCGCTTTGTTGATGAAAGACAATCAACGCGCTTGATAGCCTGGCGAAGATCATCCGATCTTCGCCTTACACTTTTGTTTCACATTCCTGTGACATACTATCGGATGTGCGGTAATTGTATGGAACAGGAGACACACATGAATAATAAGGGCTCCGGTCTGACCCCAGCTCAGGCACTGGATAAACTCGACGCGCTGTATGAGCAATCTGTAGTCGCATTACGCAACGCCATTGGCAAATATATTACAAGTGGCGAATTACCTGATGAAAACGCCCGCAAACAAGGTCTTTTTGTCTATCCATCACTGACCGTAACCTGGGACGGTAGCACAACCAATCCCCCCAAAACGCGCGCATTTGGTCGTTTTACTCACGCAGGCAGCTACACCACCACGATTACTCGCCCTACTCTCTTTCGTTCGTATCTCAATGAACAACTTACGTTGCTGTATCAGGATTATGGTGCGCATATCTCTGTGCAACCCTCGCAGCATGAAATCCCTTATCCTTATGTCATCGATGGCTCTGAATTGACACTTGATCGCTCAATGAGCGCTGGGTTAACTCGCTATTTCCCGACAACAGAACTGGCGCAAATTGGCGATGAAACTGCAGACGGCATTTATCATCCAACTGAATTCTCCCCGCTATCGCATTTTGATGCGCGCCGCGTCGATTTTTCCCTCGCGCGGTTGCGCCATTATACCGGTACGCCAGTTGAACATTTTCAGCCGTTCGTCTTGTTTACCAACTACACACGTTATGTGGATGAATTCGTTCGTTGGGGATGCAGCCAGATCCTCGATCCTGATAGTCCCTACATTGCCCTTTCTTGTGCTGGCGGGAACTGGATCACCGCCGAAACCGAAGCGCCAGAAGAAGCCATTTCCGACCTTGCATGGAAAAAACACCAGATGCCAGCATGGCATTTAATTACCGCTGATGGTCAGGGTATTACTCTGGTGAATATTGGCGTGGGACCGTCCAATGCTAAAACCATCTGCGATCATCTGGCAGTGCTACGCCCGGATGTCTGGTTGATGATTGGTCACTGTGGCGGATTACGTGAAAGCCAGGCCATTGGAGATTATGTCCTTGCACACGCTTATTTACGCGATGACCACGTTCTTGATGCAGTTCTCCCGCCCGATATTCCTATTCCGAGCATTGCGGAAGTGCAACGTGCGCTTTATGACGCTACCAAGTTAGTCAGCGGCAGGCCTGGTGAAGAAGTCAAACAGCGGTTACGTACTGGCACGGTGGTAACCACAGATGACAGGAACTGGGAGTTACGTTACTCAGCTTCTGCACTTCGTTTTAACTTAAGCCGGGCCGTAGCAATTGATATGGAAAGTGCAACCATTGCCGCGCAAGGATATCGTTTCCGCGTGCCATACGGGACACTACTGTGTGTTTCAGATAAACCGTTGCATGGCGAGATTAAACTTCCCGGCCAGGCTAACCGTTTTTATGAAGGTGCTATTTCCGAACACCTGCAAATTGGCATTCGGGCGATCGATTTGCTGCGCGCAGAAGGCGACCGACTGCATTCACGTAAATTACGAACCTTTAATGAGCCGCCGTTCCGATAATAAGTTCTGAACCTTCTTATCAGAAATAGATGTGAAGGATTAAGTAAGACATCTGGCAAATAGCCTGCAATCAACGCGGGCTGTTTGCTTCCTTGGGCAGATGCGAGTTTCATTATCGTCTTAATGATTTCCGCATATTAAAAGCATGTATGCTTTCAAAATATAATTATAAAAAATCCCGCCAACAACATTAGTTTTTATAAAACAAAATATAAGATTATGGCTTTAGAATATTTTTATTTCTAATAGACGAGATTTTTCCTGTTATGATATAATATGCTGATTTAACACATGTTAACGATTTACCAGTAATGTAAATAAATTTTCGAGGAGATCATTCCAGTGGGACGTAAATGGGCCAATATTGTTGCTAAAAAAACGGCTAAAGACGGTGCAACGTCTAAAATTTATGCAAAATTCGGTGTAGAAATCTATGCTGCTGCTAAACAAGGTGAACCCGATCCAGAATTAAACACATCTTTAAAATTCGTTATTGAACGTGCAAAGCAGGCACAAGTTCCAAAGCACGTTATTGATAAAGCAATTGATAAAGCCAAAGGCGGCGGAGATGAAACGTTCGTGCAGGGACGTTATGAAGGCTTTGGTCCTAATGGCTCAATGATTATCGCCGAGACATTGACTTCAAATGTTAACCGTACGATTGCTAACGTTCGCACAATTTTCAATAAAAAAGGCGGCAATATCGGAGCGGCAGGTTCTGTCAGCTATATGTTTGACAATACGGGTGTGATTGTATTTAAAGGATCAGACCCTGACCATATTTTTGAAATTTTACTTGAAGCTGAAGTTGATGTTCGTGATGTGACTGAAGAAGAAGGTAACATTGTTATTTATACTGAACCTACTGACCTTCATAAAGGAATCGCGGCTCTAAAAGCAGCTGGAATCACTGAGTTCTCAACAACAGAATTAGAAATGATTGCTCAATCTGAAGTTGAGCTTTCCCCAGAAGATTTAGAAATCTTTGAAGGGCTTGTTGATGCCCTTGAAGATGACGACGATGTACAAAAAGTTTATCATAACGTCGCAAATCTCTAATTATATTTTAAAGAAATCTGTCTTTACGGCAGATTTCTTTAATCTCATATAATTCTTATAAAAAATATAATATTCAACTCGTCATATTGATTATACCCCCCCGTTCCCAGAGAAATAATATTTATTAAAATTCCAGTTCTTCTTTTTCTGATTACAGAAGGCAAAGTGGCAATTACGCATAGTTTCCCGATAAAGACGCGATAGCGACATCCCGCATAAGGCATTTTTCTCTTTATCTTTGTACGGTACTTCATGGAACAGAGTTTTTGACCTTGCGAATCGTGATGTCTGTTGGGGGGCAACTTGCTCACTGAAGCGTGAGACTCGATTAAGCGCACGAAACACAGAAATCAAAAAGCCCGGTCACTTTTTTACAAGGTAACCGGGTAAAAAT